>ERZ772764.158-NODE-158-length-48981-cov-5.636206_pt1 | contig 48981 bp, 50 predicted proteins | sample MGYA00512163_ERZ772764 | MGnify/ENA primary metagenome ERZ772764 (study PRJEB29015, sample SAMEA2737903) | human oral metagenome | biome: human oral; feature: human-associated habitat; material: dental | place: China | collected 2094 ... | reverse complement strand
GTGGGGGCTTCTGGGGGGGCTGGTGGGCCGGTTCTGACGGTCGGTGACCTGGCGTACCTGAAGAAGTTGGCCCAGTCGGAACGGAGGGCCGATGCCGCCCGGGCCCGGAGAGCGTCGGGGCTGGCCGACCGGGTGGATCGGTCGCTCGCCGAGGCGAAGGTCCGCCGGCTGGCGGCGGTGCTCGGGAGAGTATGACGGGCTCGCCCGATCCGGGCGGGTCGGACGGGACGAACGCGAAAGAACCGAGGAAGGATGGAACGTATCGTGGGATGCAACTGCGGCAAGCGAACCCGGCCGAACGGGATGGGCGTGAACCCGCCCGCCCCGCAGACCGGGGGGCCCGGCGGGGGTAAGTGGATGGTGCGCACGGCATCGGGGCGCACCCTGTTCCTGGACTCGCGGGCCGAGGCGGAGGATGCGCGGATCCGGGCGGGTGGTGGTAGTATCAGGCGTGTCGGTTGAACGCGGGTTCAGCGGGCAGGGCACAATGGGGTGAGGAGAGCGGGGTGGCCCCCGCCGCCCCCGGCTGCGGGACAATTAGGGTCCCGTGGGCCGGGGATTCCGGTGGGAGAGCCGCCCCCGGCTGCGGGACAACTAGGGTCCCGTGGGCCGGGGAGCCCCGCTCTCCTCGTCGTTTGACCCGCCTTGGTTTTTGTTGCGGGCGCGCGTCGCGCCCCTGGTGGTATGATCGCGGTTGCGGGATGGCTGAAGGGCCTCGTAAAGTTTTTAAACCGAGGACCATGTAGCAAGCACGGGAGTGACCATGAGCATCAACCGCCTCCGCCACCTGACCGCATTCGCCGCCGCCGCCGACGCCCCCGCAGGCGACAACGGCGGCGGTGAGACCTTCGACGTCGAGATCCCCGAGGACCTGACCGCCCTCGACGACGCCGCCCTCACGGGCCTCCACGCTCGCGCCGTCGAGGCGTTCCGCGCCGTCTACGGGGACGGCGCGGACGTCACCGACGAGGCGCTGGCGACCCTGTCCGACCTGGCCGACGGCATCGAGGCCCTGAACGCGGAGACGGCTTCCCGTCAGGCGGCGGCCGCCGAGCGGGCTGAGAAGGCGTCCGCACTGGCCGCCAAGGTCGACGGTGAGTTCGCCACTGCGATCGTGACCGATGCGGACCCCGATGAGGATATTGCTATCGGCGACACGGTTACGATCAGCACGGAGCCCACGGGGGCCCGTGAGGAGCCCGAGGCCGAGGCGGAGGAGGAGGCTCCCGCTGCCGACGTGGAGCCCGCTCCCGCTCCCCGGCAGGCCGCTGGGCGTCGGACCGTGCACCTGTCCGGCATCCGCCGCCGTCGTCCCAATCCTGCACCCGGCGGGGGGGTGAAGCGGGTCATGTTCGTCGCCGACGTCCCCGGGTTCACGCCCGGGGCGGGCGCGGACTTCACCGACCTGGCCCGCGCCGTGGAGCGTCGGCTTCAGGGGTTCAACGCCGGCGCCTATGAGGCGGCCGCCCGCGGGGGTCGTAACCTGCGCGAGCAGCACGGTCTGGCTGTGATCCGTCGGTCGTTCGCCCCGGATGTGACCGTGTCTACGGCGGATCCGGAGGCCACGGACGCGGCGATCCGCAGGGCCATCGACGAGAGCAGGCTGCCCGGCGGGTCCCTGGTGGCGTCCGGCGGGTGGAGCGCCCCGTCGGAGACCGTTTACGATGTTCTGGAGATGGAGTCCACGGACGGGCTGGTGTCGCTGCCGGAGGTCAACGTGACCCGGGGTGGTATCCAGTTCACGAAGGGGCCGAAGTTCTCCGACCTGTATGCGAAGGCCGGTTTCTCGTACACGGAGCAGAATGACAAGGATGGTAAGTACGCTGCGAAGTCGGATTCGGATCCGACGCTGGTGGTGGGGCCGAAGCCCGTGTACAAGGTCCCGAATCAGGGGTTCGAGGATGTTCGGCTGAACGCTGCGGGTGTGATCGTTCAGGCGGGGCTGCTTCAGCAGCGCGGGTTCCCGGAGCTGGTGGCGCGGACGATTCGTGGCGCGCTGAATGTGCACGCGCACAAGATGAGTGAGCGGGTCATTGGGGCGATGGCGGCTTCGTCTACTGCGGTGAGTCTGCCTTCTGGGCAGGTGGGTGCGGTTGCGCCGGTGCTGACGGCGGTGGATCTTCAGGCGGAGCACTACCGGTATGTGGGGCGTCTGGGTAGGGGGGTGACGCTTGAACTGGTGGTGCCGTATTGGGTGCGTGGGCTGATGCGGTCGGATCTGGCTAGGCGTCTGGGCGTGGACATGCTGGATGTGAGTGATGCCAGGGTTGACGGGTGGTTCCGTGATCGTGGGATCAACGTCCAGTACGTGTATGACTGGCAGGCGCTGTCTGGTGATGGCTCCGGGTTCAAGTCGTGGGGTGGTGAGGTGAAGTTCCTGCTGTATGCGGCGGGGACGTTCGTGAAGGGCACCAGCGACGTTCTGACGCTGGATACCGTGTACGACTCGGCCCTGCTCGGGAACAACGACTACACGGCCCTGTTCACGGAGGAGGGGTGGCTGGTTGCGAAGTTCGGGCATGATGCCCGGGTTGTGACGGTGCCGGTCGACCCGTCCGGTCACACTGCTGGTGGTGTGGCGATCAAGGCCGACGGCTCCAAGGGCGCCTGAGAGCCGCCCCAACCGTAGGACCGAGGGCCCGCCGCCCGCCGGTAGCGGGCGGCGGGCGGGCCTCTCGGGGCACGGGGAGGACAGACGATGACGATGAGGGGATGGCCGCATGACTGACATGCCTCCGAAGGCGCTGGTGCCGGCCCCTGCGGGGCTGCCGCTGGCGTACGGGCTGTTCTCCGTGGTGGCGCCGATCGAGAACTCGGCGCTGCGGTGGGAGAACGGGGTCCGTTGGAAGGACCCGACGGCGATCGGTGAGGTCCGCAGGATCGAGCCGTGGAACGACTCGGGTACGGTCGATGGCCTGCCGAAGCACTTCGACAACCGTGACGACGTCGCCGAGTCGTTCAACCCGTTCACGGTGTACACGTCCTCGGCCGGTACGCCGGTGGGCGAGTCCGTCGAGGAGTTGCAGGCCCAGGTCGAGGCCCGGCTGCTGGCCCGCGAGGAGATCGCCGTCGAGACCGCCCTGTGGGGAGGGTCCGATAAGATCGGTTCGGGCGTGTTCTGGGGCGCTATGGAGGTCAAGCAAACGGCCCCTGGGGCGTCGGACCTGCGCCTCGTGGACGCTCTGGCGGTTATTGACGCTCTTGCGTCGAAGTGGGGTGTGCGGCCGACGATTCATGTCAGTCGGCGGGCTGCGGCGGTGCTCCTGAATGAGAGGGCTGTGGAGTCGCAGGGTGCTCGGCTTGTGACGAAGTTGGGGAGTCCCGTTGTGGCTGGTACGGGGTACGGGGACCAGCCGTACATCGTGGCGTCCGGCCCGCTGGTCCTGTACCGGGGGCCGGTGCTGACGTCAACGGGCCGGCCCGGTGACACGATGGACCGCCGTCAGAATCACCTGTACCAGGTTGCTGAGAGGACGTACGTGGCCGGGATGAATAAGCGGACGACGCTGAGGATCAAGTACGAGGCCCTGCCGGCCGTGAAGATTGGAGGCTGACGGAGATGATTCTCGACGACGGGCTGAACGTGCTGCCGCCCCTCGGGTTCGGGGTCGCCCCGGATGAGGAGGGGGTGGTCTCGCCGGCGCCCGACCCGGAGCGGGGCGACCGCGATGAGATTCCCGCCACGGCTCCGACGGCGGCCACGCCGGAGGAGGCCCCGGCCGCCGAGGCCGCCGAGGCGGGGCCGGCCGGCTCCTCCGAGGCGGCTGAGACCACTACCGACACCACCATGGAGGAGACTGAGTAATGGCTGACAAGACGCACTATTACGCGCCGGTCCTGGGGAAGCGCATCCGCGTCACCCCGCTGGACGCCTGCGGCCGCGTGGACAAGACCAGGAAGGCCGTCGTCACGTCCGGCTTCGTGACGGTCTCCCTGTCCACGGAGACCGAGGACGGTACGGAGATCACCGTCAAGCGCGCCGACGGGTCGGTCTGCATCTCCGAGAAGCAGGCCGGCACGTTCAAGTACTTCACGGCGGAGATCGAGTTCTGCGGGGTGAACCCCTCGCTGCTCGCGCTGGTCTCCAATGCCAAGGAGTACAAGGACGAGGCTGGTGACATCGCCGGGTTCGTCTACGCTGAGGGCAAGATCGACAAGAAGTTCGCGCTGGAGGTCTGGACCGGGCTGGCCGGTCAGGCGTGCGCCGAGGGGGCCGACGAGGCCAGCGGCTACCTGCTGCTGCCGTACGTGAACGCCGGTGTCCCCGGCGACATCTCGATCGACGGCGAGAACGCCGTGTCGTTCCCGATGCAGGGTGCCGTGACCAAGTCCGGCAACGGGTGGGGTAAGGGTCCGTGGGATGTTGTCAAGACGTCGGCTGGTCAGGCGGCGAAACTGCCGACGGCTCTGGATCCGAAGGATCACCTGCTGATGATGGATACGGCTCTGAAGGTGCCGGACGCCTCGGAGCAGCCGATCGCGGTCCCGACGGCCTGATCCGCTGGCCCGGATAGCCCCCGCCCCTCGTACCGGCCGACGCGGTACGCTTGGGGCGGGGCCTTTCTGTGTCGGGCCCCGTCACGGTGAGGTCCGCGCAGTTGGAGGTACGGCGGCATGGCAGATGTTGGACTGGCCTACGGGCCGGGTGAGTGGCCGGTTTCGTACGCCCACTGTGCGGATTTGTCGGAGTATCTGAATGAGCAGGGCACCGGCGTGGATCCGGAGGTTAAGGCCCGTTATGAGCGGATGGCGGCTGCCCTGTTGTGGGAGTGGACGGGGCGTAAGTTCGGTCCGGTGGAGGTGGCGGTGCGTCCGTGGTCGCGGCCGGTGCGTTGCGGGTCGACGTTTCGTGGCGGGAGGCGGGTGTGGGAGCCTGTGCTTGTGGGCGGCCGGTGGTATGACGTGATCTGCGGTGTGTGTTTGGCGGATGTTTGTTCGTGTCGGGGGCCGGTTTGTTCGCTTGTTCTGCCGGGGCCGGTGGCTGGGGTTACGGTGGTCAGGGTGGATGGTGTGGTGGTTCCGTCTGGCGCGTACAGGGTTGATAACCGGCGTTTTCTGGTTCGTTTGGATGGTGGGGGTTGGCCGGGGTCGCAGGATCTTCTGGCTGATCCGGTGACGGGTAGGACTGTGGGTGGTTCTCCGGCGTCGACGTTTGAGGTGCGGTATTTGCGGGGTTTGGTTGTGCCTGAGGGTGGGCGGGTTGCTGCGGGTGTGCTTGCCCTGGAGTTGGCGAAGGCGGCTTGTTCGGATCGTGATTGTGCGTTGCCGCAGCGTGTGCAGTCGGTTACCCGGCAGGGTGTGACGATGGAGATTGTTGATGATTTTGAGGATGTGAAGGAGGGGCGTACGGGTATTTGGTTGATTGATTCGTGGGTGGCTTCGGTGACTCGTCCGAATAGGGGTGGGCGCGTGTATAGTCCGGATGTTCGTCCGGGTCGGGTTGTGAAGGTGGGCGGGTAGTTTTGGTTGGTCGTGGTGTTGTGGGGGCGAAGCACAGGATTCTGCCGCAGGAGGATCGGTTCGGTGCTGCTGCGCGGGAGGTTTTGGCGGTTGCTCAACGGTATTTGAGTACGCCGGTGAGGCATGTGATTGTGGCTCCTGGGGCTGAGGTGGTGTGGGATGACTGCTGCGGCGGGGTGCTGTACGTCCGGGTTGTCGGGGTCACCCCGGTCACCCAGGCGAATGCGGCCATGGGGACCTGCGCCCTGTTGGGGTGGGCGGTTACGCTTGGGCTCGGGACCGTCCGCTGCACCGACGTCGTTGACGATCGGGGCAGGGCGCCCCGTGATAAGGACCTGACTGAGGATGCTCTGCGGCTGACGCAGGATGCCGCTGATCTTGGGCAGATGCTCATGTGCGAGACCAACGCTTCGAATGTTTCGTGGTCTCCGCAGGGGCCGGATGGCGGTTGCATGTCGGGGGAGTGGCAGTTCGACTTGCGGGTGTCCGGGTGTGCTTGCCCGCCGGTGACGCCTTGACGGAGAGTGGGGGTGCGTGCGTTGTGGGTAGGGTGCGTGTGGATGTGCGGGTGCGGTTGGATGGTAAGGCGACGGTCGAGTGCGCGTCGGGGTATGCCAGTCGGGCGGCGTACAACGGCGCGCAGCGGTTCGGCGGGTTCGTCAGGCAGGAGATTCGTGCTGCGGGCAGGGTTCGGACCGGCAGGATGGTCAACTCGGTTACGGCGACTCGTGATCGGCGTCGGGGCCGGTTGAAGCCGGCGTACATTGTGGGGCCGCGGGTTGGTTACGCGAAGTTCCAGGATTTGGGGACGCGGGCGCATGGGCCGAAGCGGCGCAAGTTCATGCGGTTCCAGCCGAAGGGTTCGAGCAAGTGGGTGTTCGCTAAGTGGGTTCGTGGGGTGACTGCGGCGTATTTCATGTCGCGGGCGGCGTTTCGGTTGCGGCCTCGGGACTTCGTGTGACCGCGGGGCGGGCGCCGCTTGCGGGTCGCCTGGGGTATGCTGTGGGGCATGGCTGATGTTGTGATCAAGGGGCGGCCCAGGCGGACGATTGTCGTGGACCTGGTGGGCGTGGAGTACAAGGTGCGGGTGCCGAAGGCGGCGATCGCCCTGATGCTGGCGAAGGGTCTTCAGGCGGCTGGGGAGGACCCGGATGCTCTTCAGACGTCTCTGGGCCGTTGGGCTCGTGTCCTGTTCGGCAAGGAGACCGGCGCGAAGGTTATGAAGCGTATGACGGATCCTGAGGATGACCTGGATGTGGATGATCTTGCGGAGGTCATCAAGCAGGTGATGGAAACGCCGGGAAACCCTACTACGTCACTCAGCGGCTCTTATCAGTCGCTCAAGCCGAGTGGCCGTTGATTGACGGTTACGCGCTTGGGCACGGCGTGGACTTGGAGGCGCTTCGCCTGGACCGGTTCTGCAATTTCATGTGGTGGTTCATCACTCGGAACGCGGAGTCCGAGCAGGCGGTTGAGAAGTTGCGGGCCCGGTTGTGGATGCCGCCTGCGGGGGAGGTTCCTGCGGGTGGCCCGTGGTCTGTGGAGGCGGAGACGGCGGCGTTCAAGGCGTTCCAGGCCTCCGTAGGAGGCTAACGGGCGGGCGCCTACTCATCCACTCGTGGGCCTGTATCAGGCGCGGGCGGGCGGTATCATGGCCTTCTGAGACGGGGTCGGGTGCCGCCCGCCCGTTCGTGTGTGCGTGTCTGCTGGCCTCGGGCCGGGACTCCCCAGAGACGAGAACGATGTGGGGTGAGTCTCGTGGCTCTGAATGTTGAGGTCGGTGACGCGACGGTGAACATCGTCGCGGATGCCACCAAGTTCGCGGATGCGGCTGGCCGGGAGGTCAGTGACGCCGCTGGTAAGGTGGCGAGTGCGGCGGAGACGGTCGGCCGGTCCGCGTCGGAGGCTCTTGGGCGTGGGATGGAGGCGGGGGCGCGCGGGTCTCTCGCGTCTAGGTTGGCGTCCGCGGTTGTGGGTGGGGCCAAGAGTGCGGCGATGTCGTTCGCGAACACTGTGGCGGATACGCTGCGGGGGCCGGCGACGGCGGTGGTGGGTGCGGCGTCCGCGGCTATGGGCACTGCGCTCGTGTCCGGGTTCAACCGGTTGAACGCGATTGATGTCGCGAAGAACAAGTTGAAGGGTCTCGGCCACGATACGCAGGCTGTTGAGGCGATCATGAAGAACGCCTTGGCGTCGGTGAAGGGGACGGCGTTCGGCCTGGGTGAGGCGGCTACGGTTGCTGCGGGGGCGGTGGCGTCGGGTATTGCGCCGGGTGAGAATCTTGAGCGCACGTTGAAGATCGTGGCGAATACTGCTGCGGCTGCGGGCATCTCGATGGAGGAGATGGGCGCGATCTTCAATAAGGCCGCGTCGGCTGGGAAACTTGACACGGATGTCATGAACCAGTTGGCGGATCGTGGTATTCCGATTTGGCAGAAGCTTGCTGAGGCGGCGGGCATGTCTGTCACTGAGGTGCGTGAAGCGGTTTCGAAGGGGCAGTTCACTTTCGAGGATTTTCAGGCGGCTGCTGAGGCGGCGTCCGGTAATGTTGCGAAGGCGATGGGGGACACTGTTCCTGGTGCCGCGAAGAATATGATGGCGGCTTTGGGGCGTGTTGGGGCGAATTTTCAGGAGGGTTTGTTCGGCCGGCTGGCTCCGCTGCTGAATGCGGTTACGAAGGCGTTGGGGCCGATTGAGGATGCCGCCGGGAAGTTGGGGGCGACGCTTAGCAGTAAGTTGGGGCCGTGGATTGACCGGTTGACGAACTCGTTGAATAATGCGAAGGACCCGATTGACCTGGTGAAGGGTGCTTTGGGCGGGTTGGGGGCGGCTGCGGCCCCGTTGGTGGGCGTGTTTCTGGCGTTGGGTTCTGGGGGTATTGGCGCGTTGGCCGCTAAGATTCCCGGGTTGAATGGGGCTCTTGGCGGGTTGGGTGGGGCGTTCCGCGTGTTGGGCGGGCCGGTTGGTATTGTGATCGGCGCGTTCGCTGGCCTGGTGGCGGCTAGTCCGGCGTTGCGGGAGGCTCTTGGTGGTGCTTTGAGTGGGGCGCTGTCGGGGCTGAAGAGTATTTTTGAGGCGTTGAAGCCGGCGGTTACTGCTTTTGGTGGTGCTGTGGGGGCGGTGGGTGAGACTGCTGGCCCGGTGATCACGGAGGTGTTTGGGCGGCTTGGGCCGTTGTTGGAGCGGTTGGGTGGTGCGATTGCTTCGGCGGTGTCGGGTAGTTTGCCGGCGTTGCAGGGCGGGTTGTCTAAGGCCGGGGATTTGTTTGGGCGTGTGGCGGGTGCGGTTGCTGAGGTGGCGCCGCATGTGGAGAAGTTCGCGGGCGCGTTCATTAATCTGGCGGGGTCGGTGTTGAAGAGCGCTATTCCGGTGATTACCACGTTGGCGGGTGTTATCGGTGGTTTGGCGACGGGGGTTCTGCCGAAGGTTGTTTCGCCTTTGTTGGATGTGGCGTCCGCTATCATGGGTGGTTTGAAGGCGGCGTTGGACTGGTTGAGGCCCGCTATGAAGGGTTTGACGGTCACGGTGCTGGCCGGGGTGACCGCGTGGAAGACGTATCAGGCTGTTTCGAAGACGATTCAGATGGTTACGAAGGCGTGGACTGCGGTGCAGGCCGCGTTCAACGCGGTGATGAACGCGAACCCGGTGGGTTTGGCGATTCTTGCGATCACGGCCCTGGTTGCGGTTATTGTTATCGCCTGGAATAAGAGTGAGACGTTCCGTAATGTTGTTACGGGCGTGTGGAATGCGATTAAGACGGCTGTTTCCGCGGTTGCGGACTGGTTCACGAACACGCTGTGGCCTGGTTTGCAGGCGGTGTGGGATGGGATCGTGAGTGGCCTGTCCGCTGTCGGCGCGTTCTTCAGCGGCCTGTGGAATGGGCTGCTCACGATTGTGACCACGGTGTGGGAGGCGATTTCCGGTTTCGTCGTGGGGGCGGTGGAGGCTTACGTCTCCTGGTGGTCCGGCGTGTGGAACGTGGTCGTCCAGGTTGTCACGGCGGTGTGGGATGGCATCTGGTCCGTGGTGTCGACGGTGTGGGAGACGGTGTCGTCGTTCGTCATGGCGGGGGTGCAGGCGCTGGTCGACTGGTGGACTGCCATCTGGGATGGTGTTCTGGCGGCTCTTACGGCGGTGTGGGAGGGGATCAAGACTGCTGTCAGCGCGGCCATCGACTTCGTGGTGGCGGTCATCCAGGCGCAGATCAACTTCGTGAGGTCTGTGTGGGATGCGGTGTGGAATGGTGTCTCCTCGGTTGTTACGGCGGTGTGGGAGACCGTCAAGTCGGTGGTGTCCGCCGGCGTCAACTTCGTGTCCGGTGTGATCGCGTCGGTTACGGGTGCGATCAGGTCGGTGTGGGAGTCGGTGTGGAATCGGCTGAAGGGCATCGTGTCCTCGGCGTGGGAGGGGATCAAGTCCGGCGTGTCCGCGGGCATCAACAGTGTGATGGGGTTCATCAACGGGTTGAAGTCGAGGATCACCGGCGTGTTCTCCTCGGCGGGCTCGTGGCTGCTGAACGCGGGGAAGAACATCATCCAAGGGTTCCTGAACGGGATCACGTCGATGTTCTCGTCGGTGAAGAACAAGTTGTCGTCTCTGACGAAGTACTTGCCGTCGTGGAAGGGGCCGGAGGACACGGACAAGAAGATCCTGGTGCCGGCGGGCCGGTTCGTGATCGGCGGGTTCCAGGAGGCGATGGAGTCGTCGTACCCGGCGGTTCGCCGGTCGCTTCAGGGGTTCACGAAGACTCTGGCGCCTACCGTGGACGCGGGGTTGCGGGTGAACGGGTTGGACGATCTGCGCCGGGCTGCGGGGGGCGTGGATGTGGATGTTCGTGCGGGGCGGGGGACGCCGGCGGCGGAGGTGTCGCAGTCCCTGGTCGGGCGTGGTCCGGGTGGCGGGCCGACGGTGAACATCACGAACAACTACCCGCAGGCCAAGCCTGACAGTAAGACGCGGGATGAGGTGGCGCAGGCGATCCGGTTGGCGGCGATCGTCTGACCGCCGGTTGGCGTCGGGGGTGAGAGAATCTTGGTTGTGAGCATGTACGAGATTGATGGCGTGGCGTTGGATGACCCTGCGGGGCGGTGGGTGTTGGAGTCTGGGACGCAGTTGCCGTCGTGGGGGGAGCCCAGGTTGACGAACGTGGATCTGCCGCACCGGTACGGTGTGCTGCCGATTCCGGCGACGGTGGCCGGGGTGGGGTCGGTTGTGCTGCGGTTCCGCGTATTCTCCTGGTCGGATGGGGGTATCAGCCGGTGCAAGGGCACGTTGGCGGATCTGGATGCGAATGTGCGCGCTCTGATGGGCATGTTGTTCGTGGTGGGGCGGTTGCCGGTGCTCGGGTTCACGCCTGCGGGGGGTTCGGCGCGGGTTGCGGCGGTTCGGCTGCGGGGGGCTGTGGAGCCTGAGTTCGATCCGGGTTCGATGACGGCGGCGTTGACGGTGACGTTCGAGGTTCCGGGGGGTGTGTGGCGGGATCCGCAGCCGGTGACGCTGCCGTTGACGAATCTGGGGCAGTTGGCGGGCGGGGGTGCGCCGATTCAGGATGCGGTGCTGTTGCTGGCGCCGTCGGGGGCGGAGATGGTGGTGCGGGATGTGGTCAGTGGGTCGAGTCTGACGTGGCGTGGGGCGGGTACTTTGGCGTCGGATGAGCGGGTGCTGGTGGATGTGGAGCGTTATAGTGCTGTCCGGCAGAAGTCGACGGGTTGGATGGTGTTGGAGGGTGCGGTGGATGTGAGTGCGCAGATCAGCATGTCGGCTGGTGGGTTCAGGTTGACGCCGGATACTGGCGGGGTGGTTTCGTTGCAGGTGTCTGGTGGTAGCGGGTACGTTAAGGCGAGGAGGGCTTACTGATGCCGGTTCTGCCGAACGCGTATGCCAGGGGTCTGGCGATGCGGTACGTGGCGTACGAGGTTGATGGTGGCCGTATTGGTGTGCTGCCGGATCTGTTGAATGGGACGTGGACGGTGCCGCGTCAGGATACGCCGACGTTGACGTTGTCGTATCCGTCGGGTGATCTGGGTGTTCGGGGCGGCCTGTTGGATGGGGCGCTTGAGGTGGCGGTGGAACTCTCGTACGACGGTGAGACGTGGGTGGAGCCGTATAACGGGCGGTTCATGACGCAGTCGTCGGAGTGGAATTCGTTGGGTGATGGTACGGATTCGCGCCGGGTCGAGTTGATTCATGTGGGTAACCGGTTGGAGCAGGCGCTGGTGTGGGAGGTGCCGGAGGAGGCTAAGGCGTCGGATGGGAAGTACAAGTTCAATTCGAAGAATGCGGGGGCGATTCTGCGGACTTTGTGGGATGCTGCTGTCAGGCGCGGGTGGGGTGCGTCGTTGGGTGCGGATTTCAGTGCGACGTTGGATTCTGCGGGGCAGCGGTGGGCGACGATTACTACGTTGGCGTTTGACCCGTCGGCGACGGTGCTTCAGGTGTTGAAGGCCTTGTCGGGGATGGGGATGGTTGATTACCGGTGGCGTGGCCGGTCGTTGCAGGTGTATAACGCGGATGGTGCGTTGGCTCGGGAGAATACGGGTCTGGTGTGGCGGTTGGCGGGTAATTTGTCGGCCCCGGAGTCTAAGGATTGGGGGCAGTTGTGCACGCATGTGCTGGTGAAGGGTGATGAGGGGAAGACGTGGGTTTTTGAGAATCCGGAGGCTCCGGCTGGGTTGCCTCGTACGGAGAAGGTGGTGGATGCGGGTGGCGTCGAGTTGGAGGATACTGCCCGGGCGGTTGCGAAGGCGACGTTGGCGTCTGGGGCGAATGCGGCTGAGGAGGTGAAGCGGGAGTGGGAGGCTGCGGGTGTGCCGTGGCAGCCGTTTCGGGATTATCAGCCGGGCGATTGGGTGATGGTGGAGCGTGGTCCGGGCCGGTTGGAGCGGATGCGTGTTGCTCAGACGTCGGTGTCGCAGACGGAGACCGGTAGGGTTTCCGGTCATACGACGTTCGGTACGGCGTTGGATGACATTTTGAGTCGTGTGGTGAAGCAGCAGCGGGGGATTACGGGTGCGGCGTCGTCGGCTGGTGGTTTGGTGAAGCCGGATCCGCCGTCGGCGAAGCATGTGCCGCGTGCCCCGGAGGGGTTGGTGGTGAGTTCGGTTGCGGTGGTGCGTGATGATGGGTCGGTGCGGGCGAGCGCGTCGTTGGCGTGGGGTGCGGTGACGACGGATAAGGATGGTGTGGCGGTCGATGTGGTTGGGTATGAGGTGTCGTATCGGCAGTTGCCGTCGGTGCGGGGGCCGTTGTATCCGGTGGCGTCTGGTGAGTCGGTTCAGATCGGTGGGCTGGGTGCGGGTGTTGAGTATGCGTTCATGGTGCGCGCGTTGTCTGCGGATGGTGGTGGGGCGTGGTCGGCTGAGGTTTCGCATGTGACGGCGGTGGATGTGGAGCCGCCGCCGGTGCCGTCTGTGCCGGTGTTGTCGCAGACGCTTGGCGTGTTGGGCGTGTATTGGGATGGTTTGGGTGCGGGTGGGCAGGGTATGCCTGCGGATTATGATCATGTGGAGGTTTCTGTGGCGGTGCCGGGGGCGGCGCCGGGTAGGTTCACGGAGATGCCCAGGCCGATGCGGCGTACGAATCTGGCGGGGTTGGAGGTTCGTGAGTGGGAGGTGGCGTTGCGGGCGGTGGATCGTGTGGGGAACCGGTCGGGGTGGGGTGGTCGTGCTCGGATCGTGTTGGAGCAGAATATTGATACGGATGCGATTGCTAAGGCGGTGGAGGAGAAGATTGCTGCTGGGGATGCTTTGCAGAAGGCGGCTCGGGAGCAGACGTTGAAGGAGATGGCGCATTTGACGGAGGCTATGACGCAGGTGGCGGTGGCGTTGGTTGATACGGGGCCGTATCCGCCGGATGCGGGTGTTGTTGGTAAGACTCAGTGGGTGTCGCCTGATGCCCGGTTGTTCGTGTTGCGTAAGAAAGGGGATTGACGGTGGCTTATACGCCGAATGTTTGGAAGAACGGGTTTGAGGGTGGTACGCCGATTACGGCGGAGAAGTTGACTCGTCTTGAGGATGGGTTGACGTCGGCGTCGGCGAAGGCGGATGCTGCGGCGGTTGCTGCGGCGGATGCGAATGGTGCGGCGGTTGCTGTGGGCGCCCGGTTGACGTCGTTGAATGATTTCACGCAGTCGTTGAATCGGCTTGTGGCGTCGATGCTGGGGTTTGTGGTGCCGGTGGGGGCGGCGGTCCCGTTTTGGGGTTTGCAGGAGCCGGATGGTTGGCTGTTGTGCAAGGGGCAGGCGGTGTCGCGGACTACGTATAAGGAGTTGTTTGCGGTTATTGGTGTTCGGTCGGGTGCGGGTGATGGGTCTACGACGTTCAATGTTCCGGATCTGCAGGGGCGCGTGGTTTATGGTGTGGGGAATTCTGGGTCGTTTGCGCAGACGATGGGTGCGAGTGTTGGTTCTCAGCAGCATAAGTTGACTGTTGATGAGTTGCCTTCGCACCGTCACGAGATCACTAAGAATGATGATCAGACGAAGTACTGGTCGGGGTACGGGTCCCCGAAGAATTCGGGGACCGGTTGGCGCATTGTCAACATGGATACGTCTGCTATGAATGACCGGCTTATCACCGGTTACACTGGTGGGGGCAAGGCGTTTGATGTTCTGCCGCCGGGCGTGGTGGCGAATTATATTATCAGGGCGAAGTGAGTGGCGGTTATGGCTGAGATTCACGACGAGTATATTCAGTGGCCGGGTTCGGCGACGTTCCCGGGGGCTGGGGCGTTTCCCGCGTATGATCGTTCTGCGGGCGATAGTACGGTGGTCCATTCCCATAGGGGGTGGGTGTGGGAGGCTGTGGAGAGTGAGTTTCATAGTGCGGCGGCGGCGTTGGCGCAGTCGGCTATTGAGACGGCTGTGCAGCGGTCGCGTACGGCGTTCGGGCAGGTGTTTTATCAGCGGGGTAATGAGACGGATCCGCCGGATTTCGCGGGTTCGGCTGTGGGGGATACGTGTCGTGTGCAGGATCCTGGTTCGTTGAATATTGTTGCTGAGTGGGTGTGGGATGGTTCTGCGTGGGTGAGGTCGCGGGTTTCGGGGCAGCAGATTTCGAATTTGGATGTTGGTCGGTTGACTGCGGGGTCTGCGGCGATTAATGAGTTGGCGGCTCGGAAGATTGCTTCTGATGTGGGGCAGTTTTTGAAGTTGACGACGGATCAGTTGGTGGTTACGGGGAATGCTTCGTTCGTGGATTTGACGGCGAAGCACGTGTGGTCGCGGATTGTGTCTGCGGAGGAGGGTGAGTTTGAGAAGATTCGTGTGGGCATGTTGGGTGCGAATTCGGTTACGGCGGATACGATTCAGGTGGGGGCGTTGAATGGTCAGGTGATTACGGGGGCGGTTGTTCAGACGTCTGTGGCGGCGAATCGTGGTTTGAAGATCACTGATAGTGGCATGCAGGTGTTTGATTCCACTGGGTGGAAGTCGTTGGATATTGATGCGGCGTCGGGGAATATTCAGATTTTCGGGCGGATCGGGCGTAAGGATTCGTGGTCGGAGTGTTATTTCAATGACATTGTGTCGCGGGATAGTGGTAAGGATGTGGCGCCGTCGGGCGCCCGGTATGGTGTGGGGTTGGCGTTCAATTCGTTGCAGGATGATTGGTGGGATGGTGTTATTACGATCATGAAGGCGTCGGATGGGAGTCCGTCGTTGACCATGCAGGGGCCTTTGAAGAAGTCGGATGGGACGGTGTCGCCGTATCTTACGGTGGGGACGACTGCGATTTCGATGTATACGACGGCGGGGAGTTCGTTCTCGTTCAATGCGAATGGTGTGTTCTTCAACGGGTCGGGGGCATATTGGTACAGTACGGGTGCTGAGTTGGCGTATGGTAAGCGTGGTGCTGCGTCGGGGTCGTTGTGGGTGGCGGCTACGCAGTATCGACTCAGGCCGACGTCGTGGAGTGTGGGTGGTTTGTGGGCGTCGCCGTCGGCGGTGACGATGGAGTATAACTCGTCGAATCAGGTGTGGATTGGTTCGGATGGGGTTCATATGACGGGCAATAAGGCGTTTACTATGCGGGTGCCGGGTGAGACGGTGGGGCATGGGTTGTGGTTGAATCACAAGTGTACGGAGTCGCCGTATGATGGTATTGAGTATTGGGAGAGTGTGGTTCTGGGTGAGGATGGTTGTGGTCGGTGGGTGTTGCCTGATTATGTGCCGAAGATTGCGTCGGTGAAGGCGCCGTGGGTTGTGTTTGCTGGTGGGGGTGCTTCGGCGGTTCTGGTTCGTGGCGGGTATGGTGTGGGTGCGGGTGCGTGGTATGTGGATGTGGTGGGGGAGCCGGGTGCGGTGGTGCCGGTGTTGGTGAAGGGTGCTCGTATGATTGATGTTGCTGTGGGTGAGGGTGGTGAGCCGGTGATGCGGGATTATGCTCGGGAGTCGCCGTGGGGGCCAGGTGCTCCTGAGGCGCCTGGGGTTTCTGAGGTGGGGCCTGCTGGTGGTGGCGTCTTGGCCGGGGCCGGTGGCGGAGACCCGGGTGATCTGGCGGGCTAGTATGTGCGGTATGGATTCTGATGCGGACCGTGAGGGTCTGGATGCGCAGACGGTAGTGGAGGGCTACGCGAAGGAGGTCGCTGTGCTGGTGCAGCGGGTGGTCTTCGCGGAGGCCCGTATCAGCCAGTTGGAGAAGCGGCTGGAGGCCGCGAGGGAGGATGAGGACTGATGGGTGTTGCGGATGAGGCCGCCGCACGGATGGCGTACTGGTGCGCCACGGACGAGCGCGGCGGGGTCGGGTACGACCAGGACACCCGGGAGGAGATCCGGGACCTGTCTTATGTCAGTACGCCCCATCTGACCGGGGCGGTCGACTCCGACTGCTCCGCGATGGTGGCGGCCGCGTGCAACCTGGGCCTGCGGGCGGCGGGTGTCGTGCCCGCGGACGCGGGGGACACGGATTCGCGGCTGCTGCCCGCGTCCACGTGGACGGGGTCGATGAGGGCCGAACTGGAGGCGCGGGGCTGGCGGGAGGTCCACTGGGACGACTCGGCCATGACGCCCGACGGCGGGTTCCGGAAGGGGGACGTGGTCCTGTCCTCGAAGGACGAGGGCGGTGTCGGGCACGTGGCCATGGTCGTGGACGACAATCCGACTAACCCTGTCCTGGCGGAGGCGTGGATCGACGAGCGGGGCGAGATCACCGGCGGGGAGGTGGGGGACCAGACGGGTTCGGAGACCCGGCTCACCTCCTACGCCTCGCACCCCTACACCCGCCGCGGTGCGTGGACGTCCTGCCACCGGTACGAGGGCGCGGAAGCAACCCCGGCCCCCGCGCCCTCGGCGCCAGCCGCTTCTTCCTCGGCCGGCAAGCCCGGGCCGCTGCTCGGTGTCGACATCTCCAACTACCAGGCGGGGATGGACACGGCGGCTGTCGACCCGGACTTCGTCATCGTCATGGTGACGCAGGACACGGGAAGGTACTCGTTCACGAACCAGTACCACCAGGCGCAACTGGACACGGCCGTGGCGCAGGGCCGCCCCGTCGGCGTGTACCACTACGTCGGGGGCGGCGACAACGGTGACGCCGACGACGCCCGCGCCGAGGCCGACCGGTTCCTCGCCGCCGTCAGGGCCACCGGGCACTTCAACCGGGTCATGTGGTGCATCGACTGGGAGCAGGGCGACAACTCCGCCTGGGGCAACGAGGCGTACCTGGGGATCGTCGTCGATACGGTGCAGCGGGCGACGGGCAGGCCGGTCATGCTGTACGCCTCCTCCGGCTCCTACCCGCACGGCGTCGCCGACGCCCACGGGTGCGGCAAGTGGATCGCCCAGTACGCCGACAACGAGCCGACCGGCTGGGACCACGCCCCCTGGACGGACGGCACCTGGACGGCGACCATGCACCAGTACACCGGCACCGGCCGCGTGGCCGGCTACGGGGGCGACCTCGACCTGGACATCTTCCACGGTTCCGAGGAGGACTTCCGTTCCTACGCCGTTGACTCCTCCGCGGCCCCGCGCCGCGCACCGGCCCCCGCCCCGTCCGCGCCCGCACGGCCCACGGCCCCTGACGGCCAGGACCTCCTCGCTGTCGACGGGGAGTGGGGGCCTCGCACCGTGGCGCGGTTCCAGCAGGTCATGGGCACGCCGATCGACGGGGTGCTCGATGACGGCGGTTCCGCCTGTGTCGAGGCGTTCCAGAGGTTCCTGAACACGGTTGTGTCGACGGGCGACCAGGACAACCTCAACGGGTCCTCCCCGCTCGTTGTCGACGGCGTCGACGGGAAGAACACGTGGCGGGTGTTCCAGTACCTGGTGTGGTGCTGGCACCCCGAGTACGTGCCCGACGGTTGGGAGTGGGGTGACTGGATCGACGGCGTGGACGGCCCGGCCACGGTGATGGCCCTCCAGCGGGCGCTGAACGTCTCCACGGCCGATTCGGGTCGCCTGTGGTAGCCGGCGGGGGGCGGTATCATGTGAGTTGCAGGTTGCTTCGTTGTTATAGGAGGAGACATGGCGACCAAGATCATTACCATCACGGCTGGGCAGCGTAAGGCGATCTACGCCGTGGTGCTGGCGGCGCTGGGTGTGGGTGCGGCGTTCGGGGCGTGGACTGCTGAGGATGCTCAGCAGTGGGCGGCTGTGGCTGCTCAGCTGGCGGGTGCGCTGGCGAATGCGCTGGCGCTGGCTCACGTGTACGATCCGGGTGATGGTGAGGGGTGAGTTGTTGTGCGTTCGCCGTTGAGGATCGCGTGGGGGTCGCTTACGCCTCCTAGGTTGGTGTCTTTGATGGCGGCGTCGACGTACATGCTGTTGGGGGTCCTGGGTGTCGTGCAGGTTGCGGCGCCCGGGGCCCCTGCGGATGTGGCGGCTGGCGCCGTGGTCATGCTGATGGGGTCGTTGATTGCTGCGCCGGCTGCTTGGCGTGGGTGGTGGGGTGTGGAGGTGCCTGCTGCTGGGTTGGTGATGATTGGTGTGGCTTTGGATGTTGTGGCTGCGTTGGTGCATGTGGTGGTTGCGCCGGGGGCGCGGCCGATTTCGTTGATTTTGTCGGCTGCGGTGATGCTGCTTCTGTGTCAGCGTATGTTGCGTATTTGGGGGCGTGATTGGGAGCCTGGGCGGCAGCCTGATACGGCGTTGAGTCGGGCGCAGGCGCGTGTGGTGGTGGAGCGTACAATCGGCCTGGAAACTACTACTGACGAGGGGCGGCCGGATGGGGTCCAGGGTTGACGTCATTGTTGCCGTCATTGTGGCGTCCCTGTCGTCTCCCGTGGTTTTGTCTCTGGTTGCTGCGATCAGGCGGGCGTGGATGACGCGGCGTGAGGTTATGGATGATGCGCAGCGGTGGAGGCTTCTGGCGATGGCGTGGGAGGCGGAGGCTTGGGCGACGCGTCGCGCGGCGGTGAAGGCGGGTGTGGATGTCGCTGATCTGCCGTCGACGTCGTCGATGCCTGCTCCTACGAGTGGGTTTGATGAGCGGCGGTGAGGTGTTGCCGGGCTGACGTCGAATCCCGTTAAGTGTTATACTTGGATTACACTTTTTGGGGGGAGCAGCCATGTGTGACAGTAGTAGTGGTGCGTCTTGCGGGCCGGTCGCCTGGGCCCACGACAAGAACAGCCTGCGGTGGATGATCGCCGCGATCCAGATGTCCTCCGAGGTCGTCTTGCACCTGGAGACGGCCGACGATCCTGATGGGCCGTTCGCCTTCCCGGGCGGGCGGGGGAGGCTTGTTCTCGCCGCGTTGACGGTCCCGGATGAGAACGAGAAGTACGACTGGGAGGGGCGGGGGTTCCGCCCGACCACGTGGGTGGTGCCGTTGGATCACCCGGAGTCGCCGCTCAAGGGCGTGTGGCGGCAGGTGCTGGGTCTGATGGTCCGGACGGTCCGCGATGACCGCAGGCCGTTGGCGGGCGTGGATGTGAAGCGCTCGTGCCGGCTGGTGGCGGGGTGTACGGGCGTGGATCTGTCGGAGTTCGTGTCGTGGGATGCGGGTGCTGCTGCCAGGTTGGAGAGTGCGGGTGCCGACGGTGACGGCGGGCGGGTGTCCGTGTCTGCGCCGCCGCCGGTTGCGGCGGGTTTCGCTGAGGTCGGTGAGGCGGCGGCGGCGCGGGCGTTCGGGGCGTGGGTGGAGGAGTGTCGGCAGAGGCGTCGGATGTTCGTTCCCGGCCCGGCCGGTGGTGTGCGGGCGGTTGCGCCGGTTGGTGGTGATGAGGAGCGGGCGGCTCGGCTCGGCGGGGTTGCTGAGCGGGTGGTGATGCCGACTGTGGCCGCTGTGGCGAAGGTGGAGTTGCGGGGGTTCATGTTGGATGTCGAGTGGGTGGAGGAGCGTGTTGAGGTTGAGCGGGGGGTGCGTGATGAGGCTGCTGGCCGGTTGTTGGAGCGGGTTGGTGCGGCTCCGTTGGCGTCTGTGGAGGGTGGTGTGTCTTCGGCGTCGTCGTCGGGGTGGTTCAGGCGGTTGATGGGGCGGGCGGTGGCTGCTGGTGAGGTGTGTGTGGATGAGGTGACGGCTGGTGGTGTGCCGAGGTGGTCGAAGGGTGTGTTGTCGAGGCAGGCTCGTGAGGGGTCGGTGGTGGCCGGGTTGGTGTTGGAGCATCGGGCGGCGGTGCGTCGGTTGGCGTTTTTGCGGTCGTGGTCTGCTGCTCGGTGTGGGGATGGTGCGGTTCGTGCTTCGTATCGTGTGGGTGGGGCGGTGACGGGGCGTTTGTCGTCGTCGGGGCCGAATATGCAGCAGGTGCCGGTGGGGTTGCGGGGGGCGTTCGTGCCGAGGAGGGGGTGTGTGCTTGTGGGGTTGGATTATTCGCAGTTGGAGTTGCGGGTGGCGGCGTTTTTGAGTCGGTGTGTGCCGATGATTGAGGCGTTGCGGAGGGGGGATGATTTGCATTGTTTGTTGGCTGCGAGGGTGGCTGGTAAGGATCCGGGTGAGGTTACGGTGTTGGAGCGCAGGCGGGCGAAGGCGGGTAATTTTGGTTTGTTGTACGGGATGGGTGTGGAGGGGTTTCGGGAGTTTGCGTCGTCGTCGTTCGGTGTGGAGTTGTCGGTGGGGGAGGCGCGTTTGTTGCGTGATGGGTTTTTTGGTGTGTGGGCGGGTATGCGTGAGTGGCAGGAGCGTGTGGTGCGGGGGGCTCGTGGGTGTGGTTTTGTGGTGAGTCCGGTTGGGCGGGTGCGGTGGTTGCCCGGGTTGTTTTCGTCGGATGGGGGTGTGGTGGGTCGTGCGGAGCGGTGTGCGTTGAATAGTCCGGTGCAGGGGTTCGGGTCGGATTTGACGTGTTTGGCGGTGGCGTCGTTTTTGGGTGTGTTGCCCGGGTGTGGGCCGGTTGGGGGTGCGCATGTTGTGGCTGTTGTGCATGATGAGGTGGTTGTTGAGGTTGAGGAGGGGTGTTGGGAGCGGGTGCTGGGTGAGTGTCGGCGTCGGATGGAGGATGTGGGTGGGTTGTTGGGTCCGTTGGATTGTGGTGTGGATGTGCCGTTCGTGGTTGGTGCGCGTGTTGGGTCGCGTTGGGGGTTGGGTGATGTGTGGTGCGGGTGAGGTGGGTGGGGGTGGTGTGTTTGATTGAATGCCTATTCGCGGTATTGAATGCCTATTCAACGCCTTAAATACCTATTCAGGCGGGCAAATACTTATTCACACATCCTGAATACCTATTCAACCATCTTAAATACTTATTCACCCTTCCGAATACTTACTAATGTTGGAGGGTGCGCAGCGGGCGCCCCGGGGTCTCACCCGGGGCGCCCGCTGTTCGTGCTCGCCCGGCGCGCGCATCCGCGGGCGTTGACCCGGGTGCCCTCCAGGCGTGCTGTAAGCCCCGTGGAGGGGCTTTCGGGAGCGGGGCACTCCTCCACACACGGACGGGGTTCCAGGGGCGCGCAGGGGCCTTGGGGCGCGTCTGGGAGGGTGTTGCGGGTGCGGGGCGGGGAGTGCGGTCGGGTGGGGCGGTTCGGGGCCCGCACCCCAGTCGTCGTGGTGTTCGTCACTGTTCGTCCGCGTGTGTTGACAACGCGTGCGGGCGAGCGTATCGCGCGCGCGCGTCTCGTTATGTTACGAACATATTTCCCTTTTTATTCCCCTCTCTCTCCCCTATAGGGGAGAGAGAGAGGGGAATAAAAAGGGAATAGTGAGTTTTCGTTGGGATTGCAGCGGATCTTTCCCCTGCGTTCGGGCGTGTCGTGGTTGGGTGCTCCGCCCGGGCGGGGCCGGGCGGCTCCGGCTGCGCCGTCGCCGGCCGCCTGGCGGCCCCATCCTGTTCGCCTTTCCGACCCCGCGGCCTCCGCTGGGGCTCCGGCCGGGGGTCGGAAGGGCGAAGAGGATGGTTCCGTGCGGCGGTGGCCCCGCCCGGGCGGGATTGGTGTGAGTCAACTCACGTACTACGTGCGTGTTCGGGCTTGACGTACCGTACGGTATCCCGTATTGTTGGGGTCACTGGGGATATGCCCGGATGCTTGGCGGTTCGAAGCCGTGCTCGGCCGGGAGATCCGGAACGGGGCCGGTCGCAGCCGAGGAGGCGGCCGGAGCAGCCGGCCATGGGGTTCCCGACCCCTGCGACCAGTGAATCAGGGCCGGCCGGACCTGGATCGGGAGCGTTAGTTGAGTCGGATTCGTCCAGTGGGAGGAGCGGAGTATGGTCGGATGCGCCGATGACGGTTCGGCGGAGTCCCCGTGGCGGGCGCCCGGCGCCGCGGGGGCCGGCGGGCCGGATGTTGAGGAGGGGCGTGCGGCGCCGGACGCGGTGGCCGCGGTGAGCAGTGCGGTCACGCCGGCGGAGCCGGATGGCGGGGAGCCGCCGGTCGAGGGCGCGGGTGTTCGTCGGACCGTGCGGTATCGGACCAATCGGCCGACGGGCGGCGAGGTGGCGAAGCCGCATTCGTTCCGGGTCGAGGATTCGGTGTGGGAGCGGGCGCGTCGTCGGGCGCTGCGGAACAATCACACGATGAACTATGTGGTGCGCGCGCTGGTGTCGGCGTATGCGCGTGGCAGGTTGCGCGTGGGTGAGGCGGTGCCGGCGGTGGATGTGGTGCGTCCGCGGGGCCCGTATGGGCGGCATGGGGATTGACGGGGTTCGGTTGTGCGCTCGTGTGCGGCCGTCCGGTTCTCGGTTTCGGGGGTCGGGCGGCCGTGCGCGTGTGGTCGGGGGGTGTGTGGAGCGCCGTTTTGTGTGTGTCATATCACTTGGGGTTGGGTGCGGCCCCCCCCGCCACGTGATACACTTGGCATACAAACATGGTTCATACGGAACCACGAAGGAAAGGAGCAGACCATGACCGCACCCGCCCCCGTCGACCCCGCCGCCCGCGCCGCCGACCTCCGAGAAGCCCTCAACCGAGTCGCCTTCCCCTCCCCCGGCCCCGAACCGGAAATCAGCCGCACCCTCCGCAGCATCGCCGCCGACGCCGAGGCCGCACCCGACCCCGCCGCCTGGCGCACCGCCTGCGCCCGCGCCACCGCCGACCTCATCGCCAACGGCCCGCAACCCGCCCTCGAAGCCGAGTTCCTCGACGACGCCGCCCTCGGCGTCGCCTGCGGCTACTCCTCCGCCCACCCAGAAGTGGCCGCCCTCGCAACCGCAACCGCCCTCGCCATCGAAGCCATCTAACCCCGCCGCCCGGCCGCCGCGACTTCGGCGGCCGGGCGCAGACGAAAACAGGAGCAGAGCAACCATGTACAGCGTCGTCGACAGAACCGTCGATCTCCTAGACGCAGCCGGCGCCCGCGTCTGGCGCGACAGTCGCGGCCGCTTCGCCGAAGTCCCCGCGCCCCCGGCCGCCGAACCCCACCTCTACCGAGACACCAACTACCGAGACACCAGCATGCGCATCGACTTCGGCACGAACCCCAAAACGACCGTCACACTCATCACGATCCTGCCCAACGGAAGTCGACTCGCAGCCGAGGACATCGAACCCGAAAGAGCCGTCGACCACTGGAGGCGCGCCATGGCCGAACTGCGCGTCATCGGCCGCGCACTCATCGACGAGCACGCCCTGCGCGCCCGCACCGCCCGCATCACCGACAGCCACTGGCAGGAGGCCGGCGGTCTCATCCCCGCCGCCCTGGATCCGGCGGACCCCGTCTTCGGAGACCGCGTCGCCATCGCACTGCCCGCCGGCGGCACCCTCACCCGCGTCTACAACCCGCACGACGTCCGCTGGGAGTGGCGAGTCTACGCCCCACTGCCCGCCGAAGACGCCCCCACCCTGGCCCGCCTGGCCGACGCCGCCCCCGGCAGCAGGATCCGCACGGCGACGGCCGCGAGGCTCGACGCCGCCGCAGCCCGTGCCATGCACGCCGCCGCCCTGGCCGACGCCACGGCCCGCGCCGTCGAGGAGGCGACCGGGGACGAGCGCCCCGAGTGGCAGCGCGACGCCAACCGCCCCGCCCCCGTCGCTGCCGGCGAGATCATCGCCAGCAGCGGATGCACTTTGACCATTAAGCCCGGCCGCGGCGACGTCTGGCAGGCCGCCGTGCGCAGTGACGACGCGCCCGCGCACGTCTGGGACACCACCGTCGCCCTGCCCCCGGACGTGGCCGGGACGATGCCCGCCTGGGCGGGCCCCGACCGGCTGTGGGAGTGGCTGGCCGACCTGTTCGGACCCGTGGCGGCCTCCCGGGCCGATCTGGGGGCCGCGGGAGCCGATGACACGAACACGGACACGGAGGCCACCAAGTGACCTACTGGAAGCAGACCATCCAGGACCTCAACGACCACATGCCGGCCGGATTCAAGATCGACTGCCGCGACTACGGGGACCCGCCCACCACCAAAGGCGCCATCAGCCTGGTGGACACCGGGGACAAGCAAGCGTATCTGACGATCCCGATCCCCGACCGGGCCGTCGACCCCCGCATCGTCAGCATCCGCCTTGAACGGAAGGACCACGACTGCCTGACCTGGATCAGCCGCAAACGCAGGGGGGCCGGATACGGGGTGAGCGCCACCGTCGCCCTGGCCCTAGACATCCAAGGAGAGATCCTCGACGCCATCGCCGAAGCCACAGGAGGCGACCGCCTCGACGGCGCCGTCGGATACGGCCCCCGCACCCGCACCCTGATCCTGGAGGGCTTCGACGACGGCATCCATGAAGCCCTCGAAGAGGGCTACTGGCGGGCCGCGGCGGACGTGCGCCTCAGCATCCTCCAACGCCTGAAGACCTGCGTCGGCCGCCATCACGTCGAGTGGACCGGCGACTGCGGCGGGATCATCAGCCGCATCCACCACCGCAGCATCGTCTGCGACGTCATGCGCAGGACTATCCGAGATGGCGGGGACATCGCCCGCGTTCTCCTCGTCGAGGAGGACGGCGACCGGGTGCACGCCGCACGGCTCATCCCCCGCCGCCCAGGCGACGACTCCTGGAAGGGGTTCGTCGACGACGCGGCCGCCTGGCTGCACGGCCGAACCAGCACCAGCACCAGCACCGAAGGAGAAGACAAGTGACCGACAGCATCACTAAAGCCGCCGCCGACCTGATCACCGGCGATGTCATCGACTGGAAGCAGACCCTCCACGTCGTGATCCGCGTCACCGAACCCGGCCAGGAGGGTCAGGTCAAGGTCATCGCCGCCTCCTACTGGGACGGCGACACCACCATCATCTACGCCAGCCCGTGGGCCGCCTTCACCGTCCACGACGGCGCCGCGCCCCCGCCCGACGACGCCTTCGCCATCTACGTGAAGGAGGGCCGAGGCCCGGATGGCGCCGAGGTGTCCGGCCCCGCCTACCGGGTCGGCTCGCAGTGGCTCGTCAAGGACCAGCCCCTGGGCATCCGCACCGCCATCGGCACGGAGGACATCTGCGACTGGGAGTACGCCACCGTCACGCCCAACAGCCTCCTGCACGCCGTCAACGTCGCCCTCGTCGAGGCCGGCGCCCCGTCGATCGAGCGGATCCGCCACCGGATGATGAAGGCGGGGGAACTCTGATGGGCGACTCGGGCGGGCTCTCCCCCGATCTGGAACTCGACGACTCCCCGGACGTGGACTACCTCGCCGATAAGGCCATCGAAATGCAACTCGACGGGCTGCCCGCACACCCGTCCGGGCACCCGTGCACCAGCGAAGCCGACCAGGAGTACTGGCAGGCCGTCGAAGACCTCGCCTACCACCCGAACTTCTACGACGTGCTGGACGAACTGCCCCTCGAGGTCCGCGCCCACTGCGAGGAGGTCCTGCTGTGAACGGGTTGGATGCTCCCTGGGCCGCCGCCCTGCCGGCAGCCATCCGCGCCGCCATGTACGAGAAGGACGGCGAATACTACATGGAACAGGACGGCGACGAGACGTGGGGGCGCCCCGACATCACCGGCGAGGGCGTCGCGGGCATCACCCGCAACGGGAAGGTCCTGTACGGGTCCGCCGCCGCCCGCTGCGTCACGGAACTGGTCATGCGCCTGCGTGTACTGCCGTTCCTGCCCAACGTGCTCGACGGAGTGTACCGGGCGGACGCCGCCGCGGGGACTGTGGCTCTCAGCGGGCTGGCGGCCACCGGTGTGAGGGCCCGCCCCGTCGTATTCATGGACTTCCGGGACCCCGTTGGTTTCCGTGATGCCTTCGACCACGGGCTGGCGGTCCTGGCGGACCTGGTGGTGAACCGTCTGCTCGGCGACGCCTGGCGGCGGGTCGGCCCGTCCACCCTCGACTGGGAGGGGCCCGGGGCGGCCGGCACGCTGACCGCCCCGGCCGGTACGCTGACCGTCGTCCCCGTCCCGGAGAACGGTGTGGCCCTGGCGGTTTCCGACGGCGTCGGGCCCATGCTGCTCGGCCCCGGTGAGACGGTGCCCGACACCGTGATCGAAGCCCTGGGGGGGATGCCCGCCCGGCCCGGGCGGGGGAAGGACAGGAGAAGCGAGTGACCCTCAACGACAACGACGGCGCCAAGCGCTACGACGGCGCCGAATTCACCGTGACCGCCGTCACCAAGGGCAAGTGGTGGGAGTTCGGCTCCCTCGCCCTCGGCTACAAGGACCTGCACCTGCACGAGCCGACCGGCCCGCGGACGCAGTCGGGCTTCTACCTGTGGAAGGACAAGAACGGTGTTCACAGGCTCACCTTCGTCCGCGGATGGGCCGCTGAAGGACCGCGCGAACACGAGTGGGACGCGACCGAGGGCGTCAGCGTGAACGACATCCGCAGCGTCATCGCCCGCATGCTCCTCAAGTCGGATTTCGTCCGCCGGGACGAGGACCTGGCCGCCCACCTGCGGCTCGACGGGGCTGGCTGGTTCGTCTACGGGCCATGGACGATTGCGGCGCAGTGGATCTTCAACGACCGGGGCGATTCGTCGTGGGACCCGCCCTTGGACAACCTGAAGGACCAGATCACCCGCATCCGCACCCACCGCGGCCAGTGGGCCGCGGAGAAACTGCGCATCGGCGGCAGCGGGGTGATGAACGCCCTGGCCGGCGCCCCCGTGGATGAGATCGCCGCCGCCCTCACCGGCCCCGTCGGCCGGAGGATCGCCCGAGGCAACCTGCTGCAGTGGGCGGCACTGCACCCGCTGCTGGCGGAGGGATACGAGGTTGATGTCCTGGCGGGGTCGCTCGCCGACTGAGAACCTCCACTCGGGCGCCCGCCCCACTCCTTCCGAGTGGGGCGGGCGCACTATTAGCCCCGTTGTGAACCGAGAAGAAGCAACATAGGAGATTACCCGTGCCTGCCCCGTCCAGCCCCGTCGTAGACGCCGCCGTAGCCGCCTACGAGAGGGGGTACACGCCCCTACCCGTCCTCACCAGCGCTAAGCGGCCGGCTGTCAGTCTCTGGCAGAAACTGCACTGGCCCGCCCCGCCCGGCCCCGACGGCGCTCGCGAGGTGCGCGCCAAGTTCGAGGAGTACGCCTCCGGCGGGGCCGCCAACGCCGGCATCAGCCTCGGCGAGCCCTCCGGCGGGCTGGTTGACGTGGACATCGACCATCCGACGGCGGCCCGGCTCCGCTCGTATTTCCTGCCGCCCACGCCCGCCAAGCACGGTAGGGCGGGCAACCCAGGAAGCCACTACTGGTACATGGTTGAGGAGGGGACGCTGCCGGGTACGCGCCGGTTCAAGATCCCGGACTCCCGGGATCCGAATCTGTCGACGGTGTCCGTGGAGTTGCGGTCGACGGGGTCGCAGACCGTCATCCCGCCGTCGTCTCACCCGGGGGGCGACGTGTACGAGTGGGTGGATGAGCCGTGGGGCGGGGTCGAGGGGCCCGCGGTGGTCGATGGGCGGGTGTTGACGGTTCAGGTGGCGTTGTTGGCGCTCGGAGCGGTTCTTGCGGACAGGTGGCCGGGGAGGGGGAGTCGGCATGACGCGTATCTGGCGTTGGCGGGCGGGTTGTTGCGTTACGGGGATGGTGTTCACCCGTTCTGGGAGCGTAATGCGCCGGTGTTGATCCGGGCGTTGGCGCAGGTGACGCGTGATGAGGACGGGCCGGGTGTGCGGGTGTCGGAGTCTGTGGGGTCGACGGTTCGTAGGTTGCGTGAGGGTGGGGCGATCCAGGGGTTTCCTGCGTTGGGGGTGTTGATCGGCGAGTCGCATGCGGAGATGGCTCGCCGGTTGGCGGAGGAGGTGGAGTCGGCTGCGGGGTTCAGGCCGGATGTGCCGGCGGTGTTGGTGTCCGGGGCGGTTGGTGGTGCGGTTGGTGGTGCGGGTGAGGCGGCGGTGGCGGCGGCGGGTGGTGGGGGTGTGCCGGGGGTTTCGGGTGCCCGGGTTGACGCTGATGCCGATGCTGATGCTGACGCTGGCGCTGATGGTTCCGGTGGTGGCGACGGTGTGCGGGATCCGTTGGAGGATAGGCGGGCCACGTGGGAGCCGGTCGATCTGGAGCCGTACCTGGCGGGTCAGATCCGCCCGGCGGTTCCGGGCGTGCTGGCTCGGGACGACGGCCGGTGCCTGATGTATTCGGGGCGGGTGAACATGCTGTACGGGTCGTCGGAGTCGGCGAAGTCGTGGATCGCCCTGTGGGTTTCGATTCAGGAGATGACCCGGGGCGGGCGGGTCATGTATTTGGATTTCGAGGACGAGCCGGTGCAGACGTTGAGCCGGTTGAGGCTCATGGGTGCGGTGGATGATGATTTGCGGAAGCAGTTCGCGTACGTGCATCCGGAGGAGCCGTTGGCGCCGATGCAGAGGAACAGGTGGGGGGGCGCGTCGCCGACGGATACGGGGAATTTGAATCAGGTGGTGTTCGATCAGGCGTTGGAGGCTTTGGATCCGTCGTTGATCGTGGCCGATGGGATGACTTCGTTGTACGGGCTTCATGGGCTCGACGCGAATGATGCGGTGTCGACGGATGTCATCACGTCGTGGTTGAAGCGGTTGACGCGTAACGGTCGGTCGACGGTTGTGGTGATTGATCACATGGCGAAGAGTGGTGAGAAGGGGACGATGCCGCTCGGGTCGCAGCATAAGGTGGCGATGGTGCAGGGGACGTTGTTGCAGGTGTGGCCGGTGCGTCAGCCGATGCCGGGGGCGGTGGGTGAGGTCGAGTTGGTGGTGTTGAAGGACAGGCCGGGTGCGGTGCGCGCCGCCAGTGCTGCGGGGCGGGGGTCCGGGAAGGCGCAGGTGGCTGGTGTGGTGACGATTGATTCGTCGGTGGCGGGTAGGACCGTGTTGTCGGTGGCGGCGCCGCGTTCGGTGGCGGGTGGTGGTTGTGTGGAGGTGGATTTGTCGGGGTCGAGGGCGGCTGAGCGGGCGCAGGAGAACGCTCGTTGGGAGGATGCTGTGGTGCGGGTTTTCGGTGGTGTGGTGGGGCGGTTGTTGACGCGGAGGGAGGTGTTGGAGGATCCGTTGTGCTTGGGTGGGCCGCGTCAGGCGGAGCGGGCGTTGGAGCGTTTGGTGGAGCGGGGCGTGTTGTGCAGGTCGGGTCGGACTCGTGGTGTGCGGTATGAGTTGGTGGGCGGCACCGCCGAGTCCGTGTGAGGGTTATCACGCGGGTTCCATTGACCTATGTATGCCATTCACATAGCATGAGTTCATCCTCCCCGGGAACCGGACAGAACCCGGAGAGAGGGAAACCCGAACAGACCAGACAGCGACGACGATAGGAGCAGACGATGACGACGCTGATGCTGCTGATGATGATGCTGACCGCGACGACGGTGATGCTGACGACGACGCCCCCGCCGCCGACCCCGCGCACGACGACGGCGGCGGGCTGGCACAAGCCGACCCGCACCGGCCGGACCGCCAGAATGCTCGCCCCCCTGACCGCACCGAGAACCGCCGACCCGACCCGAACCGGCCGACCGGCCGCCGACACGACGCCCCGCACCGCCCCCGACCAGCCGACCCGGCGCCCCGACCCCGCGACCGCCGACCCCACGACCGCCTCCACGACGTACTTCGCAGTCGACGGACTCCCCCACGGACGCACCCACCGCGAACGCGCCGACTGGCGACACGCCGCCCTGCGCGCCGCCACCGCCGCCGCCGCGACCCAGAACTGGCCCTTCGGATACGACGGCCCCGTCACCGTCACCGCCACCGTCTACGACGACACCGCCACCGCCCTCCCCGCCGGCGCCCGCCCCTGGCCCCTGACCGCCGCCGCCGCCGAGATCACCATCATGCTGACCGAAGCCTGGAACTCCTACCCGCGCCGCGGAATCCTCGCCAGCGACACCGGCATCGCCCGCCTCGAAATCACCCGCGAACCCGCCGACGACATCGCCACCGCCGGAATCGCCATCGCCGTCCTCCAGACGCCCGCCGGCAACGACGACGAGCAGCCGACCCGATGACCACCTACGAGTTCGCGGGCCCGCCCCGCTTCGCCCACCAGAAACGCGGTCTCAAGAAGATCATCGCCAACCGCGGCACCGCCGCGCTCCTGTTCGAACCCGGCCTCGGCAAAGGACACCCGACCGACACGCCGATCCTGACCCCTAGCGGTTGGACGCCCATCGGCGACCTCAACCGCGGCGACGCCATCACGAACTCGCACGGCGGCCGCAGCCGAGTCACCGGCGTCCACGACCGCGGGAACCTCCCCGTCTACCGGGTGACCCTGAGCGACGGGGCCTGGATCGACGTCGACGCCGACCACCTGTGGAGGCTCGGCCGCCCGCGCAACGGCCGCATGGCCTGGGGAACCCGCAACACCAGGTGGCTGCTGCGACGCGCCATCGACAGCAGCACCGGGCGCCTGAAGGGACGCTGGTGCATTCCCGTCGCCCAGAACATCCAATCGCAGATCCCGGACAGCCGGCTCCCCGCCCCCCCGCTCATGCTCGGACACCGCATCGACCGCCGCAAGCCGAACGCCCCGACCCGGCTGCCCGGGATCATGCTCGTGGCGTCCCTCGAATCGAGGCGGGCACTCATGGCCGCGCTCGTGGACACCACGAACCTGAGAACCCCGAACGGCGCCAGATTCGTCTCCCCGAACCTGGAACTGGCCCGAGACGTCCTCCGCCTCGGCTGGTCACTGGGACTGACCGCCCGGCTGCTCGACCGATCGCAGCCGGGAGCCCCGCAGTTCCACGTGATCCTCCACGAGGACCGCTGCCCGCTGCGATGGATCGAGTCGATCCGGCCGGCCGGCGCCGCCGAGGTCCGCTGCATCAGCGTGGACGCCGTCGACCGTCTTTACGTCGCGAAGGACTGGATCGTCACCCACAACACGGCGACGGTCATCGACTACGCGTCGCTGTTGGCCTTGCAGGAGCGGCGGGCCCGGGTGCTGGTGGTCGCCCCGCTCGCGGCCGTCGACCAGTGGGCGCTCCAGACGCCGAAGTGGGCCGGCCCGCAGGTGGACGTGTGGGCCGAGGCGCTGGGCGGGACGACCCGGCAGAAGCTGGAGGCGCTGCGGGCCCGCGCAGGCGGCGCCGTGAAAGCCCCGGAGGGCGGCTGCGGGCCCGGCGGGGCCTACCGCGGGGTCGCCCTGCACGGGCAGCGCTCCATCGCCGTCAGCGCCCGCAGGAACGGCCTGAAGGTGCCCGAGGAGGAGGCCCGCCGGGGCGGGCCGGGCCTGTTCGACGCGGACGAGAGGCCGCTGCTGATGATCGAGGCGATGAACCTCGACATCCTCTCCCAGCGGCGGCCGGCCGGGTCGCGGACGACGGCGGACCTGGTCCTCGACGCCGTCCGCAGGTTCGCCCCGCACTTGATGGTCGTCGACGAATCGCACCTCATCAAAGGAGTATCGTCCAACGCCAGCCGTTTGGCGGCCAGGATCGGCAGGTGGGTGCCGCGCCGGATCATCCTGACGGGGACCGTCATGCCGAAGTCGCCGTTGGACGTGTTCGCCCAGTGGCGGTTCCTGGATCCGAAGGCGTTCGGCCGCGACGGGCGGGACGCCACGTACACCGGATTCCGCTCCGAGTACACGGTGAGGGGCGGGTTCATGGGGTACGAGGTCCTGGGGTACCGCAATCTGGATCGCCTGCGGGAGATCATGGGGCGGCGCGCTGAGGTGGCGTTGAAGGAGGAGGCCCTGGATCTGCCCGCTGCGACTGACGTCGTCGTCCCCGTGCGCCTGTCGAAGGCGGAGGAGCGGGCCTACGGGGACATGAAGAAGCGGTTGCAGGCGACTCTGTTGTCGGGGCGGCGGTCGACGGCGATGAGTCGGTTGGCGCAGATGATGCGGCTGCGGCAGATCACCGCCGGGTTCCTGCCGGATGACGACGGGTGTGTGGAGGAGATCGGGGACAGCAAGGCGCGGACGGTCGCGTCGATCGTGAACGACACGCTGTCGGGGGAGTCCCGGGTCGTGGTGTTCGCGGTGTTCCGTCGGGAGATCGAGGTGATCCGGCGGGCGGTCGCCAGGGCCGGCTCCGTGGTTCTGACGATCACTGGGGACACGGATCCCGAGGACCGGCTGGCGATGCGCCGCAGGTTCGGGTCGGAGGACCCTCAGCGGATCATCCTCGTGGCGCAGATCCAGACGTTGAGTCTTGCGGTGAACGAACTGGTGACGGCGGCGAACGCGGTCTTCGCGAGTCTGTCCACGAAGCGGGATGAGTGGGTGCAGGCGCGGGATCGGTTGAATCGGGTGGGGCAGGTCAGGCCGTGCACGTTCTGGTACGCGCTGGTGCCGGGGACGGTGGATGAGGTGCAGTACGACGTGTACCGGCGGCGGTCGGATCTGGAGCGGTCGATCCTGATGCACGTGTTCGATGGGGATGCGGGGTTGGTTGGGAAGGTGGTGGATGCGGCGACTGGGAACGTCGAGGATGAGTGACGCAGGTCACGGATGAGTGTGGATTCGGTCTTTTTCAGTATTTATTCCCTCTCCCCACCCTATAGGGTGGGGAGAGGGGGGAATGAAATAGGAAATGGGGGTTGAAACGTGGTTGACAGGAGGGTTAGACTCGCTAGCGAGTCTAGATCCGAAGGGACGTCTCAAGGAGTGAGACACGATGGGGGTGGGCGGACAGAACCCGCACTCGCCACCTACTCCAGCATCACCACCCACCGCAAGTGCCCGCAGATGTGGAAGTACCGCTACGTGGACCGACTCGGACGCGACGGGGAGACAGCCGCCCCCGCCCTCGAATTCGGATCCTGGTTCCACGCCGTCCGCGCCGCCGAACGGCTGACGAAGGGCAGGACCGAGGGAACCCTGCTGGCCGAACCGCCGACGATCACCACCGTCGACGGCGGCCCCGAGTTCCCCGCCGACGCCGTCCCCGACGACGTCCTGGACGCCGCCGCCGACTGGTACGCCCGCCTCGGAGCCGACAAGCACTCGCAGTGGGAGTCCTGGCTCGGCCAGGCGCTCCCCGATCGCCTCGCAAGGGCATTCACGGGCTGGCGCAACCGATGGGCCGACGAGGCCCGGAACGAGGCCGTGCTGGCCGTCGAGCACCGCTGGGAACGGCCCCTGCCGATGCCGAAGGGGTACGACGGGCCGCCGGTGAGCCTGTTCGGGTACATCGACGAGGTGTACCGGGACCGGCGCCGCGGGATCACGGTGATCCGCGACTGCAAGACCTCGAAGTCGATCGACCGGGTGTCGGCGATGGACGAGTTGATGGACAGCCAGGTCCAGTTGTACGCGTGGGGCCTGATCCCGCAGTGCGGGCAGTGGGGCGTGCCGTCCCCCCGTGCCGTGTCGTTCGACCGGGTTCGCGCCACCGCTCCGAAGACGCCCGGCCTGACGAAGGCGGGCCGGCTGTCGAAGGCGGTCACGGACTACGACCTGGAGACGTACCTGGAGTGGGCGGGGGGCGGCGTCCCCTTCGAGGGGCTGAAGAAGGACGGGTCCGGCGCGGGGGTCTACAAGGTCGAGGAGGCCGAGGTGGCCAGGTTGTCGTCGGATGGGGCCCGGAGGGTGTGGTTCCGGCGTTCGTTGACGCCGTTGTCGGTGGGTGTCGTCAGGATGCATCTGCGGGCCGCGGTGGATTCGGTGGAGGACATCGCCAGGACGCGGGTTCGGGTGGAGCGCGCGGGTGAGGCGTCGCGGAATCTGGTCGGGGTGGTTTGCAAGTGGTGCGACTTCGCGGAGTTGTGTCGGGCGCAGGCTGTCGGCGGGGTTGGCGGCGGGTTCGATCCGGCGGAGTACGGTTTGGTGGTGAGGGGTGGTCGGGGGCGTTGATCGGGGTTTGACAAACACGCAAGAATGTAGTACACTTGGAATACCTACTGGAAGGGGAGCAGACCATGGACTTCGCCGGCATCAACATCGTCGACATCAACGAGGAGCAGCCCGACTACGGCCGCTGGCTCATCCTCGGCCCCCCGGGCGGAGGGAAAACCACGCTCGCCGCCACCATCGCCGAACTCGGCAAGACCCTGTTCATCGACCTCGCAGGCGAAAAGGGCACGCGATCCTTCCGCAACGCCCCCCACGCCAGCCGGATCGACGTCATCCGCCCCGACTCGATCACCGCCCTCGACGACGTCTTCTGGGCACTCGACAAGGGCGACCACCCGTACAAGGCGGTGGTGATCGACTCGCTGACGGCGGCCCAGAAGATGACGATGAGGTTCCTCACCGGGGCCTCGGAGACCGCGGTCCGCGAGATCCGCCAGGGCACGGCCCCGGCCGACCAGCGCACCTGGGGACAGGCCCTCGACGTCATGACGGACATGACGGTGTTCTGGTACGGCCTCGCCGACGGCAACCGCCGCCATCCCATGCACGTCGTCATGACCGCGCAGGTCAAGATGATCGAAGACGAGATCAACGGCGGTATCCGCCGCCAGCCCGACGTCCAGAAGGGCGCCTTGTCCATCGTCCGCGCCACACCGGACTACATCGTCTACGCCGACGTCGAGGAGAACCTGGACGCGCTCAACGACGAGACGCTGCCGCCCACGACGCACATCGTCCGTTTCGGGGTCAGCCCCGACTACGGCACCAAGGCCCGCCTGCCCTACGACCTGCGGGGGAAGATCCCCCAGGTACTGGGCAGGCGCAGGCCGGTCACCCTCGGTACCCTGAGTCGCGTGCTCGGAATCGGAGGGGTTCCGGCCAGAAAGAACGCTGGCAAGCCGGCCACCACCAACCGCAACAACGACAGCAAGGAGCAGTGACGTGGAGATCATCATCGACCTCAGCAACTACAAGGACACCAGCAGCGCCAGGGTCCCCGAGGGCCGGTACCGGGTCGTCGTGGACGACGTCGAGAAGGACACCGCCGCCAAGACCGGGAACACGGTGATCAAGGTGTGGCTGCGTATCCTGGGCGGCGCCCAGGACGGCGAGGTCATCATCGACCGACTCACCATCACGCCCAAGGCCATGTTCCGGGTCGTCGGCTTCATGCAGGGGATCGGGATCCCGACCCCCAAGAAGAAGCTGGCCATCGACCTGCGCAGTTTCCTGCACCGGCAGGTCGACGTCGACGTCGAGGACGACGAGCCCTACAACGGTCGGATCAAGTCCAAGATCACCCGATACATCCGGATCGCCCAGCCGAAGGCCGAGGAGGCCACCGCGGAGAAGCCGGCCAAGCCGTCCTCGGACGCCAAGAAGGCCGAGGCGGCCGCCATCGTCCAGGACGCGGACACCGAGGACATGGAGCCCGCGGCCGAGAGCGCCGCGGGAACGCCCGGGGAGTTCGACAGTGAGGACGTCGACATCGACAACCTGAGCATCGAGGACCTCGACCTCTGATCGAGCGGAGTCGAGGGAAACGCTGGGGGCCCCGCGGGAACACGGGGCCCCCAGCACACCCAAAACAGGAGGACGGGAACAGGAGGCCAGAAGCCGACTATGAACGAATGGGGCAACGAGACACAAGTCGTAGCGGCCATCAAACGGCGGCTGCTGGAACGCTGGCCGGGCTCCTGGATACTGAAAGTGGCCGGCGGACCGTACCAAGAGCCCGGTGTGCCGGACCTGGTCGTCTGCGTGCAGGGGCGGTTCGTCGCCCTCGAAGTCAAGCACCGTAAGCCGGGCGAGTCGGACCGGCACGCGCGCGGCCGGGCGACGGTCCAGCAGGCGGAGCAGATCCGCCGCATCTGGAAAGCCGGCGGCGTCGCCGATGTCGTACTGACCCCGGACGAGGCGGAGCAGGTCGTGCGAGTCGCATTGAGAGGACAGGAGCAGGGGAAATGAGACTACGATGGCCCGCCGGTCAGACGAAGACGCTGGCGGAAATGGATCCGGGCGACCCGTCGGACAGTCAGGAGGCGGCCATGCGCGCTTGCATCGACGGCCGGAGATTCCAGATTGACGATCAGGACCCGTCCACCTGGCGGGTCGAGGGGCGTCGGGGTGACCTCTACGACGTCCAGGTGGTGTACATGCCCGGTGCGGAGCCGGCAGTGACCTGCTCGTGCCCGCACGGGTGCCATCGCGGCGGTGAGGCCCGGTGCTGGCATGCGTTGATGGTTCTGCGGCTTCTGCGGGCTGCGGCTCGTAAACGGGCGGGGAGGGCCGAGGCCGAGGCTCATGCGGCAGAAGACGCCGCTCCCGCGGCTGCCGGGGACGGCTACCAGTTGTTCACATCCAGTTACCGCAAGTTCCGCCAGTCCATGGGCGTGCCCGTCAAGATCAGTAACGGCAGGCCGAAGTTCGGCCGGTCCTACGTGCTGCGGTACCAGGTGCCGATCCTGTACCCGAACTGGTCGTGGATGAAACTGCCGGTCGCCGAGTTCCGGGCCCGCTACTGGGAGCAGTTGGACGGGTACGGGTTGGGGCAGATCGAGGACGTGTTCCGCCGCATCGTGGCGGAGAACGAGCGGCGCACCGGTGTTCGCGACGATCGGCTGGTTCTGCTGTGCTTCGAGAAGGATCCGGTGGATTGTCACCGCGGTGACTTCGCCATCTGGTACGAGCGGGTCACCGGCGTGCCGGTGGCCGACTTGCCGGAGGGCGTGCTGCCGTTGTAGTCTGTTGCCTGCGCCCGGCAGGCCGGGCGATCCGCCGGTACCTCAGTGGATAGAGGACCCGTTCTCGCAGCGGGAAGTCGGATGTTCGACTCATCCCCGGCGGTCGACGACCCGCCGGTCGGTCTACGGACCGGCCGGCGGGTCTCACCGTTTGTGGCTGTATCTGATGCGAGGAGATACCGGTGGCCGGGTTCATGTCCCCGTCGATCCTGTTTCTGTCGACCTGGGATGCTCCGGAGCGGGGGTACCTGTCGGGTCTGTTGCCGAGGCTGCGGGAGGCCGGCTACCGGACCTACCACGAGCCGGCCGTGGGCGGGTTCGCGATGCCCCTGGTGGCGGTGGACGCGGGCTACGACCCGCAGTCGATGACGACGTCGGACGTCCACCTGTTCACCGGTATTCTCGGAACGCTGCTGGCGGGCGGGGACTTCGAGGACCTTGAGGTCCGGTACGCGGACCAGCCCATCGACTTCAGCGAGTGCTCTACCGAGGCGGAGAAGGCCGCTCTCCTGCTGTACACCCAGTACCTGGCCCGCATCCAGACGAAGCCCGAGGGCGAGTACTGGAAGGGCCTCTGCGAGGACCTGGAGAGGAACGCGGACTACCACAAGGCGGCGTTCCGCGACCAGTTGTCGCGCATGGCCGGCCGGATCGGCGGGCTCACCTACCGGTCGGAGTCGGTGTGGGAGCACATGGACAGGGTCGCCGATGACCCGCACGCGGTCATCGTGGCCAATCCGCCGACCTACTCGGGCGCGTACGAGAAGTTCTTCGACACGAAGGGCCTGCTGACCTGGAAGGTCCCGGAGTACGACGTCTTCGATGCGCCGACGGACATCCCGGAGATGGTGAGGTTCATGGAGGGGCGGCGTGCGCTTCTCGTGGTTCAGCAGCAGCAGACGCCCCGCAACTCGGCGTCGGATAACCCGCCGTACGCCCGGCAGTTGTCCGAGGGGCAGTTGGTGTATTTGAACTCGAACCGGTGCGATGAGGTGGCCGGTCTGATGGGCGGTAGGGTCGCCGTGCCGCGGAAGGTGGCGCCGCGGGCCCCCCGCCCCTGGCCGATGATCCCCGAGGATTATGAGGTCACGCCGGACTCGGAGATCCGGCTGGCCTGCGTGGAGTCGAAGTACGCTGACGCCTATCGGGCGGAGTGGATGCACCGTCTCAGCCCGGTCCCCGGGTCGAACAACGTCCTGGTGTTCATCGACGGGTACGCCGCCGGGGTGATCGGTTACAGTCTGGCGTCGATCGCCTCCTCGTACTCGGACAAGTGGTCGAAGCACGCGATCCTGCGGTTCGCCTTCGGCGCGACGCATGACACGCTCAGGCTGACGCGCCTGGCGACGATGTTGGCTCTTCAGCACGACACGCTGTGGCTGACCCGGACGCCGCTCAGCAGCATGCAGATCGCGGCCGCCCAGGGCCTCGTGACCGTGGAGATGACTCGGCACCCGGAGGCGAAGGGTCTCCGAGGGCTGATGACGCTGGACAACCGCCAGAAGCACCCCGACGGGTTCAAACTGGTCTACGCCAGCGACTGGAAGAAGGCCATGACGCCGCAGGAGGTTCTTGCGGAGTTCCTTAGGAGGGAGCAGAAGTGGCGCAGGTCGACGAAGAGGGCATGAGGGTCGGGGACGGTCTGTTCATCAGGGTGGTTCAGGGGTCCGCCCTGAGAGAGCAGGACATCAACGCTCAGCAGATGGATCCGACTAAGTTCGCGCGGCTGGTTGAGAATATCAGGCAGCGGGGCGCGTTGGAGTCGATTCCGTATTGCTCCCGGCCGAACGACGAGGGTCCCATTTCGATCGTGTCCGGTCACCACCGGGCCAAGGCCGCCAGGATGGCGGGGCTGACGTCCTTCCCGGTGCTGATCGACACGAATCCGATGCCGAGGTCGCTTATTCGGGCGAAGCAGATCGCGCATAACGAACTCACGGGGGCGCCGGATGAGGAGATTCTGCGGAAGATGATTGAGCAGATCACGGATGTGGAGGATCTGCTGGTGTCGGGTCTTGACGAGTCGTATTTGCGGCCGTTGGAGGCGTCGTCGACGGTTCTGGATCTGCCGAAGGCGGATTTTGATTGGCGGATGACGACGATTATGTTTCTGCCGGAGCAGATGGTGCGGTTCAATGAACTGCTGGGGCTGATCGACAAGCATTCGGACATGATCGGTGTTGCCAGGGTTGATCAGTTCGATGAGTTCAGTCGGGCGCTGGTGGAGTACGGGCATGTGCGGAATATTAAGAACATGGCTGCGGTGGTGGACGCGTTGACGTCGATTGCTCTGCGGGAGGTGGCCGCCGCTGCCGCGGATGCTGTTGACGGCGGTGGGAGTGGGGTGGAGTAGCCTGGGCGGCGGGTTGCTGTTGGTGTTAGTGGAAGGAGTGGGGTGTGGCTGGGGGTTCGGCGTCTGGGCGTAGGCGGGCTCGGCGGCCGGCCGCGTTGGATTACACGCGGCCGATCTGGTATCAGCAGGCGGGTGAGTCTGATGTGGCGTTCGCCCAGTTCGAGGCGTACAGGGATTCGGATCCGCGGCGTGTGCGGGATCACGCGTCGGGGTTTCATAATTCGGTGCGGTGGTCGTGGCGTGAGCGGGTGCGTGCTTGGGATCTGTATCTTCAGGAGCAGGAGACGGAGAGGCTGATCCGTTACCGGGTGGATATGAATGAGCGTCATCGGGCGGTGGCCCGGTTGGCGATGTCGCGTGCTGCTCAGTGGCTTCAGGGGCTCGACGAGACTCGTATTAGCAAGATGCGGCCGGGTGAGGTCATGAAGATGCTGGAGGTCGCCGCTAATCTTGAGCGTAACGCCTCGCGGGGTAATCTGCCGGATGTCACGGTGGGGGTGACTGCTAGCCTCGTGGATATGACGGCGAAGGCCACTGACGCCAGGTTGGACGAGTTGATGAGGGAGGTTCAGCGTCGTCGGGAGGCGGCTGCGGCCCCGGAGGTTCCGAGGATTGCCGGTCCCGTCGTGGAGGAGGGGCCTGAGGACGACGGCCGGTTCGTCGACGTCGTCGATGTTGACGAGGACGGCCGGGTGGTTGAGGTAGAGACCGGGGGTGGCTTTGATGGCTGAGTCCGCCAGGCGGCCGGCTCCGTGGGAGATGTCGGCGGAGGAGATCGAGGCGGAGTTGGTGTTGCTGTTGAAGCATCAGGAGTGGCTGGACAGCCAGCCCGTCTGCACCCTCGAAAGGTGCTCTGGCGAGCCCCACGCCGGCGTCCCGTACAAGCACGACCCACACTACCCGCAGGCTGAGGACCCGCTGGAGGCGGCCATGCAGACCGACGACGGGTATCGCTCCCGTCCGCACCTGAAGTACCTGGCCGGACGCCTGGCGGAGGCCATGCACGACGTCGAACGGGGCGAGAGTCGGTTCATCACGGTCTCGATGCCGCCCCGTATGGGCAAGTCGGCGTTGACGTCTGTTAATCTGCCGATCTGGCTGCTGCGCAAGCACCCTGGTTGGAAGATTGGTCTGGTGTCGCACTCGCCGACGCTGGCCGTGTCGTGGGGCCGTCAGGTCCGACGCATGGTGGAGGAGCACGGGTTGGAGTTCGGGCTCAAGATCGCCCACGACGCCGGGTCCGTGTCCGACTGGCAGACGACCGATGGTGGCGGTGTCACGTCCCGCTCGGCGCCCGGTCAGTCGATCACCGGTATGGGTTTCAAGGTCATGCTGGTGGACGACCTGGTCAAGGACTTCGCCACGGCCCACTCGGCGGCGGAGCGTGAGGCTTTGTGGAATTGGTGGATCGCCAACGCTCAGACCCGGCTGGAGCCGCCGTCGCTCGTGGTCGTGATCGGTACCCGCTGGCACGAGGACGACTTCATCGGCCGTCTGCTGAGCCAGGAGTACAGCCCCGACCGGGACAAGTGGGAGGTGATCTCCTTCCCGGCGATTGCCGAGCAGGACGATGTGCTGGGGAGGGCTGAGGGCGACCCGCTGTTCAGCCCGCTGCTGGAGGAGACCCGGGAGGAGGCCATCGAGCGCTGGGATCAGATGCGGATCTCGGTGGGCTTGTACTCGTGGGCGGCACTGTATCAGCAGCGCCCGTCCCCGGCGCAGGGCGCCGTGTTCGATGTTGGTTGGTGGCGGTACTGGACCCGGGACCCGGCGAAGGTCACGGGAGACGGTCGGGTGGTGCTGGCTCCGGACGCCGCGTGGCGCGCTGGGCGGTGGGTGGACTCGTGGGACCTGACTTACAAGGGGTCGGAGAGCAGCGACTTCGTCGTCGGTCAGCGGTGGGTGCGGGCCGGTCCGGATCGGTATCTCGTTGCTCAGCAGCGTGGGCGGTGGTCGTTCACGGAGACGCTGGATCGCATGGAGCGGTGGGTCCGTACTGACGATCCGGATGTCTCGCCTTATGGGGAGTGCGTTCATCAGCGTCTGATTGAGGATGCTGCTAATGGGGCTGCCGCTATTGATGTTCTGCGGAGGCGGGTGGCGGGGGTTAAGCCGGTGCAGGCTCGTACTTCGAAGGAGGTGCGGGCTCGTGCCGTTACGCCGGAGATCGAGTCGGGGAATGTTTATTTACCGTATCCGGGGGATCCTGGTGGTGAGTGGGTGGAGGAGTTGTTGTCGGAGCTTCGTGAGTTTCCTAATGGTAGGCATGATGATCAGGTGGATGCTTTGACGCAGGCTTTGAGTGGTTTGCGTGATGGTGGGCGTGGGTCGGTGGTGGTTCCGTCTGGGAGGTTGCCGGTTCGTTCGGTGGTGTCTGGGCGTCGGGTTGGGCGTAGGTGATGTGAGGGTTCTCACGTGGGTTTTCTTGTCCGCCCAGCCGTAAGTACTACAATTCAACTACAAGGCGGGGTTGGTGGAGGACACCGACCCGAGAAGAACGGAGCAGACGATGGAACCGATGGACCCGAGGGACCAGGACGTGGCCTGGATCGCCTACGGCAGCGAGGTCGACAACAGGGACGTGCGGGTGCTGATCCCCCACGAGACCGAGGACGGGACGCGCTGGTTCGAGATCCAGTACGGGCCCGCGGACGACGGCGACGGCGACGGCGAGTTCGACGTGGTCGACGTCGCCCGCGGGCTCCCCGAGGAGGCGGACGAGCCGGAGCCGGCCGCCGACGGGTACCGGCCCGTCGGAGCCGACGTGGTCCTGGACGTGCTGGAGCGGGTCTCCGAGATCGCCCACGAGGCCGCCAACCGCGGCGCGCGGGCGCAGCGGCTGGCCGACGCCGCCTCCGGGGAGCGCGGGCGGCTGCGGGCGGCGCTGGACGGGATCGTGGCCGGGTTGGCCGCGGGCGGTGACGGGTCGGTGCCGGTCATGCGCAGGGTCATGGGCGGCGCCGGTGGCGGGCGCCGATGGGAGAGCGTGCTCGCGCCGGCGGATGTCGCGGCGTGGGGGCGGGATGCCAGTGGGACTGTGGCCTGGACGGGGTTTCAGGTCGAGTACGACTCCGGGGGCGCGGTGGAGTCGGTGGTGAGGCGGGATGCCCGCGGGGCCCGGGAGTCGGATCTGGTTTCGATCGGGTATGAGCGGGTTCCGTTCGGCGTGCTGTGGGGGTGTGTGGTTGATGCTGTGGATGCGGGTGCGCGGTGCGGGCGTGCGGTTGAGGAGTTGCGGGGTGAGGTCGCCGCGTTGAGGGATGTGGATTCGGGTCTGGTGGGGCGGACGCTGAGTGGGTTGTGCTGGGGGCGGTCGTATACGGAGTGCGGGTCGGTGTTCCGGGAGTTGTTCTGGCCGTCGGGTGGTTGGCGTTGTGCGGTTGGTGTGGCGTCGTGTGTGGAGTTGTGGTGGGAGCGGTTGGTGCTGCGGTGGGATGTGGTCGTGTGCGAGTGGGTGTTCGTGCGGTGGGTTCGGGATGTGCGGTGGAGTGTGGATGGTTTGCGTGCGGCGGGTGCTCGGGAGGTTTCGTTGGATGAGTTCGTGGGGTTTGCGGGGTGTGCGTTGCGGTCGGTGAACTGAAGCATTGTTTTGTGGCGGTTATCACATAGTGGGTGGTGCCCGTCACATGCCAACGAACTACACTATCACTACAAGGCGGGTTCTCCGCACGCCCACAACCGAGAAGGAGCAGAAAATGCCGCACACAACAACCGAACAGGCCGAACTCCACCAGATCGCCCAGATCAACGCCGGAAGCACCGACCACGTCATCCTCACCACCGAAGCCGCCATCCGCGCCGCACTCGACGGCCGCCACATCCGACGCATCGAACCGATCACCGCCCCCACCATCGGAATCACCTTCCGAGACGGCACCTGGATGTCCGTGACCGCCGCCAACCACCACGGCCCGCAGTTCTCCCAGGACGGCAAGGCCATCATCCCCAACGGCTGGGACGGGACGATCCCCGTCCCCCCACTGACCGGCGTCGACCTCCGCCACGGCTGGATCGGATTCCGCCACCGCCCCGACCTGTGGGACAAGATCGACGTCGTCGGCTACTGCGACTGGACGCCCCTCCCCATCCGCATCGCGCAGTTCCGGGCCACGACCAGCATCGGAACCCTCACCCTGGTGGCCGAACTCCACCGCCTCGACAACAAGTGAACCCACGGCGCAGGCCACCAGGAGCAGAACATGACCGCCACCGCCGCCCCACCCAGACCCCGCCAGACCGGACGCTCGTGGATCCTCCAATGGGAGGAGATCATCACCGGCCCCGCCCCCACGACCAACCCCGCCCCCCACGCAGAAGAAACCCCGCCGACCCCGCCGGTGCGCCGCCAGGTGATCGGCCGGCCGTGGAACCGGGTCCGACCCGACGGCCCGTTGCAGGAGTTCCTGACCCAGGCCCTGTCGGAGAACAGCCCGGACAAGGTGGTGGCGGCGGCCAGGGCGATGCGCCTGGCCGGATTCACCGGCCGCATCGCCACGCCCGCCCCGGCCGCCCCGCCCCCCAGGCGGCGGAGAACACGATGACCACGAACCCAGCACCAACCACAGGAAGGAAACCCGACATGACTAGAGCGGCAGCAGGCAGGACCGGCCGGCGAACCATCGGCCGGAGGCTGGCAGACCTCGGCATGACCGACGTCACCAGCACGACCAACTCGGACATCATCGAAGCCGCCTTCCCCGGCGACCCCGCCCTCGCCCGAGCCATGGCCGCCCTGCTCGCCCTGGCCGACGACGAGGCCGACGCCAGGGACCACGGCACCCGCCGGAACCCCCAGAAGGGCGTGGGCAGGATCGCCGAAGCGGAGCACTGGCTGCGCCTGGCCCGCCGGCACCGCCAGTGCGGCGGGCGCGCCCGCCGCAGGCTCCGCCCCGCACGGAACAGCAGGATCAAGGTCTGACAGGATCCGCTGACGACACCCGGCCGGTGCGGGCCCGCAACCATGACGGTTGCGGGCCCGCACCGTTTGGCGCGCCCCGCACCCGCACCCGCACCCCGGGGCGGAAATGTGATATCACCGCCCGCGGATACGACTGACACGCCCTGCGCCGGAAACCCGTTTTCGAAACGCGCGCGCACTCGGCTGCCACTCCTGCTAAACTGCGCTGCGTGTGAGCCCCGCCGGATGCGAGGGGCAGATTCAGCCACCCTCTTCGTTCTGCTCCGGAGGGACGCCGAACCGCCCCCCGCCCCTCGGCGGGGCTCACCAACAATCAGCACCAAGCACGGGAAAAACGCTCGGAGGAACCGGACAGATGAACGCCCCGCCCCCCGCCGACGGGCTGCTGGCAGCCCTCGCAACCGCCAGACTGACGCGCCTCCTGACCACCGACCTACTCGGAGAATGGGCCGTCGTCGCCCCCGCCCGCGCCTGGGCGCAACGCCGCGAACCCGCAGACGCCTTCGGACCGGAAGCCCGCGGACCACGCCACCGGGCCGTGACCGGCCTGGAATGCCCGTTCTGCGCCGGCATGTGGGTGGGCGTCGCAGTCCTGGCCGCACGCGCCGCCGCCGCCGCCCGTGGACCCCGGGCCCTGGGGGCGTGGCGGTTCGCAGCCGCCGCACTGGCGATGAACTACATTGTGGGGCACGTGTCATCCCGAATCGACTGATCCCGGGGCGCCCCCGCCACCACCGGCGAAAGGCAGGAGAAAAACAACAATGACGACCAGAAGCGCGAACGCGCCGTCGCCCTCCGCCGACCCTGTGACCCGGTACACGGCCCGGGCCGCTTCCAGGCGCGCCGAGCGGCGCAGGGAGTCCTCGCTGACAGCCGCCGCCGTACGAGTCGGCGGGGACCGCATCAGCCGCCGCGTCGCCGCCCCGACCGAATGGCAGGCGGACGCCTGGGAGATGTACGACCTGGTGGGCGAGCAGCGGTTCCTGGCGTCGACGATCGCCGGCCGACTCGCCCAGGCGCGCCTCTACGTCGCCGTGGACGGCAAATCCCTGGCCGACGACGTGGAAACCGTGAAAGACCCCGCCCTCGAAGCCATCGTCGACTCCATCGGCGACTCGGTGATCGGCCGGTCGCAGATCCTGCACCGGCTGTCGGTCAACCTGTTCGTCGCCGGGGAGGGGTGGCTGGTGGGGCTGCCGCCCCGGCTGCTCCCGGAATCGCTGGGCGGCGAACGCCCGGCCGGGCCGGGCGGTGGGCGTGCGGCCGGGTACGGGGACGGGCTGCGGGACACCGCTCTCGACGAACTGGAATGGCGGGTCCTGTCAGTATCCGAGGTCTCGTCCGAGTCCGGTGATGTGCTGCTGTCTCTCGGGGACGCGGATGAGGAGCGGGTGCGCTGCCGTCCGGAGGATGTTTATCTGATCCGCGTGTGGCGGCCGCATCCGCGCAGGTGGTGGGAGGCGGATTCGCCGACGCGGGCGTGTCTGCCGATCCTGCGGGAACTGGTGGGGCTGACAATGCATATCAGCGCTCAGATCGACTCGCGTCTGGCGGGTGCGGGGATGCTGGTGGTGCCGCAGTCGGCCAGTGACGCGGTGCGCCGTTCCGCCGGCGTGGACGAGGAGGACGAGCAGGACCCGTTCGTGGGGGCGCTCATGGAGGCGATGACGGAGCCGATCGCGAACCGGGACGCCGCCTCCGCCGTCGTCCCGCTGGTGGTCACGGTACCGGACGAGGCGGCGGACAAGTTCGAGCACCTGTCGTTCAGTGCTGCGCTGGACGATGCGGCGAAGGACATGCGGGACGAGGCCATCCGGCGGCTCGCTCTCGCGCAGGACGCCCCGCCGGAACTGCTGCTGGGCACCGGTGGCATGAACCACTGGGGTGCGTGGCTGGTCCGGGAGGACGTCGTCACCACTCACATCGAGCCGCCGCTCGCGTTGATCTGCGAGGCTCTGACGTCTCAGTTCCTGTGGCCGGTCCTGGAGTCGATGGGCTACTCGGAGGAGGTGGCGCGCCGGTTCTCGGTGGCGTACGACGTCAGCCATCTGGTGGCCCGCCCGAATCGTGCTGATGAGGCTCTGGCGCTGCACGCCGCGGGGGCCGTGTCCGACGCTACGCTTCGTGAGGCGTCGGGTTTTGACGAGTCGGATGCGCCTGCGGGTGGTCGGCGGGCGGAGGCGGTCCGGTTGGCGGTGGATCTCGTGGGCAGGCAGCCGTCGCTTCTGGGTTCGCCGGGGTTGGAGGCGCTGGTGGAGTCTTTGGCGGGCGTGCTGGCCGGTGGGGAGTCTGTCGGCGGGGGTTCCGCCGGCGGGTCTGTTGGTCCTCCGGCGGATGCTGTCGGTGGGCGTGCGGTTCCTCCGGCGGGTGCGTGATGGGTGGCGCGGTGAGCCGCGGTTCCGGGGCGGCGCACCCGGCCCGGGGAGGGGTTGTGTTGGCGGTGTGCGACGTGCTGGTCGTACGGGCCCTGGAAACACTGGGGAAGTATGTGGTGCGCAGTGACAGGTCGCGGTTCCGGGTTCTGGGTGGGAGGCCGTTTCATGTGGCGCACGTGCTGTGGCCGGCGGATGATGCGCTGGTGTCGAAGGTGCTCAAGCACACGTGGGACATTGTGCCGTTCCTGTGGGTTACGTTTGACGACAACCACAAACTGACAAGCGTCCTTGACACGTACGTCCGGGCACTCGCAACCACAGGAACACCACACAACACAACCAGACTCCACCAAACACTCAAGAAAGAACACCTACTATGACCACCAACCCACCACCCGACCCCACCAACCCAAACGACGTAACCACCTACCGGAACCACCTGGAACACCACTACACAGAAACCATGTGGGAGCCCATCACAGCCTTCCTCAACAACGTCCTCAACACCGCAGTCAAAGCACTAGACGCCCCCATCACCCTGACAGCAGACGGACGCCCCGCCCCCCCGCGACCCCTGGCATGGACCACCGTCCGCCGACGCTGGTACGACACAATCCGCGCCATCGCCCGACTCGAACCCGCCCTCAGCGACCGATCCACGCAAAGACTCCTAGAGGAATCGACGCTGCCAGCCGACGCCTACACCGACGTCCAAGACATCATGCGCCAAGCCACCCTCGAAGGCTGGTCAGAAGCCAGAACCAAACGAGCCCTCAGCAAACGACTGATCCCCCACCGCCGCAGAAACGAGGCCACGAACTCCTACGCCAACCGCATCCGCACCGCCGCCCGCACCACAGCCACCGCGAACCTCGGCCGATGGATGGACGCCGAACTCGCCCGCACCGGCGCCTCCTACAAACGATGGGTGACCGTCGGCGACAGCCGGGTGAGGGCCGCGCACGCCGCCGCAGACGGGCAGGAGGTGCCCCTCGGATCCCCGTTCGTCGTCGACGGCGAGATGCTGGAGTACCCGGGTGACCCGCACGGGTCGGCGGGGAACGTCATCAACTGCCGGTGCGTGATGGTGGCCGGCGTGGAGCCCGGCGGTTCGTACGCGCCCAGACGGGTGCTCGATGAGGCCGACGGTTTGGAGGATCTGCCGGATGACGATTACGACGGCTTGTTCACCGGTGCTGACGACGACACCGATCCGGCCGGGTGGTCGGTGTGGGCGGCCCGCCGCGCCGGGGCGGGCAGGGGCCAGGGGCGGTATTCTGCGAGGGGTAGAGCGGCCGAGGGTGAACACCGCGCGGCCGGGTCGGACGAGGCGTGAGGAGACACGATGACACTGGGTGAGCAGCAGGACGGCACTGGCGGCGGCACTGGCGGCGGGCCGGTGAGGTGGGCGGGGCCTATCGCGGTCGAGGGCAGGCTGACCGGCGACGGGCGGGTCATCGTGCCCGGCGCCCTGCACTGGGACGCCCTGCCGGTGCCGTTCCGTGTCGTCCAGTCGGACGTCGGCGGGCATGACGGGGCGCAGGTGTGCGGGCGGATCGACGCCCTGACCCGCCTGGACGACGGCGTGATCTGGGCGGAGGGCGTGTTCGACCTGGAGTCGGAGGCGGGTCGGGAGGCCGCCCGCCTGGTGGGGGAGCGGATGCAGGACGGCGTGTCCGTGGACCTGGATGATGTGACGTTCGAGGTGCACGTGCCCGCGGATCTGCTCGCCGAGGACGGGTTGGAGTACGGCCCGGACGCCCCGGGGGGCCCGTCGGTTGTTATCGGCGGGGAGGAGATGGTGAAGGTGGGGGAGATGTCTCCCACGACGGAGGTGAACGTCATCACGGCGGCGCGGATTCGTGCGGCGACGATCGTGGCGGTGCCGGCGTTCGAGGAGGCGCGTATCGGCCTGGTGGCGTCTCTCGTGGACGGGGGCGGGTCTGGTGTGGATGGGAGGCTGTCGTCGGAGGCGTTGGCGGCTTTGACGGCGGCCGCGGTTCCGGTGGAGCCGCCGGGGGCGTGGTTCGAGGATCCGGGGCTGGGTGGGCCGACGGCGGTGCATGTGACCCGGGGCGGGCGGGTGTTCGGTCATCTGGCGGTGTGGGGGACGTGTCATGTTGGTCGGCCGGGGGAGTGTGTGGAGCCGCCTCGTTCGCCCAGTAATTACGCGTATTTCCGTACTGGTGCGGTGTTGACGGCGGAGGGTGCGCAGGTTGCTGTTGGTCATCTGACGTTGGGGACGGGGCATGCTGGGCCGGGGGAGTCGGCTCGGGCGGCTGCGGAGCACTATGACAATACGGGTACGGTGGTGGCGGATGTGGCTGCGGGGGAGGACCGGTTCGGGATCTGGGTGGCGGGCGCGGTGCGGCCCGGCACGACTCCCGACCAGATCCGCGCCCTGCGGGCCGCCCCGCTGTCGGGGGATTGGCGGATGATCGGGGGGAGTCTGGAGTTGGTGGGTGCTCTGGCTGTGAATGTTCCTGGGTTTCCGGTGCCGCGGACGGCGGGTCGTGTGGAGGCGGATGGTCTGGTGGCTTTGGTGGCGTCGGGGGTTGTGGTTCCGGATGGTGCGGTGGCCGTGGTGTCGCGGGCGCTTGCCGGCCGGGGCGGCGGGGCCGCCCCCGTGGGGGCGCCTGGGGGGCCCGTGGCGGCTTCTACGGGGCCTGCCCC
>ERZ772764.157-NODE-157-length-48985-cov-4.349622_pt1 | contig 48985 bp, 45 predicted proteins | sample MGYA00512163_ERZ772764 | MGnify/ENA primary metagenome ERZ772764 (study PRJEB29015, sample SAMEA2737903) | human oral metagenome | biome: human oral; feature: human-associated habitat; material: dental | place: China | collected 2094 ... | reverse complement strand
TTCCCCGAGCAGACCGATGCCGCACAACTCGCAATGTCCTCGATCGGCCAGTTCTCCGTTCAGGTGACGCCCATGCAGATGGCGCGCGTCGCCCAGGCGATTGCGAATAAGGGGACGCTGATGCGCCCTTACCTCATTTCCCAGGTCGTCGACGCGGACCTGGTGGTCCGTTCTCAGACTTCCCCGGTTTCCGCTGGGCAGGCGGTGACGCCGGAGATTGCACAGTCGATCACTGAAATGATGAAGGGTGTCGTCTCTGCGCCCTACGGTACCGGCCAGTCAATGGCGATGGGGAATATTCAGGTCGCCGCGAAGACCGGCACTGCAGAAACCGGGATCGACGGCAAAGCGAACGCCTGGGCCGTGGGTTTTGCGCCCGCTGATGATCCACAGATCGCTTTCGCGGTCATCGTCGAGGGCGATGACGCGGATCCTGCACCTCATGGCGGCGATGTCGCTGGCCCGATCGCCCGTTCCCTTTTGGAAGCGGGGCTGCGATGAGCACTCATCCCACAGCAAGCGTCGGCCAGCTGCTCGGCGGCCGGTACATGCTACTCTCCCCGATCGCTCAAGGTGGTATGGGCGAGGTCTGGAAGGCGCGCGATTCTGTTACTGGTCGGCTCATTGCGGCGAAGGTTTTGCGCTCTGAGTTCGCCGGCGAGGAATTGTCTTTGTCGCGTCTGCGTATTGAAGCTCTGAACGCGATGAGCGTTCAGCATCCGAATATTGCGAATGTGCAAGACTCCGGGGAGGAGAACGGGCGCGGTTGGATCATTATGGAGCTCGTGGAGGGACTGCCGCTCACTCATTACCTGCGTGGCGGCTCGAGGATCCAGACGGTGGATCTGCTCCCGATTCTCATTCAGATCGCCATGGCCCTCGGGGCAGCAGCGAAAGCTGGGGTTGTTCATCGTGATATCAAGCCGGCGAATATCATTGTCCGTCCTGATGGGATGGTGAAGCTGACAGACTTCGGCATTTCACGGGCCGTGAATCAGATTGATCTGACTGCCGCGGGGATGGTGATGGGCACCGCCCAGTACCTGCCTCCTGAGCAGGCGATGGGTGAGAGGGCAAGCTCTTCTGGGGATCTGTATGCCCTCGGGGTCATCGCATATGAGGCTGCGGCGGGGCATCGGCCATTCACCGGGGATACTCAGGTTGATATCGCCTTCTCGCATGTGAATGATCCTGTTCCGCCGCTACCGAACGACGTCCCCAGGCCCTTCGCCGATGTGATCCTTCATCTTTTGGAAAAGGACCCTGCAAAGCGCCCCGATTCGGGTCTCGCCGTGGTTCGGGAATTGTCGAGTGCTGCGAAGGCCATGGGGATCAGCGTTGAACCACATGCCCTGCCCGATCCTTCTGGATCCACTCCTCGTGCCGCTTTCCCAGCGGTGTCACCGGTTGTTCACACTCAGCGCAGGACTCTTCCCGAGGATCTTCTCCGGGTCCCTGCCGCTTTGGATGAGCCTGTGGATTCTCCGGCAACCCCTCCTGTCCCTGAGATCTCAACCAGTCGTAATACTGCTCCCGTTCCCTCTCCGCTTCCTGCGAATGAGCTTGCTGCGAATGAGCGTGCGGCCCAGGTTCCTCCAGGTTCGTCCCCATCCGCCCACGCGGATGCTTCAGAGTCTGGGTCGGCTTCTGCACAGGAACGCCGCGCCATGCTCATGGCTCGTTTGAATGAGCGTGCCCGTGCGCGCCAGATGGCAGATATTCATGGCAGGCCTTCCCCCGAAGAAGGCGCCGCTCACCCCACCTACCTTCAGCAGGGTGCTACTCCCAGTCTCCCGCACCAGGGCGATGCTCGCCCAGCTTCCTCCCACCATTCCCCCGCTCAACAAGCGCAGAAGCACCCGGCAACTCTTCCGCCCCTGCGGCGTTCACGTTCAAGGAGAAGAACCTATCCCGACCCATCGGCTTTGCCCGGAGGAGCCGCAGCCGCGCCTTGGCGTTCTGTGTCCCGCAACAGCATCGCCTCTCACGTGCCGAGGCCGATCGCGCCAACGCCGTACAATCGTTCACAGGTCGCACCGCCGCTTCCTTTGACGCGGAAACTTCTGCGCCTCGCCCTCGTCCTTCTTCTCGTCCTCGCGCTTCTTGCCCTCGGCGGATTCGCGCTCTACCACTTGCTCGGTTCCCTGTCGTCGATAATCGGCGCCACAGCCCCCACCCTCGAGGAGGTTCCCACATGGCTGAGCCCATGGCACACCGTCTAGCAGGCCGCTACGAGGTGCGTTCTCTTATCGGCCACGGCGGAATGGCCGAGGTGCATCTCGGATTCGACACGCGCTTGTCGAGGATCGTCGCGATCAAGATGCTCCGCTCGGACCTGGCGAGGGACTCCATTTTCCAGGCGCGCTTCCGCAGGGAGGCGCAGTCTGCTGCTTCCCTCAATCACCCGAATATCGTGTCCGTGTACGACACCGGTGAAGAAACCGTCACCGGCCCGGACGGACGCAGCATCTCGGTGCCCTACATCGTCATGGAGTACGTCGAAGGACATACCGTCAAGGAACTCCTCTCCGATGGCACTCCCGTCCCGATCAACGAAGCGATCTCCATCGTCTCCGGCATCCTTTCAGCGCTCGAATACTCTCACTCCCAAAACCTTGTCCACCGTGACATCAAACCGGGCAATATCATGCTCACCGGCGATGGCAAAGTGAAGGTCATGGACTTCGGCATCGCCCGAGCCCTGACCGACTCTCAGGCGACAATGACGCAGACGAACGCCGTGGTTGGAACCGCGCAATATCTCTCGCCCGAACAGGCCAGGGGCGAGCAAGTCGATGCGCGCTCAGACCTGTACTCAACCGGTGTCGTCCTCTTCGAACTGCTCACCGGCCGACCGCCTTTCACTGGGGATTCCGCAGTGGCCGTGGCCTATCAGCACGTTCAGCAGCTGCCACCCACCCCCTCCTCTGTAACCCCGGACATCCCAGAAGCCCTCGACCGTGTCGTCATGAAGGCCCTTGCGAAGGACCGTGAACAGCGTTACTCCTCCGCCGGATCAATGCTCGTTGACCTCATGAGAGCTTCACGTGGGGGCAATGTGAACGCTCCTGAAACAGCAGTGTGGGCGCAGACTCAGACTCTCACTCCCACACAGGGCAGCTCCGCTCAGGGCACCCCCACGCAGACCTTGCCCTCCACCGCCTTCCAGCCCGTCGCTACGGCGACCTCGTCGATCGCCCCGGTGAGTGAAGAGCCCGAGGAGGTCGAGGAGAAGAAGTCGAAGAAGAAGGTTCTTGTCCTCGCCATTCTCGTCCTCGTCGCTCTCGCACTGATCGGCGGCATCTGGTACGCCCTGCAATCAACGACGAAGTCGAATGCGACAGTCGCAGTTCCCGACAACCTCGTGAATATGACCCAGCAGGACGCTCAGGCAGCGGTTGAAGCTGTGGGTCTTGTTTTCACCATCGATCCGAAGAAAGTCCCCTCTGACACCGTCGCGGAGGGCTCCGTGGTCGAGACCGACCCGCCCTCTGGAACGATGGTTGCTCCCGGTTCCACGGTCAAAGCGAAAATCTCCAGCGGTTCCGATTCCGTGATCGTTCCCGACAACCTCATCAACATGAGTCCTGAAGAGGCGAAACAAGCGGTTGAAGCCCTTGGCCTAGTCTGGCAGCTCTCCTCCGACCAAGTCGCTTCAGACACCGTGGAAAACGGCAAGATCGCACAGGTCAATCCTTCACCCGGCAGCAAGGTGAAGAAGGGGCAGACGATCACCGGTACCGTTTCCTCCGGCACGAAGTCTGTTGCGGTCCCTGATCTCACGGGTATGACGCAGGATCAGGCGCGTGAGGCATTGGCTGCGAAGGGCCTGAAAGTCGGTTCCGTCCTCACCTCCGACGACGCATCCCAGCGCGAGGGCCTCGTCCTCTTCAGCTCACCCGAGGCCGGGACAAGCGTGAACAAGGGCGAGTCCGTGTCCATCACTCTTTCCTCCGGGAAGGTCACCATCCCCGATACCATCGTCGGCTACGACAAGTCCTCCGTCATCGCAGCGCTCCAGGGGCTGACACTCAGCGTCACCGTCACCGAGGAGTACTCCGAGGATCAGCCCGCCGGTACTGTCATCGCGGTGAACCCGGCGGAGGGTTCCCCTGTCGCTCAGAACTCGAATGTGTCTCTCACCGTGTCGAAGGGCCCCAAGCCGAAGAACCAGAATCAGCCGGGACAGAACAACAACGGCTAGGTCACCTATGAATTCCCACCTATGAAAGGCCCGAAGGGCTGATCTCGAAGTGCGCCGCCACGGAGGCGCACCCCTCGAGTTCAGTGCTCTCGACTCGCTCCTCCTTCGCCCTCGGTCATCAGGATCGAGGGCGAAGGAGGAGCGTACCTCTCATGAGGGAACTCAGAGGTCGGCGCCACCCAGGCCGAAGAACAGCTGGACCCAGGGGTACACATAGGTGAAGAGCACCCAGACGACCAGCGCAATCAGCGCAGCAGACTCAAGTACTTTCAGCCACTTCGGACCGAGCAGATGGCGGAAGATCCACGCGTACACGATTCGATTCCTCTCCTAGGCGATCAGGCGGCCGGCTCTTCGGCGAGTTCGGCGGGCACACCAGTGTCCTTCGGGGTCCACGACTCGAAACTCAAATGGACAATGAAGCGCTGTGAATTGCCGTATTCGGGATGGCAGGTCGTCATCGTCATCCACCGTTGTGTGGGGGCCTGCGTCCAGGAGACATCCCCAATGACCGGCGCGATGACACGAGTATTCGTCTCATCATCGGCTTCAACGATTTCCCGTGATTTCACCGAGTACACAATGTAGTAGTTGTCCAATTCGACGACGACCTTGTCCTCGTCCTGTAGACGGTCGATCCAGCGGAAGTTGTTGCCGTAGGTCCGGCGGTGACCGGCGATGGAGAAATTACCGATCTCTCCCGGCTGGGCGGTTTCCTTGTAGTGGCCGGCGAATCCCTGGTCGAGGACCGCGTGGGAAGTCGTCTCTGCGAGCGGGATCCGCATCCAATTCCAGCTGGGCACATGCACGAGTCCGTACACCTCGTTCATTCCCGGTGATTGTGTGAATGCCGGAGGGGCGCTCGTGCGACGCTCACCGACGTTACTCGTCGAGGGGGCGTGCGCCTCAGAGTAGGACTGAATCGCTTCATTGACGGGTCCAGCGACCTGATAGCTCGTCCAGTAGAGCTGCCAGAACACGAAACCGACGAGCACGAGAGCGGCGGTGATGAAAAGTTCCCCCAGTACTCCCACGAGCGTTATGGAGGGGGAGGAGCTTTCTCGAGTCACCCGCCGTGCGACATGCTGCGGTACCGTCATATCAATCCACCACCTGTGCGTAAGAGTTCGTCGAATCTGCGCTCGCCGCAGGGAGGCGCAGCTCGTCCTCGGTCGTCATTTCCCAACCGAGGCCGTAGAGCGTCACATAGGTCTTGTAGTTGACGATACGGGGATTCTCGTCAACCTTCCTGCGCAGTTGTGCCGGGTCACCGATTGCTTTGATCACATACGGGGGTGAGAAGGAGTCGCCGTCCACGAGGATCACATTCCCAATGCAGCGGATCACGGTCCTGCCGGTTACTCGGATGTCCTGCACAGTCATCGCTTCCGCGCCACCATTCCACAGTGCGTTCATGACGTCCTCGATGTCCTGCTGGTGGATGACGAGGTCGTTTGGCGCAGCCCCTCTGGCGAGGGAGTCGGGTGGGGCGTCGGTCAGTGTGATCGTGACCCCGGGCCCGCGCACCGCTTGGGATGCGAGGGCGGGGACGGTGGCTGCTGGCTGTTCGAAGGCTTTCGTGTAGCTATCGATTTCTGCTTTGAGCCCGAGGACCTGCTCTTCGAGGGCCCCGACCTCTGTTTGAGAGGTTCGCACGAGGCCGATCAGGTCCGAGTCGGAGTGGGGGGCCGTCTTCGCAAGCGAAGCGGAAATCGTGAAGAGGAGTCCCGATGCGAGTGTCACTACGAGGATGGAGACCCCCCTTCTTAGCGAAGAGGAGGTGGGGCTTGTGAGAATCTTGGGCCTCTTGGAGGAAAAAGGGAATGTGCGAGTGCCAGGGGAGGAGCTGTGGCGAGCTGAGGGGCGCGCATGAGTTCCGCCGTGCTGACGAGCCGAGGAGGGCCTGTTCGGAGCAGGTGATGATGAATAAGCGGCGGAGTTGTAGCGAGCAGAAGCCTTTTGCGACTTTGGGACGGGGGGCTCCCCAGGAGCTGTTTGTTCTGGGGCTGAGTCTCCCCGGGTGTCGTTTTCAGCCTTGAGATGCTGCGCATCCGCTTGTTCATCCTGTTCAGGCGATGTTTGGAGAGGGGTTTTGTTACCGGAGGGCACGGGAGAGCCGAGGAGATTTTCATCCCTGTGCTCTTCGCCGCTCATGGCCTCTCCCGTGTCGCGCTTTCACATGTCTTATGGGGAAGACTACGCTACGAGCAGTGTCGTTTCCGCGACGCATCACAGGGACGCCCCGAGTATTGAGGAGTGACGTGGCCGAGTCGAAGAAGCGCAAGAAGGATGGGCGTGAGGTCTCGGACGACACCGAGATCCACTCGTGGACCGAAGGCATTCCGCTGAGCCCCCGCTGGTGGGCACCGGCCTTCGTGACATTGCTATTGCTCGGCCTCGTGTGGCTGATGGTCTACTACATCTCCTCAGGCGCTTATCCGATCCCGAATATCTCGTGGTGGAACATGGTGATCGGCCTGGGCATCATGATGGTTGGATTCCTCATGACGCTGAAGTGGCGCTGATCGCCCCTTAGGCCTCTCGGATTGATTTCGATGGCCCGCCTGCGATTGTTACGCAGGCGGGTCTTTTCACACCCGGGCGCCTCATCCTCGTCTCCGGCTGGCCCCGCGCTGAAGAATTCCCACAGGAGGGGCCCATACTCGCCTCACTCCCCTGTGTCTCTCGGTTCCTGTCTTCCTTTCACAGCCGGGGATCACGAGGCGAATCACCAACTACTCAGTGGAGAGTGGCACCATGCTCGCCCAGTCCCTTGGGGATCACACCCACCAGTACTGACGATGGACCGGGCAGATGAGTGAGCGGAAGCAGTTTGGGCAGTGAAGTCCTTTCGGATTGGAGCTGCACGATGGGCACGCTTCGAGCGGGATCTCCTCGCACCATGGACACTCCGGGCCTTGAAGCTTCGACCTGCGGACCTTCACCCATTCGACGATTCGCATCTTCTTCCCCTTTTCTTCTCTGTGAATCTGCGGGGGCCTTCTCCGTGCATGCCAGCACACGAAGGGGCCCTGTACTCTTTCGACGGAGAGACCAGAGGCGCCGCATACCTCAGGCGTCACAGCAATCCGTGCCACAGCGCCCGAGATGCTCTCAAAAGGCACTGCACATCTAGAGCGCCAAAGCTGCGCGCACGATATGAGAATCAGCGAGAATCACGGCATGACCGAGCCACTTCCTACCGACTTGTCCGCCTACGCCGGGCTTTGCGAGCTTCGGCTTGTGGGTGTCGACATGGATGGAACCCTCCTCGACGACCAGAAGCGATTCCCACCCAAGCTCGATGAGCTGCTCGATGAACTCGACTCGCGAGGCATTGTCTTCGCGCCCGCCTCGGGCAGGCAGGTGTGGACCCTTCTCGACATGTTTCCGAACCGCCCCGGAATGACAGTCATCGCCGAGAATGGGGCGATCGTCATGAAGGATGGAGTTGAGGTCTCCTCAAGCCCTCTCGATCATGAGACTGTGAGTCGCGCAATCGACCTCGTCCGCACAGAGGTCAAGGCTGGGCGCAATGCGGGTCTGCTTTTGTGCGGCAAGCAATTCGCCTACATCGAACGACATGATGAGCCATTCACCTCCCAGGTTGACCCCTACTATCACCGGGTCCTCAAGGTCTCAGACCAGCACGAGGTCGTGGCGAAGATGGAATCGGGCGCTATTGATGACGATGTCATCAAGCTCGCAGTCCTCGACCTTGAGGAAGTCACTCCGATCGCCGAGAAGACTCTGGGGCTCTTCGCCGATACTCACCAGTTCGCAATTTCGGGTCTGAACTGGGCGGATCTGCAGCTTCGCGGCGTTGATAAGGGGCGTGCCCTCAGGGCTTTGCAAGAAGCGATCGGCGTTTCTCCCGCGCAGACTGGCGCTTTCGGCGACTTCCACAATGATCTTTCAATGTTGGCTCAGGCTGAGTGGTCCTTCGCGATGGCCAACGCTCACGCCGATGTTATCGAGGCCGCGCGTTTCGTGGCTCCTTCGAATAACGAGGACGGCGTCGGCCAGGTCCTGCGGACGCTCCTTAACGGCTAAGCGGACGATTCTCCGCGCCTCAGCGGACGCTTCTTCAGGGCTAAAGGATTCGGGGGAGGCTGCGCTGGTTTTCACCGCAGCCTCCCCCGAGTTCCGAGTCGAGTCGGGTCTTCACCTCACATGGCTGAACACACGCACTGGAGGCCCTGACAGCTTCGTCAGGGCCTCCAGAGTCTGCGGGCTCAACGCCCGGGCACGATGCGATTCACACGAGGGAGCTCAGCAAGCGCAGCATTCACGCTCGTCGTGATACTCCTCGACCTACTCCTTGGGGAAGTCGCCGATCTCCTCAGCCTCAGTAGCTGGGACGAAGGAATCAGTCTCAAGGTCGGCCCAGTACTCTTCAGCCCAGGGGTCCTCGATCGGCTGACTGCGCTTCCACAGGACATAACCGACGCCGGCGACAGTGCCCGCAAGAGCAGTCCATCCGATAGCGCGAAGGAAGCGCCTCTTCGGACGAAGCGCCTTCGTCGGGGTAAGGAGCGCTGCCTGCGAAACCTTCGTGGCGCGACGGGCGCGATCAACGAGTGCTCCCTCAGTGTTGAGTGCTTCGGCGCCCTCGTGGACTGCACGGTTGATGCGCGGAAGATAGTCGTCAACAAACTCGGCGCGCGCGTGCTCAAGAGCAGGACGAGCGCGCTCAACGGCGGCCTGAGCTCGCTCGCTTGCGTCCTCGACGACGGGTGTAGCTTTTTCGATCGCGGTCTCCAGGGCGGCCTGGGCGCGAGGTGCCGCCCAGTCGACTCCCTGCTCAGCGAGGTCGGCGGCCTTAACGGCCATGCGACCAGCCGTAACGGCAACGGCGTCGCGAAGCTGAAGCGCCTCGGTGCGCAGCTTGTCCGCATCGAAGTTCGGCGTATTGGCCATGATGTCTCCGAATCCGTCAGATGGGGTTCGGCGCGGATGCGCCGTCTTGTCCTATTGTGCTACGAAGCTGTGTGATCTGCAGCCCACTGAAGCACTCTCGGTGCGCCGAGCTCGTGCCCGATAAGAGTGAATCTGGGACGATGAGAGGCATGGAAGCAACACTGCATACGAATAAGGGCGATATCCTCGTCGAACTTTTCCCGAACCACGCTCCCAAGACGGTCCATAATTTCGTGACCCTTGCCCGTGGCGAACGCGAATGGGTTGATCCGAACACCCGTCAGAAGACCTCCCGTCCGCTCTTCGACGGCACGATCTTCCACCGCGTGATCTCCGGTTTCATGATCCAGGGCGGCGATCCCCTCGGCACTGGCACCGGTGGCCCCGGCTACCAGTTCGATGATGAGATCCACCCTGAGCTCACCTTCGATGCCCCCTATGTTCTCGCGATGGCGAACGCGGGCAAGCGCATGGGTCGCGGCACGAACGGCTCTCAGTTCTTCATCACCGTCGCCCCGACTCAGTGGCTTTTCGGCAAGCACACGATCTTCGGCAAGGTTGTCGACCAGGCTTCGAAGGATGTCGTCGACGCGATTGCCGCAGTTGCGACCGGCGCTAATGATCGTCCTATCGAAGATGTCATCATCGAATCGGTGACCATCTCCGAGTGATCTTTCGCAGAGCGCGATCCACGGGGCGAGGCGCAGGCCTCGCCCCGGCATCGTCCTCGTCGATGTGTTGTGTCGAATCATTCCCCGCAAGGAGAACGCCATGTCGGTACCCCAGTACGGTCAACGTTCCGATCCCTCCTCCGCGCCTCAATGCCCGCGCCATCCCGGCGTGAGATCGGTCGATTACTGCAAGAGGTGCAATCGACCGATGTGCGTGGCCTGCCTGGTTCCGACGCAGGTGCGTGCCCTGTGCGTGGACTGCGCAGGTACGCCGACCTTTTCGCGCTCTTCGGCCACTCCTGGCGTGACGAAGACTCTGATCGGACTGTGCGCCTTCTTCGCGCTCGTGGGCTTCATGCTCCCCAGTGTTGAACGTCTGTTTCTCTTCAGTCCGGCATTTGCAGCTATTCAGCCCTGGCGTTTCCTCACCACGGCCTTCTTGCACAGCGGAATCGTCCATCTCCTCCTCAATATGTTGGCCCTGTACTGGGTGGGTTCTCCCCTTGAAAAGATCTTCGGGCATTGGCGTTTCGCGGCGATCTATCTGCTCTCTGCGATCGGCGGTTCCGCATTCGTCCTCATGTGGGTGTTGGTCCAGCCCTCCACGGTTTACACGGCGACGGTCGGAGCTTCGGGCGCGGTGTTCGGCCTGTTCGGCGCACTTTTCGTTGTCCAGCGTGAGGCGGGCATGGATACGAGGGCGGTCCTTGTGCTCGTGGCGGCCAACCTGGCGTATGGCTTCATTGCGTCGAATGTGTCCTGGCAGTCCCACCTTGGCGGCCTGATCGTCGGTGCTTTCGTCGCTTTCCTCTTGATCCGCCAGGGTCGGGCGAAAGGGGGGATAACGGCGAGGGAGCAAGAGTCTCAGGCCATGTTGATGACCGGGGCAGTTTTCCTTGGCATGTGTGCATTCATCACGCTCATCTACAAGGTGCTTTTCGGTGTGCTCAGCTAGTTTTCGGCTGTTTTAGGCGGTTTTCACGGCGCGAGAAGGCTGTGAATTACACGTCTGTTGTTTATCCCCAGGTGTGTACACACCTGGGGATAACTTCATCTCCTTGTGGATACGACGGACTCTGAGCTCAGCCCCTTCGTGTCGAAGCCATCTCGCCCGAGAGGCCCCACAGGCCCATGCTGGGGGTGACAATGGAGCTACCCAGGGGTGGCCGCACCCGCATCCACACCCCGCATCACATCTCCCATACTGCGTATTGGGCGCCAGCCCGATTGAAAGGACAAGACGCATGAACTCCCTGAACAAGCGCGAAAGCGCGCCCATCGAGAACTCAACGATCGAAGCCCAGATGGGCCACCGCACAATCCGCGCCTTCACGGATGAGCCCCTCACCGAAGATGAACTCACGACCCTCTACGAGGTCGCCCGACACACCGCCTCTTCTTCCTTCTTGCAGCAGACCACAATCATCCGCGTCACCGACCCCGTCGTCCGCGAGCGCCTGCACGCCGCATCGGGACAGCCCTACGTGGGCGGCACCCGCGGTGAACTCCTCGTTTTCGTGGCAGACCAGTACCGCAACTCGCGCATCCGAGAAGAAGGCGGGGTCGACAATGCGCCCCTGCATCGCACGAACCTGCTGCTGACCGCGCTGCATGACGCGCTCCTGGCCGCGCAGAACTTCGTCGTCGCCGCAGAGTCCATGGGCCTGGGCACCTGCTATCTCGGCTCCATCCACGCCGATCCGCGTGCAGTGATCGAAGCCCTCGGCCTGCCCGAACTCACCTTCCCCGTCCTCGGCCTCCTCGTGGGGCACCCGGATCAGGAGCCCCAGTTCAAGCCGCGTCTGCCGCTGTCGGTCATCGTCGCTGAGAACTCCTACCCGAAGGTCGACTCCTACTCGGAGCTGATCGCCGACTATGACGAGATCATCACCGACTACTACGACATGCGCGACACCTCGAAGCGCACCGAGTCCTTCTCCACTTTGGTGCGCACTACGATCGGTGTGGCCGGCGCTCATGTCTCCCCGATCCTTGAGGTCCTCAACGAGCAGGGTTTCGCATTGGAGTGAAGTGAAACTCAATGAGCCCGGGGTGTTCACAGGGGACACCCCGGAGTTCGAGGCCGGGGAGCGTCGCTTGACGAACATCGCTTTACGATGGAGTCATGCCTCGCTCCCCCGGCTTTCCCACCTACGTCTTCATCGAGCGTCACAGCTCCAACGCCGCTGTGCTCCATCCTTTCCCCGAGCACGATGTTGAAGCGGTGCGCGAAGCACTCGCCGCCGCCGGATTCGAGATCTCCATCCTCGGTTCTGGCGATCCGATTCGCGGTGAGGGCATCTACTTCCAGGACGAGCCTTTCGGCGATGAGATCCTCGGCCAGCTCGCTGATGCCCTGACCCTGCGCGGCATCGGCGCCTACGCTTATGCGCTGCTCGAGGACTCCCTCGGTCCGGGCTCGGGCTCAATCGCCTTATTCTCCCGCGTCGGCTCGATTTTCCCCCGCGAAGGCCGCCGCATCCTCTTAACGCACATGTGGGTCGGCGAGGTCGAGGGTCGGCGCACCGCAACAACCTGGTTCTTCGGCTCGCCCGAGGACCTGGAAGAGGCGAACATCCTCCTGGGTTCGCGTTTCGACACGGAGCCAGTGCACGATCTCAATGGGATGGCGGCGATCGAAGTCCGCCACGAGGAGGTCGCCTCCGGTCAGACGACCCCGGTCAAGCTCATGGATGAGATCTTCGCGATCCTCGGCGCTTCTGGTTTTGAGGGCCCAGCTTTCTGTTTCGATCAGAACGCCGGTTGACCGGCCCCGCTGACAGGTCGCCTCGCTCTTCGCACCCGTCGCGCCCAAGGTCCCCGCATTGCGCTCGCGCGTCAGCGTCAGCGTCAGCGTCAGACGATCGTTTCACCCCTGAGCGCCCCTGAAGAAGACGCCACTCCTTGGAGTTCACACCCAGCCCGTCGCCTCACGCTTCGCTCGCGTCGCGCTTCACCCACATCGCCCCCAAGGCCCCCGCATCGCGCCTAGCGGATCGCCTCCATGACGCGCACGCCGTCAAGGACCGGCAGGTAGGGCAGCGGATTGATCCCCGCTTCGAGGACGAAATCCGTGAGCTGGTGTCGAACGACCTCCTGCAGATTCACCGGATCCCAGGGCTTGGCAATGTAATGGTCCAGTCCCGCCTCGTTGAGTGCGCGGATCGTGTCATCCTGGTCCGCCTGGCCCGTGACGAGCACCGTCCTCGTCGAGGAAAAACGCGGGTCCTTCACGAGCTCCACGAGGAAGTCGACGCCGGACTTTCCGGGCAGGCGATGGTCAGAGAGGACGAGGGCGAGCTCATCCCCGTCGGCAACAATGTCCTCGACGGCGCTCCACGCGTCATCAGCATCATCAGCGACTTCGAGGCGCACGTGCCTCCAGAAGTCATCAAGGTCGCGTTCGAGGGCTTCGCGGACGTTCGCCTCGTCTTCGAGTGACAGGATCGCAAGGGTCATCGTGTTTCCTCCTTGGGCGTTTTCTCGTGCTTCATCGCGGGAAGGCGGACGATCATGCGCGTCCTCCCGGGTTGGGATTCGACCGTGAGGCGGCCGCCATGGTCGGAGACGATCGAGTGGACGATGGACATTCCCATGCCGAGCCCGTAGCGGACTCGACCGGCTTTCGTCGTGAAATGCGGTTCGAAGATCTTCTCAACGATCTCGGGGGCGATTCCTGGGCCATTGTCTTCAATGGTGACGCGGATGAACGTCCCTTCCTTTTCGAGGAGGATCCGGATCTGCGCGGGGGCGGTTCCACGGGCGAAAAATGCTTCTTCTCCGGCCTTTCGCCGCTTCTCTAGGTCTTCGCCTTCGTCCTCAATCGCCTCTGCCGCATTCACAATGAGGTTCGTCCACACTTGTTGAAGCTTCGAGGGGTGGGCGAGAACAGGGGGAAGTGGCCCGCCCTCTCGGATGACCTCGACCCCGCGGAGCCGGTAGTCGGTCAGGCGCAGAACATCGTCAATACCTGCGGACACGTCGACGGCTTCAAAATCTGCAGCATCCGGACGCGCATATCCCTTCAGGGAACGAGTCAAGTCGATGACCCGCTCAGCGGCAGCGAGGACGGAGCGGAGGGAGGAGCCGATCCTCGCCCCCGATTCGAGAACCTCAACGGTGGACTCGCCGGCTTGGGCTAAACTTCGGGCGCGCACCGGATCATCAACTCCCGCGAGGACGAGCCTCCTGGCCAAACGCCTGTCCCCATCGACTTCGGGGAGGAGGAGTTTCACGAGTTTGCGCTCCTCGGAGGTGGGTCGCGGTGAGGATTCGAGTGCCCGACGCATGGCCTCGCGGGCCTGCGAGAGTGAGGCCACGGCAGCAAGGACCCTGTCCACGTCCTCGCTTAAGTGTTCAGCTGCGCGTGCGAGGGCAGTCACAGGGTTGTTGAGTTCGTGTGCGATCCCTGCGGACAGTTCGCCGAGCATCGCGAATCGGGTTTTCTCGACGAGTTGCTCGCGCGTGGCCCGCAGGTCCTCGAGTGCCTTCTCCAAGGCTGTGCGTTGCGCTTCAAGATCGGCGGCGAGGAGGGCGTTCTCCAAGTGGAGGTCTTCGGCGCGCATGAGTCGGCGAGTGAGGGATTGGATGGCGAGGGCCGCCAGGGGTGCTGCGAGCGCGGGCTCTCTGAGCAGCGCGATCTCCAATTGTTCGTTCGTCAGGCGAACGACTCTCGCGGTCGAGGTCGTGACAGCTGTGAAGAACGCGTTTTCGCCGCGAGCCAGAGACACGAGGCCGATTAGCGGCCCCGATGTCGCATGGTGCGCGAGGACCTCTCCGCGCAGCCCATCACGGTGCAAGGACACGTCTCCTGCGAGGACGAGGTGAACGGCGCGCACGGGCTGGCCCTGGATGGCGAGTTCTGTGCCCGTGGGGATCACGAGTCGAGGGCGATGCCCCAGGACCCGTTCAACGCCTTCCAAAAGGAGGCGCACGACCTGTTCCTCCTTCAGGTCGAGGCCTTCAAGGATCGGACCTTGGATGGCGTTCGCAGGGGCTTCACCGATGAGTTCGAGGATCTCTTCTGGCGTGCGCCCCTCTCCTTTGAGGTGGTTGACCATCGCCGAATAGGACTGGCCGATGAGCAGTTCGACCGTCCAGGGGACCGACACGAGGGAGGCGAGCCGACCGGAGGTCGTTGAGCGTGCAAGATCGGAGTGGGTGGTTTCATCGGTGACGACGAGCCAATTCGTCGGCGCAAGAATCGGCCGCTCCTCAACGAGTTCGAGGGCGGCGTCAATGTCTTCGACCTCGGAGGTGACGAGCCCGAGGACGACGTGGTCGTCGGCTTTGAGGGTCGAGTCGTAGTGGATGAGGTCCTCGGGTCCGTCGATCCGGTCGAGGCACAGGTTCGGGAATGCGAGTGCCATGTCTTCGGTGAGCGCTCGGGCCAGGCCCCGCGAGTCGTCTCCCATCACGAGGATGTGGAGGCTGTGGCCGACCCGGTGCCCGCCGTGGCGCACGTTCGTCTTCTCCCACACGCCCTCGTGCCGATCCTCAGGGGGAGCGAGTCCCCGCTCCTCGTTCATCTCAGATCACCCCGAGCGGACCCCAGGTGAGGGGTGCGACGAAGGAGAGGAGCAGGACACCGATGATGCCGACGATGACGCCGACGATGACCATTTCACGGGTCGGGGTCGTGCCCGTCGAGTAGGCGATCGCGTTCGGTGGGGTCGAGATCGGCAGGCACATGCCGAGTGAGCATCCCAGAGCGAGGACGATCGCGATTTCCGCGGCGGGAGTGGAAATCGTTGCGGCTAGGCCCATGCCCATGGGGACGAGGAGGTTCGCCGATGCGGAGTGGGAGATGACGTTCGAGGTCACCCAGCCGACGAGGGCGAGAACGAGGAGGAGGATGATTGTCGGGATCGCGCCCCATTGGATTGAGCCGAGGAGCCACTTGTCCAGGCCGGTCGCGCCGACGCCCGAACCGAGGGCGATGCCTCCGGCGACGAGCCAGAGGACCGGCCAGTCGAGGGCGCGCAGGTCGTCGCCGCTCATGACTTTCGTGAGCATGAGGACGACGACGGGAAGGAAGCCGACGATGTTCGCCGAAACCCCGTGGAGGGCTTCGGTCATCCACAGGAGGATCGTGACGAGTGCGGTCGCGTAGAAGATCTTCGCGTTGCGGCTCGTGTCGAACTTCGCGCTCGTGTCGATGCTGAAGACGGCGTCCTTGGGGATGTAGCGCCAGGCGATGAATCCCCAAGAGATCGCGAGGGTGATGAGCATGAGGGGTACGGCGGCGAGCATCCAGTCGAGGAAGGTGACGGAGATTCCGGCGCTTTGTAAAGCTCCGAGGGCGATCGCGTTGGGCGGAGTGCCGACGGGCGTGCCCATGCCGCCGACGTTCGCGGCGACGGGGATCGACAGGGCGATGCCGGTGCGCGCCCGACCTTCGGGCAGGCCCATGATGACGGGCATCATGACGGCGAACATGGTCGCGGTTGTTGCCGTGTTCGACATGAACATGCTCATGACAGCGGTGATGAGCATGACTCCCATGACCGTTGATCGGGGTTTGCCGAGGAAGGGGCGGAGCAGGACGGCGGACAGGGCGCGGTCGACCTTGTACTTCGCTGCACCATCGGCCACCATGAAGCCGCCGAGGAACAAGATGATGACCGGGTTCGCGAGGGCCCCGAAGAAGCTCGTGTACTTGGGGGCGTCTTCTGCGACGTGGAGGATCGCATGGTCGGAAACGAAGAGGACTTCGAGGAAGATCACGAGGGTCGCGGTTGCGGCCAATGGGACCGCTTCGGTGACCCACAGGAGGATCGCGGCGATGAAGATTCCGAACATCCTCGAACCTTCGACTCCCAGGCCGGGGAGTTGGACGAAGAGGAAGATGATGATTGCGCCGAGTGCGCCGATCTGTCCGAAGAGTTTCACGGGGCTTGGCCCGTGCGGCTTCTTCTGACGAGTCGTCATGTTCTGCGCGGAGCGCGGGTTCACCTGAATGTGCGAGCGTTTGGTGCGGGGCACTGGTCAAGACCTCGTTGTCTCTTCTGTCACTGACGCCCACCAGGGTATGTCACTCCTCACAGGCTTGGGGGCTTCTTCAACTTCCTCAGCCCACTTGGCTGCGAGGACGGCGCAGCTCTGCTTCATCTGCTAGGAGGGGCCGTGTGCTCCTGAGCGAGGATGTGCCGATCCTGGGTCGACCCGGCACACTGGGAGTATGGCGAAACGACGATCCCCCCTTGAGCCCGTGGAGATCGCGACCGCAGGCATCCTCTCAGGGTTGACGGTCGTCCTCGGGCTCCTCGGATCTGCGCTCCCCATCTTCACTCTTCTCTTCCAGGTCGCCGCTGCCATTCCGATCGCGATGATCAGCACTCGTTTGCGTACGAGGGCGAGCCTCGCAGCCCTCATCGTTTCGATCCTCATGTCAACGGGCGTGGGGGGATTGCCGACGGCGTGGGCGGTGACGAAAACCGTCCTCGTCGGCTGGGTCGTCGGTTTTCTTCACCGCAAGGGTGCGGGCAGTTTCCTCGTGTTCCTCACGGCTTTCGGCATCGGGGTCGTGGGCGCAGCCATCACCTGGGGTGTGCTCAGCGTCCTCGAAGAGTCACGCACCCTCCTCCTCGACTCGACGCGCACCTCAATGAACGGCTACTTCACTGTGCTGGAGGGTGTGCCCACGCTCGCCCCTTCAGTCGAATTGGCGCGCTCATGGGTGGAGCTCATGCTCGAATACTGGTGGACGTGGATCCCCGCATCCTCGGGCCTGTGGGTTTTCCTGCTCGCGCTCGCCGCATATTGGCTTCTCACGAGAGTTTTGAGGCGTATTGACATTGTTCGAGAATGGGATCCTCTCTTCGCGCCCGAAGGCTCAGATTCCACGAGTCCGGCTTCACAGATCGCGTCCCTTCCTTTGAAGTTGGAGGGCGTGGGTTTCACCTATCCGGGCGCCGACGAAGCGGCCTTGACTGATCTTTCCGTGCGGATCGATGAGGGGTTTACTGTCGTCCTCGGGCCGAATGGCTCCGGGAAGTCGACTCTGGCGCTGGTGCTCGCAGGCGCAGAACCGAGTTCGGGAAGGGTGATTCGCCCGGGACGGGCAGGGCTTGGGGAGTTCGGCGGCACCGCCCTCGTCGCTCAAAGGAGTGAGTTGCAGTTCCTGGGCACTACTGTCGTTGAGGACATCTACTGGGGGATGAGTCCCGAAGAGCGCAGCTCTATTGATCTTCCCGGGCTTCTTGCCAGGGTCGGTTTATCGGGATTGGAAGACTCGGAGACGCGTCGCCTTTCTGGTGGGCAATTGCAGCGTCTTGCTCTCGCGGGTGCTCTCGCAAGACGACCGAAGCTCCTCATCTCCGATGAGTCGACCGCGATGATCGACCCGGCCGGACGGGTCCAGCTTTTGGGGATTCTTCGGGGATTGGCGGCTGAGGGGACCGCAGTCGTGCACATCACCCACGATCCGCTTGAGTCCGCTTGTGCCGAGCGTGTGATCCGTTTGGAAGGGGGACGAGTCGTTGAGGATTCCTCTGCGCCTGTTTCAGCCTCGTCTGTTCCTTCTGCGCCTCCGCTCCCGTCAACGGATTCGCTTGCTTCTGTTGATTCACTTGTCTCTGCGAATTCGCTTGCCTCTGTTGATTCACTTGTCTCTGCGGATTCGCTTCCTTCTGCGCCTCCGCTCCCCTCAGCCTTTCCCCTTCCTTCTGCGCCACTAGCAGCCTCAAGAACCGAGGCTGCGCGGGAGGCCTCAGTGCGAGGCGCAGATGCGCAAGCCACGGTAGATGCCGATGCCATGGCAGATGTGCAGGCCGCAAAAGCTGGATCTCCCAGCGTTCCCCATCGTCCTCGTTTCGGAGCGCTTGCCTCTCAAGAGCCGGCGCGCGCCTACACACAGGGTCACCGTGATCCTGCGAGCAGGGGCGATGCGAAAGAGCCCTCGCGCGCACACATGCCAGAGACTCAAGCACCTCCAAGCCTTCGCCTCAGCCCTCGTTCCCCCTCTGATCATGGGGAGGTCGAGCACCTGTGGGCGCGCGGCCTCGGACATGCCTACAACCCCGGCACGCCCTGGGAGCGCGAGGTCCTTTCCGAAGTTTCCTTCTTCGTCTCCCCCGGCCAATCGATCCTCATCACCGGCGAGAATGGTTCGGGCAAGTCGACCCTCGCGAGAATCCTCACCGGCCTGATGAGGCCGTCTCGAGGCCGATGCACTCTCGGTTCACAGCCGGTGCACTTGCGCGTCGGCGAGGTCGCCCTGTCTCGCCAATTCGCCCGCCTCCAATTGCAACGCCCGAGCGTTGGCCTCGATATTCTCTCCGCCGCGGGCTTCGGCCCCTTGGTCGGCACGAGCCCTTCGGGACATCCTCATCGAGGCGCAAGCGCAAGGAAAGGGGCTTTCCTCAATCCTGTGGAAGCGGAGTATCTCCTCGCTTCAGCTCTCGCGGAGGTCGGCCTCGATCCTTCTTTGTCTTCGAGGAGCGTTGATGAGCTTTCCGGTGGGCAACAGCGCAGGGTTGCCCTCGCGGGTCTTCTCGCTGCTCGCCCGAAGGCGATCGTCCTCGATGAGCCCATGGCCGGCCTGGACGCGGATTCTCGGGAAACTCTCGTGCGCGTGTTGGACCAGAGGAAAGCTCGGGGGCTTGGGATCGTCGTTATCTCACACGACACCGAAGGCTTGGAAGCCCTGTGCGATCGCAGGCTTCACCTGGACAAGGGGGTTCTCTCATGAGCCACGAGGAACCTCAAGAATCGCCTCTGAGTCGGAAGGGAAGCCGCGTCACAGGGGAAGGCCGATCCGAGGGCGAGAACGTCGGCTCCAGATTCCAGGTCGTACCCGACAGGGCCGAGGCCGGGGCTGGAGGGGCCCAAGTCGCGCCCAACAGGGCTCAGGTCAGGGCTGGAAGCACCCAAGTCGCACCCAACAAGGCTCAGGCCGAGGCTGGAAGCGCCCAAGTCGCGCCCAACAAGGCTGAGGCCGGGACCGAGGGAGGAGCGAGTGGGGGGAGCCGACCCACAAGGGCCAGGGACTTCGCAAAACGCCCGAAACCCAAGGAGCGTCGCCGAATCGGCTTCTTCATGCCGCGCCTCCTGCCCTGGTCCTCACCCCTGTCGAGGGTCCAACCCGAAGTGTTGATCCTCGCGTGGACACTCCTCACCACCTTCGTGCTGGTGTGGCCGAAATGGCCGACCCTCGGGATCGTTGCGCTCCTCCTCCTTCTTGCCAGCATCTTCGGGCGCGTTCCCCTCTCGGCGGTCCCGATTCCACCCATATGGTTCTGGTCGGGGCTCATCGGCGGCATGATCGGCGCATCGATTGATGGTGGGATCCTCATCTTCGTTCGTCTCATTGCGCTCTCACTCGTGCTCCTATGGGGAAGCGCCCTGCTCTTGTGGACTTTTTCGACCGCGAGGATCGCTCAGGCTCTGCGTCGCCTCATCTCACCTTTGCGGTTCTTGGGAGCTCCTGTCGATGAATGGGCGCGCATCATGGGGCTTGCACTCACGGCGATGCCCGTCCTCGCAGAGCAGTCACAAGCAGTCGTTGACGCGGCGAAACTCCGCATGGGCGGTGAATGGACGCGCATGGGCTTTCGTTCTTCCCTCCGTCTTGGTGTTGACGTGACGACCGCGGTCCTTTCAGCGGCTTCTCGTTCTGCCCGCGACACCGGTAGAGCAATGTCGATGCGCGGAGGCCTTGATCCCCTACCCCAGGAGCCTGTGCGTCTGGGTCTCAATGACGGGGTCGCTGCCGTGCTGAGTGCCCTCGCACTCGCCGGGATCATCGCCGCCCACGTCCTCGTTGATCTTGGCGGCTCCTGAGCGCAGATCCGTCCGAAAACGCGTTCTCATTTGACGTGCTCACCTCCTCCCCCGTAACCTTTCAACGCACGCGCGAGTGGCGGAATAGGCAGACGCGCACGGTTCAGGTCCGTGTCCCAGTGATGGGGTGGGGGTTCAACTCCCCCCTCGCGCACCAGTTTTCCCGCAAGATTCTGCGGGAAACTCAGTGCATTATGCGCGATGAAGCAGCAGCATTGAGATACTCATAAGAAGCCTTCCCGGTTGAACCTGTGGGTCGCCTTTTTCACATGGCCTGAGCCCACTCCCCTTTCCTTTACCTCGACTCTCCTTGGTACAGGCTTTCACCCACCTCACCCTCAACTCGCAATGATCTTCGTCCCCACGCCCCCAAGTTCACACAGGCCTTCACCCGTCTCCGGCTCAGTTCACACTGGGCCTAGCCCGCACCATTCTTTGCTCGCACCGGTCTTATTCACCTCCGGTCTCTTTCCGGATCAGTCGCTCCCCAACACCACAATCTCGAGCTTTTCAACAGCGCATGGACTCAGTTCAAGCGATCCCTCACTCAAAACCCTCGAGAGAGCCTTTGGGATTCGTCGGTAATCTCTTTCAGCAAGCCCTACACGAGTCAAAGATTCCGCACCCGGCCTCGTTGATCGGATCATCCTCGGCGATATCCGCGACGTGGAGCACAGGTAGGTCGTGCAAGTGTGTCCTGATCGGCCCGAAGTGATGACGTGAGACTCTCCCCCATGCTGTAGCGTTGACGCCGTAGTAACTCGGATTCATTGCGATACTCGCTCGTCGGTGTTTGCAGGAGCTTCGATCACTATCCCGGAACCCGACTTGGGCCGGAGAAACGCCCGAATGGGCCTGCAGATTGGAAACACCATGACTTCTGGTGTCGTGAAATGGTTCAACGACGAAAAGGGCTACGGCTTCATCACCCCCAGCGATGGCTCCGCCGACGTTTTCGCTCATTTCTCCAACATTGTTCAAGAATCTGGCCGCCGTACCCTCTTCGAGGGCGAGCAGGTCGAGTTCGACATCACTCAGGGCCCCAAGGGCCTTCAGGCGGAGAACATCCAGCGTCTCGCCTGAGTATCTCTTCCAGTTCTGATGCCGTCCGCGTCTGATTCGGCAAGGGCTCCAGGCTGCACGTGCCTGTGCTGACAAGCGTCAGATCCCATTGGCAGGCATGTGTGTCGATCAAGGTCCCTGTCAAACAGGCTCCGCGTCGACCAAGGCCCAGTGCCGACCAAGGCCCCGTGTCGACCAAGGCCCGTGTCGACCAAGGCCTAGTCACATCGGCCTTTTGACGGCAGAAAACAGGATCACCATCCCCTCGGCGCGCCGCGCGCCGCGCGCCGAGGGGATTTTCCTCTTCGGAGCGGCGATTGCGACTCCATTCAGAGCGACGATTGCGACTCGCAAAGAGGTACCCAGGCACTCGGATCACGGTGCATCATGGGCCTCGAAACTCCAAAGCCGTAACGAGCCTCATCACAGGCTCGGATCAGTGAATGTGAGCATGTGAAATCAGGCGCAAAGATGGATAGGGAATTGGTGCTGCTGGTAACGTTATAACCGCTGATCCGAGGGGATGGAAACGTTTCCGGAATCGGGGATGCAACACTGACACACTGCTGTGCGGGGCACAGTCAGTGCTTCGCGCACTGACTCGAAAGAAGAACCCCATGAACAACATCGTGAAGTCTGAAATCGCCGTCGCCAGCTGGCAAGGCGAGGCGAACGCTGCGGGCGTCATCATCGCCGTTGTCCTCCTCGCCGTTCTCGGTGTTTTCGCCGCCGTCAACGCCTCCTCGACCATTTCGGCTGTCATCGCTGCTCTCGTTGGCCTCACCGCTGTTCTCTTCGCTCCCGCCGCTTACGCGATTCGCAACGAGAAGAACTGAACCGATAATCCGGGGCGCGCCACGCAGCGCGCCCCCGCATGACGAGCGCGACGCCTGTGACGTCGCGCTTTTTCTTTTGCCTTTTCACCCCATGACATCCACCCCATTTGCGCCCAAAACGTCGATCCTGTAGAGACATTTCTGCCGCTAACTCCATTGCGGGCCTTCGCTCTGCCATTTTTCTCCTATCGATGTGGAACCCGTGCCACCCTCATCCTCCTTCAGGTCTCAGCCCCGAAATTGGAACAGGAGAATCCTCAAGCAAGACATCGGAAGAGAAGACTCCTCAATCGACACAGTCGATCCGACTCTCTCCACACAAGCCAAAACTCCGATGGGGATAGCCTCATCAGTGGAGGGGTTGACGAATTGTGGAGGGGATATCACCCCTCCACTTGTCGTCACAGCCTCCACTCAGCACCACAGCCCCCACCGCACGCTAAGCCTCCGCTCAGCGCCAGATCCCAGGCACAATCAGATCGACGCATCCACACGATCTGAAGCCTTAATCGGGCTCTCAATCCTCACCTCATAAAGCTCACCTTCTGAAGTGGAGGGGTTGACGAATTGTGGAGGGGATATAACCCCTCCACTTGTCGTCACAGCCTCCACTCAGCACCACAGCCCCCATCGCACGCCAAGCCTCACGCCCCTCCTACCCCTCAGCGGATCGGCACACGCAGAGGCGCGCGACGCTCAGTCTTGTCGCGTATTGTGCGGCTCTTCGCGACCGCTGTAGTTGACGAAACGCGAGAGGTGACCCTGGAAGAGGGTGCGGATTACTGCAGTCTCACCATTACGGTGCTTCGCGACAATGATGTCGCCTTCTCCTGGACGGTCTTCCTTGTCGTAATAATCGGGACGATGCAGCAGCATAATGATGTCCGCATCCTGCTCCAGCGAACCAGATTCACGCAGGTCAGACATCATCGGCTTGCGGTCATTGCGCGACTCGGAGTTTCGGTTGAGCTGCGCGACGGCAACCACCGGAACTCCAATATCCTTCGCGAGGAGTTTGAGATTACGCGACATGGCTGAGACTTCCTGCTGACGAGACTCGACCTGTCGGCCGCTCGTCATGAGCTGCAGGTAGTCGATCACCACGAGGCCGAGGTTGTGCTGCTGCTTGAGCTGTCGACACTTCGCACGAATCTCCGTAATCGTCATATTCGGTGAATCATCGATATACAAGGGGGCGTCAGAGACTCTCTCCATCGTTCTGGCGACACGCTTCCAGTCGGTGTCATTCATCGAGCCCGCCTGCATCTTGGACAGGAACACTCCTGATTCTGCAGCGAGCATTCGCATCGCAATCTCCTGCTGACTCATCTCAAGGGAGAAGACCAGGGATGTGATCCCATGCTTGATCGAGGCCGATCGGCAAAAGTCGAGGGCGAGAGTGGACTTGCCCATGGCGGGTCTGGCGGCAACGATAATCATCTGACCGCCACGAAGCCCTTGTGTCAGGTCGTCAAGCTCTTTGAATCCCGTGGGAACACCTTGCAGCTTGCCTTTGGACTTCTCAATGTCTTCAAGGTGTTCGAGCAGCTCATGAGTCATAGAGCCTACGGCGACGTAGTCCCTTGCGGTGCGTTCCGAAGAGACCGCATAAATCTCGGACTGCGCCTGTTCGACGATCTCTTCGACCTCGCCACCGGCCTCGGCGTAACCGAGTTGGACGATGCGCGTGCCCGCAGTGACAAGGCGACGCATGATCGCGCGCTCACGAACGATGCGCGCGTAGTAACCAGCGTTCGCCGCAGTCGGCACCGAAGCGATGAGGGTATGCAAGTAGGGGGCGCCACCGACCCTGGACAAAGTGCCTTCGCGCTGCAGATACCCTGCAACAGTGATCGCGTCGGCGGGTTCGTTTTGACCGAAGAGGTCCACGATCGCATCGAAGATGATCTCGTGATTCGGCATGTAGAAGTCGGAACCGCGAATCTCCTCTGTGACAGTAACGATCGCATCAGTGGTGAGCATCATCGATCCGAGGACCGACATTTCCGCGTCGATGTCCTGTGGTGGTGTGCGATCAAAATCTTCCGCCACGATGATCCTCTCTACAGTCGACGCACGCGAGAATGCGGCTCACCACCTTGAGGCAAGGGGCGTGGCTTGAGCGCCTTTCCTCACTGCGAGTCCGCGTAAGACCCTGAATCCATGGTCACGCGCACACGCGAGGGTATCGTCTCGACGCGAGAACTCCCACTCTCGATCTGAACTCGAATGGGGATAACCTGGGGATGGCGTGTGGATAACATGGCGCGTCGTCCACATCCCCTGTGGACGCTCGGTGTGTGTTGCGCTGCGTCCGTGAAAACCCCTCGGACTTTTCACGGCAGATTCATGCCATTCCCCCGATGACAGACTTGTCCACAAGTGTGTACACAGATTGTGGATTGAAATTGGAGGCCACATTCGTGGACGGAACCGATAGCCCATCCCCTAACTCTCAAGTGAAGCTTGAAGCTTCGCTTCCTGCTCCTGAGAGCACCTCCAACACACAAGCTAAACCTGGGTTGACCAGGAAAATTCTCACACTGGCGGTCCCAGCTCTCGGTGCACTCGTCGCCGAACCTCTCTTCACTCTCATCGACTCCGCGATGATCGGCCACCTGGGAACAGCCTCACTCGCAGGCCTGTCCCTCGCCTCCCAGATCCTCCAAACTCTCACCATCCTGTTCATCTTCCTCGCGTATTCCACAACCTCGCTCACAGCTCGAGCACTCGGCGCCAAGGACCGACGAGGCGCGATCCGCGCCGGAATCGACGCCTCCTGGCTCGCCGCACTGCTCGGCCTCATCGTCGCCGTCCTTCTCGCCGCACTCGCCCCCGCCCTCGTCAAACTCATGACGACAGATTCTTCCGTCGCGCACGAGGCCGTCGCCTATCTGCGGGCGAGCGCACCTGGCCTGATCGGCATGCTGATCGGCTATTCGACTGTCGGGACACTGCGCGGACTGCAAGACACCCGCACTCCCCTGCTCATCACCGGCATCGGCGCCATCCTCAACATTGGGCTCAACGCCGTCTTGATGTTCGGCCTCGGCCTCGGCGTCATCGGTTCCGGCTTGGGCACGTCAATCGTTCAACTCCTCATGGCAGCCGTGTACCTGTCGATCCTTAGGCGTGAAGCCGTATCGGTCGGCGCACCCCTGCGTCCGAGCGGCAGCGGCATCGCGCGTTCCGCGCTCGACGGTGCGCCTCTGATCGTGCGCGGCTTGGCACTACGCCTCGCAGGCCTTGCAACGATCTGGTCGGCATCGCAGCTCGGATCTGAGGCTCTTGCGGGTTATCAGATTGTTCTGGCCATCTGGACTCTCATCTGCTTCGTCTTGGATGCGCTAGCGATCGCCGCCCAGTCAATGGTGGGCCTCGCCCTCGGGCGCGGGAAGCTCAACGAACTCCGAGAGCTCTTGAGGATCCTGACGATCTGGGGTGCGGGAGCCGGGGTCGTACTCGGCATTGTGATCACTGTTCTTTCGCCGTGGATCCCCTTCCTCTTCGACGCGAGTTCCTCGGTAAGCCCGATCGCGAGATGGGGACTCATCGCCTGCTGCGTCGGCATGCCTTTGGGGGGCGTCGTCTTCACGCTCGATGGTGTGCTTCTCGGCGCTGGCGACAACCGCTATTTCGCGATCGCAGGAATCGGGCAGCTTCTCGTATTCTTGCCGGTTCTCGGGCTCATCGAGCTGTGGCGCCTCGAAGGTGCGGGCAGTATCGAAGTGGTCGCGGCAGCATGGGGCGCGTACGCCCTGGTCTACATGGGTGCGCGCCTGGCGACGAATATGTGGAGGACCTGGTGGTCGCGCTCGGGGCTGCTCGGATCCATGGATTCTTCCCGGAAGGAGGGCTGACTGCGTTTCGCAGCGCCTTGTATGAAGCCCGGGAGTCCGACCTTGCCTTCATCGACCGCCAACCCCGGGCTGCGCGTGCTTGGTGGAGGGCTTGGCGACAAGTGGAGGGGTTGGTGACAAGTGGAGGGGATATAACCCCTCCAAAACCCGCCATCGCCTCCACTTACGCAAGGCCAGAACCCGCACACCGGAAAGGCTCCGCCGCCCCCTCCACTAGTGCACCAAAAGCACGAGCACCCTCAAAGCGCGCGAGCGAGACCTTCTCAAACGCAACGACGAACCCCTCACGCAGGCGATCACACCTAGAAGAAGAGACTTCCCCGAAAGGACGTGGCCCGGAGGCATCTTCTCCGTTCAGCTGTGAGGCGAACACGACTTTCCCGACAGGACGTGGCCCAGAACTCTCCGGACAGGGTGGCGCACTCCACTGGGCGACGACTAAGCTGGATTTTTGGATTGTCCAAGCTCCCGCAAGGGCATTCCACCGCAGACGAACCTTCGTCTGTGAACGCATGACCCTCCTGTCACGGACCGTCCGTGACCGCAAAGACCATAGGAGGTGGGTACTCACCGTGCGTAACTACGAACTGATGGTGATCCTCGATCCCTCGATCGATGAGCGCACCGTCGCCCCCACGATGGACAAGTACCTCGCGCCCGTGTCCGCCAACGGCGGCTCGGTCGAGAAGGTTGACATCTGGGGCAAGCGTCGCCTCGCTTACGACATCCTCAAGCGCTCCGAAGGCATCTACGTTGTCATCAACATGACGACGACCCCTGATGTCGCGCTCGAGCTCAACCGCCGCATGGGTCTCGACGAGACCATCTTGCGCACCAAGCTCCTGCGTCCCGACGCCCACTGAGCATTCACTCAAACCCACCCACCCTTTTAGCCCGAGGAGTTGAAATGGCCGGAGATACCCAGATCACGATCATCGGTAACCTCACCGCTGACCCTGAGCTTCGCTTCACGCCGAGCGGTCAGGCTGTTGTCGACTTCACCGTCGCTTCGACGCCTCGCCAGTACGACTCGAAGTCCGGACAGTGGCGCGACGGCAACGCCCTCTTCATGCGTTGCAGTGCATGGAATGATTTCGCTGAGAACATCAGTGAAACCCTCCGCAAAGGCATGCGCGTGATCGTGCAGGGCAACCTCGTCCAGCGCTCCTACGAAACCAAGGACGGCCAGAACCGCACCGTCATCGAACTTCGCGTCGAAGAGGTCGGCCCTTCTCTCCGTTGGGCGCGCGCCCAGGTTTCACGCAATGAGCGTTCCGACCAGGGCCGAGGCGGCTATCAGGGTGGAAACCGTGGAGGCGCCCCCGCGGGCGGCTCCTACGGGGGTTCGAATGCCGGTTACGGCGCTCCTGCCGGCGGCACCGTCGACGATCCGTGGCGCGCATCCTCACAGGGTGACGCCGCCTTCGGCGAACCGCCGTTCTGATCGGTGTCGGCCACGTCCGACCCGAGCACGTACTGACATCACATCTTGGGGTGGATGAATAGTCCGCCCGGATCCAAGGAGACCACCATGGCGAAGCCTCAACTTCGCAACAAGCCCATCAAGAAGAAGGCCAACCCCCTCAAGTCGGCCAAGATTGAGACCATCGACTACAAGGACACTGCGCTCCTGCGCAAGTTCATTTCCGATCGCGGCAAGATCCGTGCGCGTCGCGTCACTGGCGTCTCCGTCCAGGAGCAGCGTCGCATTGCCCGTGCGGTGAAGAACGCCCGCGAGATGGCGCTCCTGCCCTACTCGTCGACCGGCCGCTGATCGGGGAAGGAAATTCGCATGGCTACCACTAAGCTCATCCTCACCCGCGATGTCGCCAATCTTGGCAACGCCGGCGAGGTCGTTGAGGTCAAGTCGGGCTACGCCCGCAACTATCTCGTGCCCCGCGGTTTTGCGACCAAGTGGACGAAGGGCGCGCAAAAGCAGATTGACGAGATCGCTGCTGCCCGTCGTCGTCACGAGATCGAGTCCATTGATGACGCCCGCGAGCTGCGCGACGCCCTCCAGGCCGCCGCTCCTGTCGTCATCTCCGGCAAAGTCGGCACCTCCGGCCGTCTCTTCGGCGCTGTTTCCGGCGCCCAGATCGCCGAGGCCGTCAAGGCTCAGCTCGACAAGGTCATTGATCGTCGTCGCGTCATGATCGCTTCGCCGATCAAGTCCACCGGCGATCACACCGTCGTCGTGAATCTCCACCCGGAGGTCACTGCGAAGCTCAAGCTTCGCGTCATCGCCGAATGATTCCTCGCCCGCGTCGCAGTCTCGTCTGCGCCTCAATGGACGAGGGCGAGGCTGCGTGCTGGACTTGAAGGGGATGACCTCGAGTCGCTGAACTTCATGAGGGGCCCTCGATCCGCAAGGATCGAGGGCCCCTTACATTCCTTTCAAATCTACACGATGCCACAGCGCACGCTTCTTCCATTTCAAAGCGAGCTGACTGCCGGAATATGTCATATTTTCATCCTCATTGCTGAGCAGTGGGCTTCGCCCCTTCACAAAGACTCCCTTGCAACCACCACTCGAAGCGTGCCACACAGGCCCAGAGGCCGAATACTCTTGCCGCGATGCAAGGCACGCGAGCACAAGCTACCTCCGCTGGCGAATCCGACTGATACTTTGAGCGGTTCACCATTGAGCACATTCCCTTAGGGCCTGCTTTATTGTAGATTGACAGTATTCTTGTACGCGTTTTCTGAAAGATTGTCTTGATGCCACTCGCTTCGTCCTTACGTTTTATGCTCGGTTCTGCGCTGACGCTCGGCCTCCTCTTCTCAGGTGCCGCCTCCGCAGCCACAATCGACCCGATTTCTCCTCATATTGATCAATCCTGCGCCTCCGGTTCCCTCAGTGAGGGGCCATGCGAGATTCCACATTTCGCCATCACTGATCCTCAAGAAGAATACGCAGTGAACCCAGGGGAAACTCTGACATTGAGTGGAACCGGATGTATTGCCGACTTCCCAACAAAGTTCGAAGCGTGGATGCTCTTTGAAGAACCCGCACGTCGAAGCGATCTCCCGTCTCCCACTCATGTGACGCATGATGTCGATACCGGTTCTTGGACCGCGACCTTCACTTTGCCTGATGAGCCCGGCACGATTCCGGTGTCATTTCATTTCACGTGCTCATCTGTCGAATCGTTTTTTGAGGCCCGCAGTTCCAGTCGCCTGCGGCTGTACTCCAGAGTGAATGTTCTTCCGAATTCACAAGAGGAACCGCCCACACCGGAAACACCCTCGGATCCTCCTGCAGAACCGAGAATCACGCTCACTCAGTCTGATGTTGAGATCGGGGCTCCCCTCGAGCTTTCCGCCAGCGGCTTCGATCCTGATGAAGAGGTCGAAGTCTGGCTTCACTCCGACCCGATCAGACTTGGCACGATCAGAGCTGATGCCTCCGGTAACGCCTCCGGAACTTTCGTGGTGCCCGATAATGTACCCGCTGGCAGCCACACGGTGAAGTTCATTGGGACGACCTCGAAGAAGACCGCTCAAACGCCCATCACTGTGAAGAACAAAACGACAGCTGAGAAGGCGAGCTCGTCATCGCCCGCAGGCACTGACGCTTCTTCGAACACTGACAACGCCTCCTTCTCGTCAGCCTCCGGAAAGGCCACGAAAGAGCTTGCGAGGACCGGCGCAGATAGTCTTCCCGTCCTCTTTGCTGCAAGTCTCATGAGTCTCGTTGGTCTGGGTGCGCTTGTGCGTCGACGAGTGCGAGCATAGTTCCCTGATCGCAGTGCGGGGTCGCTGTGAGCATGCGATGCTCACAGCGACCCCGCACTTTTCATGAGCCTGACTGGAACAGTTCAGGGTGTGACGCTAGAGAATCTGGTGTGGTCTGTTGCTCAGAGGAGGGATCTTCCGATGAGGGCTGTTTCTGGCTTTGCTGTTCTAAATAGCTGAGCAAGGGGAGGGAGTAAGGTCGCCTGACAGCGGGACTCACCCATAAAAGGAGGTTTTGGCGATGTGTGGAGGGGCTATATCCCCTCCACTCACGCTGCCGCGACTCTACCCTCCACTCATGATCCCTTCGCCCACGCAAGCAGAACTTAAGGAATCCCTCACTCTCAAGATCCTTCACTCATACAAGCGTGCCTTGACTTCCACTTCCGCTCATGTTTCTGCACCAAAACTCTATGAAAGCACCCTCAGGCAGGTATCCGCGTACCTGCCAGTGCGATTGTGAACACCGTCGGTGAGGATTTAGCCCTCGAAGGCTGCGTGGGGGATCGCGATGATTCGTGCCGGAGCCGCAGCCCCTAGGCAACCATGTTCAGCTTTTGCTGGACCACGTGCGCGCGTAGCTCCGCTCACCATGCAGGGGTCGGGATAAAGCACGGACGAACGTTGGTCTACGGGAGCGGGAATTACTCGCCATTAAGGGGTGGGGTGAAACAATCAACCGTGCCACTGCTCTAAGGTCGGCAGCGGCCAGTGCGCCTGTGATTGACACCCTCGTCCAGGACTAGTGCGAAGAGACCCGAGCAGTAAGTGGCAGACACCATTGCCTCTCCTCAACCACCGCACGCAGGCACCCAGGAACCTAAAGAACACAGCTGCATGCTTGCAAAACGACGCAGCACTGTCCTTGGTCTCGGCAGTCAGGATCTTGAGGAACCACGCGCAAATAGCCTTCGACACCCCTAGAGGCTTCCCCACATGCTCAGCGGGCAAAGAGGCCAGAACCCCAAGGGTGCTAGAAGCACAAGGAATGGACACTGCCACTCCTGAAACCAGACAAAGCGAGCGCCACGAAAACTGCCTCCGATTCCACCTATCCGAGTGCAAGCAAACGCCGCAACCAAACGAAAAGTCATGGTCGGCATCAGCTCCACTTTTCCAGGTGCGAGTAGATGCCCTGCGACAGGAATCTGACGAAAAACCAAGAGCCTGGGCGAAACACCGACTGAAACCAAACGACAACCTCCTCATCACAAGGCTCAAGAGCACACACGTGCAGACCGCACAGCGCAACAGCTCCGGGTTCTCGTGAACAGAAGGCTCCTCAACCGGCCCTCAGCATCAACCGAGCCCAGCAGCTCCTGAGGCTCGTAGGCACACAAGCCTCAGGTCTGCCCGGTGCACACCCTAGGGTTCGACTGCTGCGCCTCCGCCGCCGTTTCCACCACCCTCATTGTGCCCAGGGTTATCCGCGCCATCGTCGTGCCCGTCATGCCCGCCGTGCTCCTCATGTCCAGGCTCAGGGTTACCACCTGGGTTATTCGGGACGTTCTGACCGGGGTTCTGAGTCCCCTGATTCGAACCTTGTGAAGGCTGTTGACCTTCCTGCGGCCTCCCGGAATCTGAGCCCTGCTCTGAGGAGCCCTGCCCAGAAGATTCTCCTGCGGAGCCTGCTGATTGCGCACCATCTTGGGAATCGTTATGAGACTTCGAATTCCTGTTCGTCTTCACATACCAATCGAAACCACCCGTAGGCATTCCTTCGACAGCCGTCTGCATGTATTGAGTCCACACATCGACCGGCCAGTCGCCGCCGTGGAATTGGTCGAGTCCCCCGATGTTCGGCAGAGGGGCGGAGTTCCCGTCCTCGTCGGACCCGTACATCGACACGGCGGACACGAGGCCGGGGACAAAAGCCACGAATTGAGCGGCGCGCTGCTCTTGTGCGGTACCGGTCTTGCCTGCCGTTGTGAAGCCCCGAAGGTCCTGCGAAACCGATGATGCGGTGCCATCCCCCTTCGTCACCGCCTCAAGGGCAGGCATGATCGAAGAGACCTCCTCGACGGAGAACACTCGATTTTTGTCCGTGGGAGCCGTGTAGATGACGTTGCCTCTTGGACCGGTTACCGAGCGGATAATGTGCGCGTTGACGCGTTCACCGCCGTTCGCGATCGTCGAATAGGCGGTCGCGAGGTCAATATTGTGGGGCGAAGCGTATCCGAGAACGTTGAGGAGAGTTCGATCGAGGCCGAGGGTCTCCTCCGGGATTCCCGCGTCAATCGCCGCCTGCATGGTCGCTGCTGGTCCAATGTCTTTGTTCAAGGCGACATAGGAAGTGTTGATCGAGTAGCTCGTCGCCTTGATGAGGTCGACATTCCCGAAGGAGTATCCGCCGTTATTCTCTACAAGCTCCGACAATCCGTCGAAACGTTGAGGGGAACGCCCCGAATAGGTGTCATTAACTGAGCCGCCGGCACGCGCATTCGCGAGCAGAGCGAAAGGCTTGAAAGTCGAGCCCGCCATCGCGATGTCCTGAGTCACGGCGTTTTGCTGGCGCTCCAAGTAATCCGAACCCGCGTATTCGGCGACGATCTCCCCCGTATTCGGGTCGATTGAAGACAATGCCACATGCATGGTGGCGGGGTTCCAGCCCTCGACCTGTTTCATGCTTTCAGCGGCCGCCACTGCCGCATCCTGCTTCGCCCGGTCAATCGTCGTGACGATCTTCAGGCCACCATTGGCGATCTGAGTCTCGTCGATAGCTCCGGAGGCGATGAGTTCCGAACGGGCTTGCTCGATGAGGTAACCGTTCGGACCGGCGAAAGTCTCACTCTCCACCTGAAGAGGATCAATCGTCTCGGGGAAAGTTGCAGCATCCGCTTCCGACTGGCTGATCCACCCGTCCTCGACCATGAGGTTGAGGACGCGCGCCCACCTGTCTTTCGCCTTGTCCGGATCCTCAGCCGGATCCCAGGCCGAGGGCGCGGGGATGATTCCTGAGAGCATCGCGGCTTCGCTGAGGCTCAGTTCGCTGGCCGGGTGTCCGAAGTATGCCTGAGAAGCGGCTTCAATGCCGTAGGAGCCGCGACCGAAGTAGATTGTGTTGAGATAATTGCCGAGGATCTCATCCTTGGACTGTTCGCGGTTGATTTTGATCGCGAGGACCGCTTCTTCAGCTTTTCCCCTGTAAGAAGAGGTGGTTTCACCGACGTAATATCGTTCGACGTACTGTTGGGTGAGGGTGGAGCCGCCCTGACGCGACCCCGTCACCACATTGGTGAAAAGTGCACGGAAAATACCTTTGAAGTCGACGCCGGAGTTCTTGTAGAAAGTGCGGTCCTCCGATGCGACGACCGCTTTGCCGACGTAGTCGGGCAGGGTTGAGGGGTCGATGATTTCTCGGTTGACGTCACCGAGTGAGCCCATCTCAGTCGAGCCGTCGGAGTAGTACAGCGTCGACTTTTGAGCGAGCGCCAAGTCCGAGGCCGCCGGAACGGTCAAGCTCGTGTACATGTAGAGGAATGCCGCCAGGGCTGAGATCAAAGCGAGGAGAAAAGTGAAGACGAGACCGAGGCCGATCTTCTTGCCCAGACCTCTCTTTTTCTTCGCCGAGGCCGGGGCCTTCTTCGCTGTTCTGCCTGCAGCCTTCGCTGAGTTCGCTACAGCTGAGGCGCTTCCCCGGGATGCACCGAATGATTCGGGAGGCAGAGGAGGAAGACTCAACTCGGGAGCGCTGCCGGGCAGAGCACTTGAGGGGACTGTCTGGCCCCCATTGATGATTGAGCGCCGTACATTGGAGGGTTTAGGCGGGAGAGAGCTCGAAGGATCCGATCCCATGATCTCGTCCCAGTTCTTCTTCCCATCGTTTCTCGCCACGAATTCAACCTTTCAGCTGGGTCTGCACTCCAGCGTAGGGCCAGAAGCCGTGAATCTGCCGATTTCGTGACAGTTCCAACGTTAGGAATCGTTATTCACAGCAGATGAATGACGACTCACCCACGCTCGCAATCGAGATCGTCTGGCCTTGAGAGAACGAAACACTGCAAGCGGAGCGTCCCGGCTCACACTGAGGAGCCTGGACATCTCCCCCTCTGCTTGTGACCGTGCGGAGCATCAGAATCCACACTCAGTGGCCCAGCCCCGTTTAGGAGCCTCTTCCTCGGGATCAGTCCCATTGCTCCTCGGGACGACCTTCTTCAGCCCACAGGGTGTGGAAGGTTCCCGGCTTGTCGATGCGCTGGTAGGTGTGCGCGCCGAAGAAATCGCGCTGCCCTTGAATGAGTGCGGCCGGAAGACGCTCGGCGCGAATCTGGTCGAAGTAGGACAGGGAGGATGCAAACACGGGGATCGGCACTCCGGATGTGGCCGCGAGCGCGACGATCCGACGCAAGGAGGGCAGGCACTGCTCGAAGCGCTGTGCGAAAGGAGGGGCGGCGAGGAGAAGGGGGAGTTCAGGATCCGCCTCGTAAGCGGAGGCGATGTCGTCGAGGAATCCCGCCCGGATGATGCATCCTGCTCTCCAGATCCGTGCGATCACAGCCTTGTCGATGCTCCACTCATGAACCTCGGCTCCGGCGGTGATCTCGTCGAATCCTTGCGAATAAGCCACGAGTTTCGAGGCGAACAAGGCGCGTCGCACGTCGTCGATGAAAGTATCGGGCTCACTGATCGTCAGTGGGAGTGCTGCGGCGTCAAGACCGCGGGCAGCCTCACGCTGAGGAGTGGCGCAAGATGCTCCGCGCGCGAAAGTAGCCTCCCCGATTCCCGTCACGGGCACGGCCAGATCCAGTGCCGTTTGTACCGTCCACTTGCCTGTGCCCTTCTGGGAGGCCTGGTCGACGATGACATCAACGAGGGCGCAGCCACTATGAGAGTCCTTTTGACGCAGGACCTCGGCGGTGATTTCGATGAGATAGGAGTCGAGTTCGCCCTCGTTCCATGTTGAGAACACCTCGGCGATTTGCGCGGGGCTCAGGCCCAGTCCCTTGCGAAGAAGGTCATAGGCTTCGGCGATGACCTGCATGTCGGCGTATTCGATGCCGTTGTGCACCATTTTCACGAAATGGCCTGCGCCGTCGGCTCCGACGTGGGCGCAACAGGGTTCACCCTCGTAGTGGGCGCTGATCTTTTCGAACATGGGGCCCAGGCGCGTGTAGGACTCGATCGTGCCTCCGGGCATGATCGAGGGTCCCCATAGGGCACCTTCTTCACCTCCGGAGACTCCTGCGCCCACGAAGTGGAGGCCGAGTTCGCGGGCGCGGCGCTCGCGTCGGATCGTGTCGGAGAAGAGGGAGTTGCCGCAGTCGACGATGATGTCGCCTTCTTCCATGCGCAAGGCGAGCTGCTCCATGACGATGTCCGTGTCCGGGCCGGCCTTCACCATGATGATCGCGACGCGCGGGCGGGAAAGGGAGGCCACGAAGTCGTCGAGTTCGCTCGCAGGAACGAAAACGCCTTCTGAGCCGTCGCCGTGCGCGGCCATGAGCCTATCGGTTCGCGCGGGAGTTCTGTTGAAGATCGCGGTCGCGTAACCGTTGCGAGCGAGATTGCGGGCGAGGTTTGCCCCCATCACTCCCAGTCCGAAGACTCCGATATCAGCTGAGGCTGCTTGTGGGGTGAATGCGCTCATGCGTGTTGCTCCTCGGTTTCGGCTTGTCACCACCCTACGGCCGAGGTCGGCCTCGCGCAGCACGGCCCGTGTCTTGTTGTCTGCGCGCCTGTATCTTCCGTGGTCTTCGCTCGCCGACGCCCCCTGCTTCTCCCCCGCCACATACCCCACGGCCCAAGAGTCGGTGGGAACACAAAGGTGGGGTAAGCCTTCATCACCTGGACCACCCCAACTCAAGATGTGGCGGGAGCGCAAAAGTGGGATCAGGCCCATCGCCTGGCCTAGGGCCCGAGAAGTGGCGGGAGCGAGAATCGTGAGTGTGCAATGGTGCGCTTGTCCTCATTGTCCCGAGGTGCGGAAGTCCTCGCGGAGGCAGACTCTCACTGACACTGCAAGACTGAAAGTATTTCCCCTCAGATTTCACACATCAGTGAAAGTATTTCCCTCAGACTGCAAATATCACTGCAAGTTTTACACTGTGAGTTTCAGTCTTGGGCACCGTTTTTCACATGTTCAGGAGCCTGAGCCGCGCGCTTCGCCTTCGCTGCAGCCTTCTTCTGGCGCTTCTGGGCGACCATCGCCTCCCAGTGCGCCTGCTGCTCCTCGTACTCGCGAGCAATCTCTCGTACCTCCTCCGAAGACCACCACTCGAGGAGAGCCTCACGGGCCGCTTCCTTCCCCATCGGCCCCTTCTCCATACGCATGCCCATGAGGAACTCAAGCGCCATCTTCACCGCGCGTGAGGGACGAAGGCCCAGGATCTCCATGACTTCCTGACCGTCAAGATCAGGTCGGATCGCATCCAGTTCCTCTTGCTCGCGCAGGGTCGCGATCCGGGATTCGAGGTCGTCGTAAGCGGCGGAGAGCATATTCGCCTTACGTCGGTTGCGGGTCGTGCAATCGGCGCGAGTGAGGCGGTGGAGACGTTCGAGGAGCTCACCGGCGTCAGCGACATAACGACGCACCGCTGAATCCGTCCACGCGGATTCCCCATACCCATGGAAACGCAAATGCAGGGCGACAAGAGTCGACACGGCCTCAGTCGTGGCCTTATCGAACTTGAGGGCCTTCATGCGCTTGCGCGTGAGTTTCGCGCCGACGATCTCGTGATGATGGAAGGACACCGTCCCGTTCGGCTCGAAGCGCCGGGTCATCGGTTTGCCCACATCATGCATGATCGCCGCGAAACGCAAGATGAAGTCGGGTGCGGGGACGGGCCCGTCCTCGTCTGTCTCAAGATCCATGGCCTGCTCGAGGACGGTGAGCGTGTGCTCGTACACATCCTTGTGGCGCCTGTGCTCATCGACTGTGGACACCAGTTCAGACAATTCGGGAAGAACGATCTGACACACACCAGTGTGGACCATGAGTTCGAGGCCGCGACGCGGGTAGGGCGAGACGATGAGACGCTCCAATTCGGTGCGTATCCGCTCCGCTGACACGATCTGCAGTCGCGGGGCCATCACCTCCATCGCCTCCATGACATCGAGGTCGACATCAATGCCGAGCTGAGCCGTGAAACGTGCAGCCCTCATGATGCGCAAGGGGTCATCATCGAAGGACTGCTCGGCGGTGACGGGGGTACGCAGACGAGCCTTAGCCAAGTCCTCAAGACCATGATGCGGATCCACTAGGACCATCCCCGGCAAGCGCATGGCCATGGCGTTCACCGTGAAATCGCGGCGCGTGAGGTCCCCTTCAAGGGTGTCTCCGAAAACGACCTCGGGCTTGCGTGAGCCGACCTCATAGGAGTCACTGCGGTAGGTCGTCACCTCGACGACCAGGTCTTTCTTTCGCCCGCCGATCGTGCCGAACTCTTTGCCGATGTCCCATACTGCCGCACCCCACTGCGCCAGGAGCTCCTCGGTGCGTTCAGGCTTTGCTGAAGTCGTCAGGTCGAAATCGTTCGGCGTAACACCGAGGAAGGCATCGCGAACGGGACCTCCGACTAGGGCGATCTCTTCGCCTGCGGCCTCGAAAACGCGGCCGAGGTCGAGGATCTCCTCCGGCAATGCGCCAAAGGTTCGCTGCGCATTCGCCAGCAGTGTCGGAATATCGGAGTCGAGGGGAACGTGGTTTTTCGGGCTCATCGCCTCTCAGGATGCCATGACCTGATGCCCGCAGGCCACGAGCTCGAGGGCGAATGGAGCATGAAGTCACCCACTGCCCGTACACGAATTCCTCAATTGCCCCTAAGTGGGAGTATCGGGAACGAGGGCGAGAGGGTGCCTCAACGGCCAGGCTGGCGCCAGTCGAAGCGGGAGCATTTGGCGCTGGTCGAGGTGGGAGTATGAGCTAGGAGGGCGAGAGGCGCCTGAGGAGACGCGCCCCGAGGACACACTCGAAGCCTCATCTCGTCTGCGCCTCCCTGATCGAAGCATCCCACAGGGGCGTGGCGAATCCGACTCGGCGCAGGAACAGCGTGCTGAGGTGACGGAATGCTCCGAACGGGCGTGGCGAATCCGACTTGGCGTGGGCAAAGCGCCTCCCTGCCTCTCGCCGACTAGAGTGGACTCATGCCTGCCAGACCGACGAACTTTCGACAGGGGGTTCCCAGCCCCCCGCGTCGTCGTCCCTCTTCGCACGCATCCCACTCTCATTCGCCTCACCTTCCCGTTTCTTCCGAGACTTCAGCAGGAGGCATCGTCGTCGATGTCGTTGACGGGATCCCCTACGCCGCCTTGATCGCCCGGCGCAACCGCGCAGGCCGGATTGAATGGTGCTTGCCAAAAGGCCACCTCGAAGCGGGTGAAACCCCCGAGCAGGCCGCCCTGCGCGAGGTCGCCGAAGAGACCGGTATTCATGGAAGGATCATCCGTCACCTCGCGAGCATCGACTACTGGTTCTCCGGAGCAGACCACCGCGTCCACAAGGTTGTCCACCACTATCTGATGGGCTACGAGTCCGGTCTCATCACCGTTGAGCACGACCCGGATCACGAGGCCGAGGAAGCCGCCTGGATTCCTTTGAAGGACAGCTCCCATCGACTCGCATACCCCAATGAGAGGCGAATCGTGGCGATCGCCCTCGACCTTTTGTATCGGGGACTGTAAATGCGGCGCGCTCGTCCTGCTCTCATCACAGTGCTGATCTCCATGAGCCTGCTTATCATCAGCGTGTTCGCTCCAGCGCCCGCCCTCGCCGATGAAGAGGTGTCCCTGCCAGGGGTTTCGGATCCCCAATCGCGCCCCTCACTTTTTGCGAAAGCCTCCTCATCTCATGGCATTGAAGTGTCGATCAATTCACTCTCGCCGAGGGTGATGAAAAACAATGAGGACCTGGTCATCTCGGGTGCCTTGAGGAACACTTCAGGACGGACCCTCACAACTCCCGCGATCCTCGTATCCATGTCGACGACACCCCCCTCGTCTGTGATGGATCTTGAAGAGGAACTCGATGTGGATGCGCAGATTGGGTCGACGATCAGTGCGACGAATCTTGAAATGAACCTTGAGGCGGACGCTTCTCATCGTTTCGAGCTGCGTATTTCCGCTGAGAACTTGCCTTTCGACGACGAATCCGCGTGGGGTCCGCGGGCCCTCACCGTTGAGGTCTTCTCAGATGGCGCTTCGGGCTGGGATGCAACGATCGCACTTTGGGACTCCGGGGCTGATTTCGCTCCCTCGCGCCTCAGCGCTCTTATTCCTTGGACTTCGGTCAACACTGAGGGAGAGGAGGAGGAACGCCGCGCAGCGCTTGCCATCGCCTCAATCCCGGGGGCGACTCTCGCGATGGATGCTGCGCTCCTACCCTCCCTTCCTCAAAAGGATGAGGAGATAACTGAGCAGAAGACTCGTGAGAAGGTGAAAACCGATGAGGCTTTCCTCCGCTCCCTTCTCACCCCCGGTCGTGAGATCGTCGCCCTGCCGAGGGGGGACGCCGACCCGGGAACTGTCACTCTGGCGGGGAATTCAGAGTTGAGCACGCGCTTGACAGAATCGATTGAAAGCTTCCCCGCATCTATCGCGGAGCTGCGCAAACTTTCGGCCAAGAACTCCGATGACGAGGCCTTTCCCGAAGGCTCGCAAAGCTCTCAGTCCGGGGCGCAATCCTCCTCTTCCTCTGATTCCAGCGAATCACAAGGAGGCAACGTCAACGCAAACGGCCAGGGCAACGGAGTGCACAACGACAAGCAGATGCCCCCCGCTTCTCCTTCACAGGATTCGCAGGACACCGAGGACGAGGACGCGGCTCCGGCTTCAATCATTCGTCATGTCGCCTGGCCCTCTGCCTACACCTTCGGGACCTGGCAACTCGAAGCCGCGAAGAATGGGGTGAGCATCGCACCACTCGGGCGACTCGAACCCGATGAGGACTTGGACTTCACCTCACTTGCCCTCGCAGAAGTGGACACGACCACAGGGGAAATCTCCATGAGAGGGGCGAGTGAGCAGAGCGCGAGGGTCCTCATCCCAAACGTTTCACTTTCGCAGATCCTCGATTGGCAAACGACGAACACTGCCGATGAGCTTGATGCCGAACAGGCCCTCCAGGCGATCACCGCGATCATCGCCCATGATCGTCCGTCTTCTTCGCGAACCGTGTTCCTCACCTCCGATCGTTCCACCGCTCCGAACGCGGATCTTGCGGTCAGGGTCCGTGCTCTTTTCGACTCGCCGTGGGTAACGGGAATCAGCTTTTCAGATATCGCGGAGTCTGAGCCGACCGACGTGGAACGCATGATCGTTGAGCCGGGTGCACTGTCCTGGGAGGGAGCTACAGCCGTTTCCACTCTGAGCGACGCCCTCGCCTCGGCGTATTCTTTCGCGAATGCGACGAGCGACCCGAAGGAAGCTCTTGCGGAGATCGAGGGTGAGATCCTCCCAGTCATCTCAGCACGATTCTCACCCGACGAGCAGCTCACCGCAGCCTCCCAGTTCTCTGCGAGAGTCTCGGGTTTGCGTTCACGTGTCGCCACAGAACCTGCGGGGGCCGTGAACCTCATCAACAAGTCCGCGGATTTTCCCGTGCGGGTCCGTAATGATCTGCCTTTGGATGTCACCGTGAAGGTGACTCTCCTGCCCTCCGATGCGCGACTGAGGATCGCCCACTCCTCTGAAGTGACGCTCCTCGCAGGCGCAGTCTCGACCGTCACTGTTCCCGTTGAAGCTATCGGTTCAGGCGATGTGGAAGTGACGTATCGGATTACGACTCCCGATGGTTCGGTCCTTGAGGATTCACGGAAGGTCCTCGTGCGTTTGCGCGCAGGCTGGGAGGATGCGATCACGATCAGCGCAGCGGCAGCTTTCGCCCTCCTCTTCATCTTTGGCCTTGTGAGAACACTTCGTCAACGTCTCGACAAGAGAAACGAGGAGAGTACTGCGAGCCCGGGCTCGCCTCAAGCTACCGAAGAGCATGATCCCCTGGAAGCCGACTCCACCCCCGACGGGGACTCCAACACAATCGACCAGCAGATGGGAAGCTGATGACCTCTGAAACGGCCCCCGAGCGAAGCCCCTCTGCGAAGCGCTCGTCGATTCTGCGTGCCAGTGCGATCATGGCCTCCGGCACGATGGTGTCGCGCATCCTCGGGTTCGTCCGTTCGATCATGCTGCTCGCCGCGATCGGCGCTGCCGGCGGTGGCGTGTCAGCCGCGTTCCAGACGGCGAACACTTTGCCGAACACGGTGTTCAATCTCCTCGCCTCCGGTGTTTTCGACGCCGTCCTCGTCCCCCAGATCGTGGGCGCCTTGAAGCGCAAGCACGATGGTGAAACCTATGTGAACCGTCTCCTCACTCTCGCAGGGACCCTGCTTTTCATTGTGACGATCCTGTCGATGGTCGCCGCGCCTCTTCTCGTCGTCATCACGGCCGCGGGCTATGACTCGGAGATCCGCACCCTCGCGATCCTTTTCGCGCTTTTGTGCCTGCCGCAGTTGTTCTTCTACGGCTTGTACAACCTGCTCGGTGAGCTGCTCAACGCTCGCCGCGTCTTCGGCCCGTACATGTGGGCGCCGGTCGTCAATAACCTTGTCGGGATTGCGGGCCTGGGCGCTTTCCTTGCGATCTGGGGCAGTTCGGAGGACCGTATTGAGGTCGCGGACTTCACCTCCGCACAGTTCTGGCTTTTGGGAGGTTCGGCGACTCTCGGCGTGATCGCGCAGGCGCTGATCCTTCTCGTGCCGATGAAACGCGCGGGAATCCGTTTCACGCCGGACTTCCACTTCCGCGGCACTCGCTTCGGCTCCACCTCGAAGGTCGCTGGATGGACTTTCGCGACTCTTGGGGTCAGCCAGGTCGGTGTCTTATCGACGAATAACCTGGCGGCCCTCGCGGATGCCTATGCGAAAACCCATGACGGAGTATTCGCGGGGATCAGCGCCTACGCGACGGCTTTCATGATCTTCATGCTCCCCCAGTCGCTCATCACCGTGTCCCTCACGACCGCGATATTCACCCGAATGGCCGAGGCCGTGGCCGATGGCGATGATCGGGGTGTTGCCGCACAGTACACGATGGGCGTCCGCACGATCACCTCGCTGACTCTGCTGGCCGCCGCGATCCTTATCGCGGGTTCGGTTCCGATGACGCAAATGGTTTTGCCCTCCTATTCGAATCAGGAGATCATCGCCGGGTATGCGTGGATCCTTGCGGCCCTCATGCCGGGCGTCGCCTCCACGGGCATGGTCCTCATGAGCCAGAGGGTCTTCTTCGCCTACGAGGATGTGAAACCTGTGTTCCTCATGGGCATCGGTCCGACGATCATTCAGGTGATCGTCGGCTGGGGCATGTATTTCATGACGGGCGCCACCTGGTGGGTTGTCGGCGCCGCCCTCGGTGAAACGGCATGCCGCCTCGTGCAGGGTGTCATCGCCGTGGCTTGGGTGTCGAAGCGCAACGCATTCGTCGACAAGGCGTCACTGCTGCGCTCATACTCCTCCTTCTTCGCTTCCGCTCTTATCGCCGGTTTGCTCGCGTTTGGGGCCTTGTGGGCTGTGAGCGTTCACACGATCGTGGAATCGACCTCGGCGCGCATCGGCATTGCGAGCGGGAAGATGCTTCTCGTGACCCTGATCGCCTCCTTCGGATATCTGATCGCGCTTCGCTTCATCGCCCCAGGTGAGTCGGCTCGCACGATCGCCCCATTGCTCGCCCGCTTCAAGGTTCCCAACGGGGTGCGCATCCTCCTCGCCGCGCCGCTTCAGACGAGTCCGAGGAAGGTCGAGGATAATGGCTGACGACCACCGCAACGACATTGGGGGATTCATGGACGAGGACGCGATGCACAGCGCAGAGGAAGGCTCCTGCCCTGAAGAACCCCTGCCGAGCTTTGAACAGGTCCTCCACTCTTTAGAAGATGAAGTGAAGGAGTCTTCTTCTCCTGTGCACGAGGGGATTGAGGAGGCTGCTTCCTCTGCGCCGAAGAAGGAGGCGTGGGCCTCGACAATGGTTTCCACGGCTTCCGCTTGGACGTCAAAGATGCGCGAGAAGATCGTGTCGGCGAAGGACTCGCTTCGCTCCTCTCGACCGGACAAGCCTGCTGAGGATCTTCCCCTGCCTCCACCTCCACCCGACTCCTCGCTTCCCCCGATGCCGCCCGCCCCCGAGGATGGGGGAGCTGAGATTCAAGGAGCGAACTCGCAGGCTGGGACCGCAGATGGAGACCCGCTCTCCCCTCCCGACACTGCCCCTGCCCATTCCGTCTCTGCCCCTGCCCATCCCACCACTGCCCCTGCCGGAGGAGACGAGGAAAACGCTTCCAGCGGCGCCACAACGAAGGGCACTGGTATCCCAGCCCCGATTGCGCAAGAGCCCGTCCAAGAAGAGAAGTTCGAGGAGCCCATGGTCTTCGAGACAGAATCTGGCAGCAAGGATCCCTCGAAGGGGCAGTCCTCGAAACGCCACAACACGACCCCCACGCTGATTTCCGGTGCCCTCGAAGAGACGAGCGCCATCCCGACCGTCGCAGGTGCGTCGGGTGGCTCTTCGAAGATTCCCGGGCAGGGGCATTTAATCGACCCGACGAAACCGACCCTCATTTTTGCCGTTGTTCTCACCATCGTTGCCGCGTTCTGGTCCTTCACCACAGCCTTCAAACCTGTGAACAGTATTGATTTCGCACAGTCGCTCGCCGATGCTCAATCAGCGGCTCATGGCGCTGGGGACGGCTCGGAGGAAGATGGCGATTCTGCAGAGGGACTCGCTCCGAAGATCAGCTCCGTTTCGGTCCTGTCCTGGTCGGACGATCAGGGGGATCACCCCGAGCAGGCCGTCGCGATGATTGACGGCGACTCCTCGACCTCCTGGCATTCGCGCTGGTTCGAGAACAATCAGTTCCTTGACGAATCTGCTGTGACTCTTGTTGTGAAGCTTGAACGCACTGCGACAGTCTCATCCGTGACCCTTGAGATGGATCCTTCGACTTCGGGCGGACAACTTGTCGTGCGCAATGTCACTGACCCTTCGAATCCTCGGAACGGAACACAACTCACGACTTCAGCGTTGTCTCCTTCAACGGAGATCAAGCTCCCCCAGCCCGTTGAAACCTCGATGCTCGCATTGTCCTTCAGGTCCATGCCGACCTCGGTCGACGGGAACGAGTGGGCGTGGGTCTCTGAACTGTCCGTCCAATAGTCCCTGCAGGCAGGCACTTTTTCTCAGGTCCCCGCCCCTCAGGTAGTCCGCCTTCAGGCGGAGAAAGGGATTGATATGTCCTTCAATCTCGTTCCCGGTCTTGTCACCGCCCCCGTCGTTGAGCCCTCTGAAGAGGCCTCGCTTCCCGCCCCTCGTCCCTCCTCCGAACTCCCCGAGGGCGCGAAGGTCCACGATGTCATCATCGTGGGCTCTGGGCCCGCAGGCTATACCGCCGCGATCTACACGGCGCGTGCGGGCTTGAATCCGCTTGTCCTCGCGGGTGCTATTAGCGCAGGCGGCGCCCTCATGAACACGACTGAGGTTGAGAACTTCCCGGGCTTCCCCGAAGGTGTCCAGGGGCCCGAACTCATGGACAAAATGCGCGAGCAGGCCGAGAAGTTCGGTGCTGAGATCCGCTACGAGGATGTCACCGCCGTGAACCTTTCGGGGGATGTGAAGGTCCTCGCCGTTGATGATGAGCTCTTGTATGCGCGCTCCGTTATCCTCGCGACCGGCTCCGAGTACCGTCATATGAATGTCGAAGGCGAGGATCGCCTGTCTGGCCGTGGCGTCTCCTATTGCGCGACCTGCGATGGCTTCTTCTTCAAAGACAAGGTTCTCGCGGTGATCGGCGGAGGCGACTCGGCGATGGAGGAGGCGACCTTCCTGACGAATTTCGCCTCGAAGGTCATTGTTGTGCATCGCCGTGATGCGCTGCGCGCTTCGAAGTCGATGGCGGATCGTGCGATGGCGAATCCGAAGATCGAGTTCGAGTGGAACGCGGTTGTCGATGAGGTTCTCGGCGACGAGACCGTGACGGGCCTGCGTTTGCGGTCGACTGTAGATGAGTCGATGCGCGAGATCGGCGTTGATGGCGTGTTCGTCGCGATCGGCCACCTGCCGCGTACGGGTTTCCTCGCCGAGGATGTCGCCTTGGACGAGGCCGGATACATCACGGTTGATGAGCCTTCGACCCGCACGAGCGTTGAAGGTGTTTTCGCCTGTGGTGACGCCGTTGATCACAGCTACCGTCAGGCGATCACGGCGGCGGGTTCCGGTTGCCGCGCCGCCCTTGATGCGGAGCGTTGGCTGGCGGCTTTGAACGATTGAGTTCTTTCGGCTCCACCGGGGAGTCTGTCTTGGGGGTTCACCCCTTGGGGCCCTTGGAGGTGCCCGCGAAGCATCACGCTGCATCTCGCCGCATTCTTTGAAGGGCGGAGACTCCAGGCGAGAAGGAAGGTCAAGGCGAAAGCAAGGCCAACGGCCACGGCTTGTGAAGACGAGGGCCAACAGCCATTGCTTACGAAGACGAGTAGTTGTGCAGACGAATGGTTGTGAGGATTACTGGTCATGAGCTGAGATCCGCTGCTTTCGGTGCGGCGCGATACCCTGGCACGCATGACGACTCTGCCTTCGCCGCGCGATCCTTGCCCCTGCTGCTCGGGCGCGCCCTTTGGAGGGTGCTGCGCCCCGATCCTCGCAGGTGAGGCGGCTCCGAACGCCCTCGCCCTCATGAGATCGCGGTATTCGGCGTATGTGCTTGGCGACGAGGATCACCTGTTCCGCTCCTGGCATCCGAAAACGAGGCCGACTCCGCCCTTTTGTCATCCGAAGATTGAGTGGCTCAGCTTGGAGATCGTGGACCTCAGCGGGGGTGGCGAGAACGATTCAGAGGGGATTGTCGAGTTCATCGCCTCGTGGCGCTCTCCCGCCGAATCTGTGGATTCTTCCCGGGTTGTGCGGGCTTCCGGGGCTTTGCAGGGTGTTACTGGGGCCGCATCCTCGGCTTCCGGTGCTGCCTTTTCGCCCGCCGAATCCAACTCCTCGGCTCCGGCAAAGGGCTCTTCACCTTCAGATAACGAGCCCCCGTTCGATCCTGTCTTCTCCTCCTTCGCTGAGGAGTCGATGCGCGAACGCTCACGCTTCCTTCGCCGCGCGGGCAGATGGGTCTACGTCGATGGAGATATCCAATGAAGGGCACCAAAGAGCAGTGCCCGAACTCTGCGGAGTCCTTCGCTGTCCCAGCGAGCACAAGCACTCCCCGCTTTTTCCTTTGGGGAATCCTCATGCTGCTGACCGTCCCCTTATTCGGTTTCGTCGTTCGTTTTCCCCACGTCGCCCATCTCGACCGGAGCATCCTGGATGCGCTGGTCGCCGTGCGTACTCCTGCACTGACCCAGGTGATGCTGGTTGTGACGAATGTGTTCGCACCACTGCTTGCGGTTTCGTGGACGATCGTCTTAGGTTGTGTGATTCGTGTGCTCAGCGGTTCTTGGCGAGAAGGATTCGTCATTCCTGCGGCGATGGTGTCCTCTTCGGCGATCACTGCGCTCATCAAGGAGTTCATCGAACGCATCCGCCCCACTTTTCCCGAGCGCCTTGTTGTGGAGGGTTCCTACTCCTTCCCTTCCGGGCATACAACTGCTGTCGCTGCGGCCTGTGTTGCGGGGGTGATCCTCATACTTCGTCACCTTGGGAATCGTCTTCCGAACGACGAGGGCGGGCCCGTCCCCAGGCTCAAGGGCCGAGTGATCACAGGCTTCGTCATTGCGGGCGCGATCGCTCTGATCGTCCTCATTGCTTTCACGCGCCTGTATCTGGGGGCGCATTGGTTTTCCGATGTGGTCGCGGGTGCCTTAGTCGGGACGGCGTCCTCACTTATCGTCGCGGAATTGCTCTTGCGCAGCACCTGAATCGAGAAGGAGCGAATCTCATGCTCTTTCCTCCTTGCCACACCTCCGCACCTCAGCCTTTCACTACCCCCACCCCGGCTCAAGCCTCTCAACGCCCCGCATCCTGACCTCGACATTTCAGCAGCCCGGAACCCCAGCTTCGGCCTTTCCCCAAACCCACACCCGTTCCCCAGTCTCGGTTTTCCCGCATCCGCACCCACACCCCCGGCCTTTCACCGCACCCGTCCCTCGGCCTTTCACCACGCTCACAGCCCGCCCTCGGCGATAGGCTGAAGAATCAACCCGGGCGAGGAAGATCGGAGGCACCGTGGCTGCGAACGAAGACATCGTCGACTACGTGGAACGCTCCCTCACGCCCATCGCGGCCGAAGATTTCACGCCCGTGGATTCGCTGATCCTGTCCTGGGCTTCCTACTTCCGCATCCTGCCTGACCTTCCCGAAGCGGCCACCGAAAGAGGCGTCGAGCTTCGCGATCTCCTGCGCGCCGAGTGCTTTCCCCGTTTCTTCTGGACCGTGTGGGACCCGGAGAAGTGCAAGCGGCTCCTCTTCGCAATGGCGGCGAGCCCACGCTTCCGCTCGATCCACCAGTGCTTTTGCGTTGACGATATTGACGATGCGGAGCAGAAGCAGTTCGCCGCCTGCGCCTACGTCCTCGGCCCCGATCTCCTGTATGTCGCCTTCCGTGGGACCGACCGGACCCTGGTCGGGTGGAAAGAAGACTTCAATATGACTTTCGCGGCGCCCGTGCCCGCCCAGGAATGCGCCGCCGACTACCTCGCGACCCTCGCGTCAAGGACGGATGCGAAGCTCCTGATCGGAGGTCATTCGAAGGGCGGGAATCTCGCAATCTATGCGGCAGCTCGCAATGCCGAGCTGCTGGGCGATCGACTTCTTCGCGTCTACTCCCACGACGGACCGGGCTTTGTGCCGGAGATCCTCGCCGAACCGGGGTTTCGCGCGATCGAGGAGCGCGTCGACAGGACCGTTCCGCAGTCTTCGATCGTCGGGATGTTCCTCGACCAGTCCTATGCGTACACGGTCGTGAAGTCCACGAATCTGGGGCCTCTCCAGCATGATCCCTTCTCCTGGGTCGTGGAGGGGAAGGATTTTGCGAGGGCGAACGGGCTGAGCTTCGATGCGCGCCGCATTGATACGATCCTCTCGTCCTGGCTCCTCGACCATTCTCCCGAGCAGCGCGAGCTCCTCGTTGACGCGATCTATTCGATCATTACGCTTCCTGAGGTCGAAACCGTCACCGATCTCGTGGAGTCCTGGCAGCAGAGCATCCCGGCAGTCCGGAATCGCATTGCCGCCCTCGATCCGGAGGTGCGGGCCGCGATCCTCGACATGCTGAAGAGTCTTGCGACCTCGGGCCTGCGTGGATCGGGGCGGAAGAAGGAACAGCGGGCACACGAGGGGCTGGCGATAGCTCGTCGCCAGGGTCGCGAAGAGAAGAGTCATTCACACGCATCTCAAGTGCCTTGAGCTGGGAGTAAAGTCCAGCGATACCGAGTGAGCAGTGCAGCGGTGAAGCTGCCCAGGGCGGAGGCACGGGTGCGCGGATCGGAAACGAGGGCGTGCAGTGTGGCGATGTGGGCGCCCAGGGTGGATGTGGGGGTGTGCAGATCGGAGACGAGAGTGCGCAAGGAGACGGCGTGGGTAGGCAGGGCGTGGGTGCGCAGGGCGAAGAAGCGAAGTTGAGATGCGTATACGTTCATACGCCGCCTAAGCTCAGCGTTTCCTCCGAAGTGAGTGCTTTTGTCCGGTTGAGTGCTTCTGCCCAGGTGGGCGTCTTGTCCTTCTCTATGGAGAGGGTGTTGCTTCAGGCTCGTGGGGTGTCTGGTGCTTGTGCGAAGCCTCCGGTGATTACGGGTGAAAGTGTTTCCTTCCTCCAGAAGTAAGCGCGCTTCCCACTGCTTGTCGTGTGGGTATGTGTCTGGTCGCGTGGTTTGTGGTGTGGTTATTTGTCTGTGGGGATGAGGTTGATTGTGGCTCTAAGGATTGTGATGGGGGTGGAGCTCTCCGTACTGGTTAGGGCGTTGGCGAGGTAGACGCTGCGCCCAGAAGGGTAGGTGATGGTCG
>ERZ772764.155-NODE-155-length-49083-cov-7.705801_pt1 | contig 49083 bp, 65 predicted proteins | sample MGYA00512163_ERZ772764 | MGnify/ENA primary metagenome ERZ772764 (study PRJEB29015, sample SAMEA2737903) | human oral metagenome | biome: human oral; feature: human-associated habitat; material: dental | place: China | collected 2094 ... | reverse complement strand
AATTGAAGAAATAACATCTGAAGCCAAGACAAAAGGTCGTCTGAAAACCTGATTTCAAGGTTTTCAGACGACCTTTTCTTATGAACACACTACGTCAAACATCCTATCGCCGTCATTCCCGTGCAGGCGGGAATCCATTGGTGGGATTAGGTTTGTTTGAATTGTTCTTAAGATTTCTTCGCCGAAAAGTAGATTCCCGCCTGCGCGGGAATGACGGTAGTGCGACAGAAATCTATGTCTCTACGCGCAACCTGCCCCCTCTCCCGTCTGGCGGGAGAGGGCTGGGGAGAGGGTGGCTTTACGGGCTGCACCAATTTGATTTTGCCTAAAGCCGCAAAGCCCCCCCATCCTAACCTTCCCCCGCCGGACGGGGGAAGGAACAAGTTGCCGTTGCAGCAACGAGTAGCGTGGGCTTTGCCCACGAAATTTGCCGTATGTTAATTCGAAGGATGGCTGTGTTTCTATTCATTTCGTGGGCAAAGCCCACGCTACTTGAGTTATCCCAAGCCTGTATTGATTGAATAAACGAGGTCGTCTGAAAACCTGATTTTAAGATTTTCAGACGACCTTTTCTTATAAACAAATCACGCCAAACACCCCGCCGCCGTCATTCCCGCGCAGGCGGGAATCCATCGGAAATTCTAAGAAACAGATGTTTGAAAAACAGTTGCCGAGATTTAAAGGTAGATTCATGTCGTAGCCTGTCCTCGCGTAGGCGGGGGCGGGAATGACGGTAGCCGGACAGAAATCTATGCCACGACATGCAGCCTGCTCCCTCTCCCGTCTGGCGGGAGAGGGCTGGGGAGAGGGTGGCTCTATGGGCTGCTCGAATTTGATTTTGCCTAAAGCCACAAAGCCCCCCATCCTAACCTTCCCCCGCCGGACGGGGGAAGGGACAAGGTTGCTGATACGGTAAAAGGTCGTCTGAAACCGTAAACTCAGTTTCAGACGACCTTTTTCTTTTTTGCCTCCACGCAATACTATAAAATTCGGGCTGCTGTTGATAGCAACTTCAATGATGATTAATAAGGAAATACAGAATGGGAAATGTAGCTTTTGTTATTGACCATAAGTGGGCGATTATAAGCATCCTAGTTGTTCTGATTATTTTATGCTGGGTACTTTTTGGTAAAAAATGGAGCAATGTATTAAAAGTCTTTTGTGCCGGGACATTTTCCATCGTTATTCTTGATATTTTATTTAATTGGTTTGAATTTTATTCTAAGGATTCGATAGACACTTTATCTGCGGGTTTTTGGAATTTCATTATTCTGATTGTTTCTGCACCAGTCGCTTTCGCCATTTGGCATTTTCGCGATGAAAATAACAGACAGCAAATCGAGAATCAACGCAAAGACATTAATCTGAAAGAATTTCAAAAGCTGTCTGAATGGGTTAGTGGTGCACATTTGCCGGAAATCAAAACGATCAGTAAAACTACAAACAAGTATAATTTAAAAAACGATGCTGAGATCGTCAGACAATCAACTCTGCCCATTGAATATACTACGGAGGAGACCGAAGAATATAGTAAGCAACCTAAAACCGCCGATTTCGATACATTCAGTAAACGGGAGGGGGCGGTCGCTTTGCAGATTTCTGCCATTTACAACCTACTGCCGTTTTTTCGAGGAGATTACGGCGAAAGTTTCCGTTTACCTGCATTCGATCTATTGAAATCTACTTGGCAGATAATGCAACAAGATGGTTTGAAGATGTTTGAAAAATCCAGAAGCGTAAGTGAGTTGGAGCAGAGAGCAAAAAGTCCTCTGGGAATTGCTCTGACTCATGTTTTGTTGAGTTCTCATAAGGATAATAACCAAGTTATCCTACGGGATTTTTATAAGATATTGCCTAGTATATGTTTGGCAGGAATGGATTTTAATTTAGGTGCTGATGAAAGTGTGGCAATCAATTTATCAGATCTGAATTTGAATGGAGTCGATTTTCGGGGTGCTGTCTTAAGAAAGGTCAATTTTCAGAAAAGTAAATTGCATAATGCTAAATTCAAAAAAGCCAATTTAAAGGAGGCTAACTTCCAAAATACTGAATTACAATTTGCTGATTTACGAGGAGCTAGTTTACGAAAAGCTAACTTAGTTAAAGCCAATCTACGAGAGGTCTACTTGATACAGGCTGATTTACGAGATGCTAATTTGATACAAGCCGATTTACAAGATGCTAACTTAAGAGGAGTTAATCTACAAAATACTTACTTTAATTGGCTGCAACTAAAGAATAGCAAGGCACAGTTGTTTGCTGCACAAATAACAGTAAATGATTTTATTCAAAAAATTTATCCTGATTGGAAAAAGGCAGATGATTCTAAATGGACAGACTTGACGAAAGATGAGCAAATGAAAGCAATGCAAGAATTCTGTGATGAAACAAAGATGCTGATTTTTGATAACACTGGAACAAAACAAATAATGACTCCTCTTAAGAAACACAAAACCCAACTTCAAACGTGATTTATCCAACAAAGGTCGTCTGAAACCGAAAACTTAGTTTCAGACGACCTTTTCTTATAAACAAATCACGCCAAACACCCCGCCGACGTCATTCCCGCGCAGGCGGGAATCCATCGTAAATTATAAGAAACAGATGTTTGAAAAACAGTTGCCGAGATTTAAAAGTGGATTCCCGCCTGCGCGGGAATGACGGTAGTCAGGCGGAAATTTATGCTGCGACGTGTAACCTGCTCCCTCTCCCGTCCGGCGGGAGAGGGCTGGGGAGAGGGCTGGGGAGAGGGTGGCTCTACGGGCTGAACAATTTGATTTTGCCTAAAGCCACGAAGCCCCCCCCATCCTAACCTTCCCCCGCCGGACGGGGGAAGGAACAAGGTTGTTGATGTAATAAAAGGTCGTCTGAAACCAAAATCCTGTTTTCAGACGACCTCTCTTCATTCCTTCCGCAAAGTCTTTAACACTCAAACGGTGCAATCCCAAACGGGCGGTTTACCGCAAGCTGTTTGCGTCCAGCCATTTCTCCAAGTCTTCGGCGCTGATTTTGCCGCCGTTTTCTTCCAAATCGAGTTTGTTGACTTGTTTGCCTTTGCTGTATTTCGCTAGGACGGGCGTGCCGCCGAGTTTGTATTGTTGGCGGAACGAGGTCCATGCTTCTTTGTCTTGGTGCAGGCGGTGGACGTTGACGAAGTAGATTTTGCCGTTCAGGTTGCGGCTGGCGATGTAGCGTTTGAACATGGGTTCGAAGGCGTTGCAGTCGCCGCAGCTTGGTCTGCCGATGTAGGCGTAAACGGTGTCTCCGTTGGCGACGCGTTTTTTGAAGCTTTCGACGGTCAGGCTGTCGAGGTGGAAGTAGATGTCGGAATAGGTGTCTTCCAGCCGCTTGGTGTTTTCGGCGGAAAGGCGCACGGCGGTTTGCGCTTCGGACAGGCTGTTTTTCAGGGCTTCGGTTTCACGGTCGGCGGCGCAGGAACACAAGAGCAGCGCGGCGGTCAGGACGGGCAGGATTTTCATGATTCGGCTCCTTGGTTGCGATAGGGAAAGTATACGCTTTTCGCGGCGGCGGGGTCGTCTGAAACGCTGGAAACGGCTTTTTTCAGACGGCCTTTTGATGTATGGCAATGGGCGGGCGAAGTAGCGTTGTGTAGCGTGGGCTTTGCCCGTGGTGGTTTGGAGGCATCGCTTTTTCGCGGGTAGAACCCGCGCTACGCCGGGGTTTATTTCTCATTCAGCCGCCCTACCCCGGCTTTTTTGTTCGACAAAAGTAAGAATTGTTGCTTTTTGAAAAGATCGTCTGAAACCTAAGATTCGGTTTACAGAACATTTGCTTTGCTTGGAAAGCCCTTGAATGAACCGGATAAAGTAGCGTGGGCTTTGCCCGCGGTGGTTGAGGGCGTCGCTTTTTCGCGCGCTAAGGCGGTGTTTATTTCTCATTCAGCCGCCCTACCCCAGCCATCTCTTCAACAAAAGGTCGTCTGAAACCCAAATTTGAGGTTTCAGACGACCTTTTTTACTGCATTGCGTTCAACTTTAAATGTTGTGTCAACCGATTCAAACCAAGCCGAGCTTTTTCAGCAACGCGACGCTGCCTGCGTCCACAAGTCTGAAGGTTTCGTCAAAGTCGCCGGTGTGCCACGGGTCGGGGACGTGGCAGTAGCCGCTTTCGGGGATGAGGTCGGTGAGTTTGAAGATTTTGTCGGGGTGTTTGCCGAACATTTTTTCCAGTTCGGCAAGGTTGTTGTCATCCATGGCGATGATGAAGTCGAATTCATCGAAATCTTCGGAACGCACTTTGCTGCTGGTAAAACCTTGGTAGTCGATGCCGTGGGCGGCGAGGATTTTGCGCGTGCCTTGGTGCATGTTTTCGCCGTCGTGCCAGCCGGATGTGCCAGCGCTGTCGGTGCGGACGCGGTGGGCTACGCCTGCTTCGCGGGCGCGGTGGCGCAGGACGTATTCCGCCATGGGGGAGCGGCAGATGTTGCCGAGGCAGACGAAGAGTACGGAATGGTTTTTCATAGGCGGTTTAGGCGTGTTCGGAGAAGAATGGGTTGTGTCCGTCCAGGGACAGGGATTGCGCGTAGGTCGGCAGGTCGGCATTTTCCGGCAAAACGTCGTGCAGAATGCGGATATGCTCGACGCGGCATTCTGCCATCAGGTCGAGGAAGTTGTGTTGGATGACGGCGATGTTGTCGGAAGACGAAAGGTTCCACACGAACACTTGCGGGACGACTTCAAACGCGCTGTCGGTCGCGTTGAAACCGAACAGAATCTGCCCGCCCGCCCTTGCAGCGATGACGACGCCGACGCGCGGACTCTGCATGCGGATGGCGCGGATGGCGTTGGTGGCGAACACGTCCATCGCCATGCGCTGACGGGTGTGGCTGCCGTCGGTCAGGGCTTGGAGCGGGGTGTTCGGAGAGAGCGGGTTGGTGAAGAGGGTAACGCCGGCGGCGGCAAGGCTTTCCTGCCAAACCTGCATCAGCGGCAGGCCTGCCTGTTGCAGGTTGACGCCCAATGCGGTTTGCAGGTTTTTATCGCCGTAGCCCAAAGCGTACACGACATGGACGGATTGCCCTTCGGGGCAAATCAGAGGTTTGTCTTCAAAGGTTTGCAGGAACGCGGCGGCGGATTCGCTGTTTTGTTTCGCGTTCCACCACTGTTCGGGCGTGATGCCACTTAGGTCGTCTGAATGGGCGAGGAAGGGCAGCCATTGGGTGTTTTGCGTTAAGGCGCGCAAGTGGGGATAGTTGGACAGGCAGGCGGTTAGTGCTTCGGTAGGCAGCGTCAGGGACAGCGTGCGCTCTTGTTTGCAGCCGGCGACGATGACGACGGGCAGGGCAAACCATTGGGCTTCGTCGTCGTTTTCGGCGGATAACACTTGGTTGATGCTCTGCATCAGCGCGTTGTAAGTCTCTACATCGGGCGCCATGGTCATGGCGACGGACAAGTTGACGTAGTAGTTTTGATGAAGCTGGCTGCGGATTTCGGTTTGCAACTGCCCCACGGCGATCTTGCGGGTTGCGGCGGTCGTGCCGTGTGCGAGCAGGGAGGCGTTTACCAGTAAATGGTTTTTAACCGGAGTCTGCGGATAAGGACGTGTGTCGTGGAGGATGAAGGTGTTCATATGGATATAAATCGGTGGTTGTCCGGACAGCTCGGATTATAACAATATCGGGATACGGATTGGGAAAAGGTCGTCTGAAAACGAAAAAAGGCGGGAAATACGCCCGCCTGCCCTCAATCAAAAATCATATGCCCCAATTTATCGGCTTTGGTGTGCAGATAACGTTCGTTTTCCGCATTCTCGCCGACATGGAGCGGAATACGTTCGACGACATTGATGCCTGCATCTTTCAAGGTTTGAATTTTTTCGGGATTGTTGGTCAACAGTTTGACGGCGCGGATATTCAGATGGTCGTAGATTTGCTTGGCAAGCGTAAAGTCGCGTGCGTCAACGGGCAGTCCGAGTGCGAGGTTGGCTTCGACCGTATCCATCCCTTCGTCTTGAAGTTTATAGGCACGGATTTTGTTGATTAAACCGATGCCGCGTCCTTCTTGACGCAAATAAACGATGACACCGCGCCCTTCTTGTTGAACCGCTTTCATCGCCGCTTCAAGCTGAGGACCGCAGTCGCATTTTTTGGAAAACAGCGCATCGCCGGTCAAACATTCGGAGTGGATGCGGGTCAGGACGGGGAGGTCGTCTGAAAAATCGCCCATCATCAAAGCGATGTGTTCTTGTCCGTTCAGTTCTTCAAAACCGTGCATAGTGAAGTCGCCCCATTCGGTCGGCAGGCGGCAGGAAGCGACGAATTTCAAAGTGTTATTCATGCTCTTCTTCCTTGTCTTCGATGCCTGCCAATGCTTTCAGCGGATCGGCAAGTGCCAAAGCCAGCGCCGACCAATCTGTTTGGGCTGCGTCATCGGCTTGATCTTTATCGGCAAATTCAACGTGAACCACGCCCAAAATCGTACCATTTTGAGTAGCCACAGGAATGGACAACTGGCTTCCGCTCCCCTCGTTCCGACGGCCTTGCATTTCGTCCAGCGAAAGCCAATAGGCAATATCGTTGGCAATATTCATCCAACCGCTTTGCGCCGTACGGCAGGCAAGGTAAACCGTACCGTTTTCTTCATGCACCGCCAACAGGTTCTCCAAAGGCTCGCCTTGCGCCGCGATACGAACCAGCCTTGCATGCGGTTCGCCCGGAATGTGGATGTAAACCGCCGCGCTTTTGACGGCTGTTGCACGGCTGAATACCGAATCCAAAGCCATGAAAACCTGTTTGAGCAAAACTTCGTTTTCAGGCGTTTCTTCAATATGGTCTGCCAGCTTCCAGCCGTCTTCCTCACGCCACAAAACCGAGCGGTCAATCGAAGCATTGCCCATATCCATCACCGTCTTCGCGGTCAGATAAGCAATACGGAGGTCGTCTGAAGACAGCTTCAAACCCTGTGTCTGTAAAAAATCCTGAATCAGTAAAACAGGCATGATGTTCCTCTTTGATATTAGTGTGTTCCGGCAGATAACCGACCTGCCATTATATCGTTCGGAATAAAGCAATTACAAGCCAAAGGTTGTTTGCAGAGCAGGATACTTTGTGTATAATCCCCAGTTTCATCACGCGGACGTGGCGAAATTGGTAGACGCACCAGATTTAGGTTCTGGCGCCGAGAGGTGTGAGAGTTCGAGTCTCTCCGTCCGCACCATTAATATTAATTAAATCATATGGTTACAATGCATAGGGACAGCGGTGGGACAATCTACTAAAAACCACCATAACAACAATCTCCCCGTACAAGTAATTTCCATCAACTCAAGCCGCCTAGCCATCAGGCGGCTTTCTGCCATTCTGATAACCAATCAAATACACTAAGTCTGCATATAATCGCCATCTCAAGAAATACAATCCCATTATTCATTAATGGGATTTTTTTATGCTTAAAGTCGTGCCGGTAAAAATATCCGAACATTTCGAGGAAACGCGCAAACTGTCGGCAATGCACTGGCAGGAGACGGAATCTGATTTTTCAGACCGTCCGCCCGAATTGGATATTCAGACCTATCAAATATTGGAAGAGCAAGGCGGGATTATTGCCTTTGCCGCCATAGTAGATGATGAGATTGTCGGATATGTATCAGGCTTCCTCTCCCGCCATCCGCATTACGACCAACTGATAGCGCAACACGACCTACTTTTCATCCGCCCATCTCATCGCAAGGGTCGGGCGGGATTGACACTGATGCGCGAATTTGAAGCAGCAGCCAAAGCAGCGGGCGCAAAAAAAGTCCTATACCACGCAAAGCCGAACAGCAATTTTGCCAAGTTGCTGGAGCGGCTTCAGTTCCAGCAAGAAGAAATCATATTTCAGAAAGGTTTGTAATATGCCAGCAGCAGTAGCAGCCCCATGGGTAGTCGGAGCATTAACAGCTAGTGCGGTAGCAGGTGTTGCCAGCGTCGGCGCATCAATCTACCAAGCAAACAAACAAGACAAGGCGAATAAGTCAGCCGCCAATCAGGCAAAAGAAAATGCACGAAATGCGCAGGCTCAGGCGGACATCGAAACCAACAAAGCCAATCAGAAAAAAACTGATGCGCAGTCTATTTTAAGCCAACAACAGCAAGCAGCAGGCGGCGCAGGTTCAACCATGCTGACAGGCGCATCAGGTATCGACCCCAACAGCCTGAAGCTTGGGAAGCAGACTTTATTGGGCATTTGATGGGTGTTTGACATGATGGAAGAGCAACGCAAAAAAATACACCGCCGATGGGAATCTTTAAAGACCGAGCGTACATCATGGATTAGCCATTGGCGGGAAATTTCAGAAAACATCCTGCCGCGAAATGGTCGATTTATTGATGGCGATTCAAATAACGGGCGCAAGAAGCATAACAAGATTTACGACAATACTCCGATCCGCGCACTCAAAATCCTTTCCGCCGGACTAATGGGCGGACTAACCTCCCCTTCTCGCCCGTGGTTCAAACTAGCCATGCACGATGACGAAATGAATCAGGACCACGAAGTAAAGGAGTGGCTGGCAAAAGTCGAGAGCATGATGCTGTCCGTTTTTCAGCGCAGCAATATCTATGGCTCGCTTCATTCGATGTATGAGGAGTTGGCGGCATTTGGCACGGCTGCCTGCATCATTCTCCCCGACTACGAAGATGTAATCAGATGCTACCCGCTGACAATCGGCGAATATGCGGTTGCCACAAACTGGCGCGGCGAAATTGACACAATTTACCGCGAATTTGAAAAAACCGTCGGTGAAACGGTTGAAGAGTTTGGCATTGAAAACGTCAGCGAAGCAGCACGGGGAAAATATGAGACCGGCAACTACGACGCGAAAATAAAAATCATCCACGCAATCGAGCCGCGCCGAGACAGGGACTCAACCCGCAAAGACTCGAAAAATATGCCGTTCAAGTCGGTATATATCGAGGTCGGCGCAGAAGAAGGAAAGATTTTGCGCGAATCGGGATTCCTTCGCTTCCCTGCCGTTTGCCCAAGATGGGACATTAACGACAACAACGTGTACGGCAACAGCCCCGCGATGACCGCGCTTGGCGACATCAAGCAGCTTCAATTCAACCAAACCAGCAAACTCAAAGGCATTGACTACCAAGTCAACCCGCCAATCATTGCACCAACCGACATGAAAACACAGTCGGCGGGGTTTTTACCGGGCGGTATTTTGTATCACGACTCAAACGGAACGGGAGACACCATCCGCTCCGCTTTTGATGTGCGGATAGATTTAAACCACCTGCTCGAAGATATTGCCGATGTTCGCCAGCGTGTCCAGTCCGCATTTTATGCCGACCTGTTTTTGATGGTGTCCCAGCAATCGCAAAACATGACCGCAACCGAAGTGGCGGAGCGTCATGAAGAAAAAATGCTGATGTTGGGACCGGTGCTTGAGCGTCTTCAAAATGAGCTTATTGACCCACTCATCGAAATTACATTTGATGCAATGGTTCGCGCAGGGATTTTGCCGCCGCCGCCTGACGCAATAGCCGACCAAGATATAAACGTTGTACTTGTTTCCATCTTGGCGCAGGCGCAACGTGCCATCGGCGTGAATAGCATTGACCGATTTGTCGGGGCTTTGGCGTCGGTTGCCCAAGTCAAGCCCGAAGTTTTGGACAATTTCAACGGCGACAAGTGGGCTGAGATATACGCCGATTCACTGGGTATTGACCCGCGCATCTTGATGAACCCTGAAGAAGTGGCGGCGATTCGTCAGCAGCGCATGGAGCAACAGGCGCAATCGCAACAATTTCAACAAATGGAGCAAGGCGCAGGAATTGCCAAATCTTTAGCGCAGGCGCAGAGCCTGACTGATGACGAATATTAGTATGCATATAATAAAAGGATGACTGTATAAAATGACAAAACATGACGACCTTGAAGCCAAAAAAAGAAAAGACAGCCTACTGGAAGAGCAGAAAAAGGCAGACTTCGAATGGCTTATGTCGGAGAAGCGTGGGCGGCGCATCGTTCGCCACCTTTTAGAAGATGCAGGGGTATGGCGTTCAACGTTTCATGAAAGCCAGTCAATCGCCGCATTTAACGAAGGCAGGCGGAATATGGGCTTGAAGCTGTTAAGCAATGTGCAGCCAACCTCAAATTTTCATTTGATTCTAACCGAAGAGGGTAACAATGAGTATTGAAGACGAACAAGGCGCAGCAAACGAAGTGCCGGGCGCAGAAAATAGCGCAGAGCAGCAAGACCAAACAGGGCAAACTTTGCTTGATGCGGCGGGCAATCAGGGCGACACCCCGCCACCCGAAAACCAAGAGGGCGAACAGGACAACCCAAAAGCAGACGCCGAATCTGAAGTTCCCGAAAAGTACGACTTCAAACCACCCGAAGGCATGGAGTTTGACGAAGAAACCATCAATCTTTATGCCGAAGCCGCCAAAGAGGCCGGTTTATCCCAAGAAAAGGCTGACATCATCTTGGGCAAAATTGCCCCGCATTTGGCGCAGCAACAAATCAAAGCCGTTGAAAAAGCCAGCGCGGAATGGGAGGCGGCTTCACGCGCAGACCCTGAATTTGGCGGCGATAAGTTAAACGAGAATTTGTCGGTAGCCGCAAAAGCTATCGAACAGTTTGCCACTCCCGAACTGAAAACATTGCTGAACGAAAGCCGACTGGGGAACAACCCCGAAGTTATCCGCCTGTTCTACCGTGTCGGCAAGTCTATCTCGCAGGACGGCTTTGTCCCGGCAGGCAGCGCAGTACAAACAAAAGAAAGAGCGAAAGCACTTTTCCCCAATACCAAAAATCTAAACTAAACTTTTAGAAAGGCATTAAATATGGCTATTTTAGAAACCCGAAACCCGACCCTGTCCGATTACATTCAGGTATTCAACGGCAACGACACAGTCGCTGAAATTATCGAAATTTTGACAGAGAAGCATGACGAGCTTCAGGACATGGTAACAATTGAAGCAAATGGCTTGCACGACCACCTCACAACCATTCGAACCGGTATTCCTAAAGGCGTTTTCCGTAAGCTATATAAAGGCACTCCACCTGAAAAAGCAACCACAATGACGGTTCGTGATTCAATGGGCGAACTGGTGGCACGCGCCGAAATTGACCAAAAACTACTTGAACTCAACGGACGGAAATCAGAATGGTTGCGTCAAGAAGAAGCTGCCTTTATTGAAGGGATGGGGCAGACAATGGCAGAAACTTTGTGGTACGGCGACAGCTCCATTAATCCTGAACAATTCATGGGCTTATCTCCGCGCTACTCCGAGCTTTCGGCTGAAAACGGCAGAAACATCGTCAATGCAGGCGGAACAGGCGCAGACAATGCTTCTATTTGGCTGATTTCTTGGGGTAAAAACAAAATTCACGGCATCTTCCCCAAAGGCTCCACCGCCGGCTTACATAAGCATGATTACGGCGAAAACGTTCGTGTACATGATAAAGACGGTAATGTATTTGACGCCCATGCCTCACGCTTCACATGGAATAACGGCTTGTGCGTTGCAGACTGGCGTTATGCAGTCCGTATTGCCAATATTGATGTAAAAAAACTCAATGAAGATATGTCGAACGGCTCCGCCAATCTGCCTCAATTAATGGCACGCGCATTACGCCTTATTCAAGATTTGAGCGGTCAAACTATGTTCTACATGAACCGCGACGTACGCATGGCATTAGACGCCCAAATTCAACAGGCATCTAAATACACTTTGGTTGACAAAGATGTCGGCGGCAAAATCATCTCCCATTTTGGCGGCGTTCCTATCCGTACTACTGACGCCCTTCTGTCCACCGAAGCACGCGTAAAATAAGAAAGGTTGAACCATGATTATTGATTCTTTATTGGAACTGTCCATCAAACAAGCCGTAACTACGTCTGCCGCCTCAACCAACGTTGTTGATTTTGGCACTAAGAAACCGAACACCGGCAATGCCGCGCATAACCTTTATGCCGTTTTTACCATTCCTGAATCTTTCGCGGGTGGTTCATTGACTATTTCCCTGCAAGATTCGGCGGACGGTACAAATTTTGCCAATGTAATTTCGGGCGTAACCGTAACCGCAACCGACCTGAAGGCAGGTTCGCAATATGTAATTCCGATGCCGGTTTCTCACCGCCGATATATCCGAGCCTACTACGCCGTTACAGGCTCAATGACGGCAGGCAAAATCAACTGCGCCATCGTCAGCGGTTTGCAAAACAACGAACCGGCCCCCGAATCTCAAAAAGTATGGAGCGGAAAAAAATGAAAGTAGTAGCTATCAAACGCGGCTTTTACGGTCAAATCCGCGAAGAAGGCGACGCCTTCGAAGTGGAAGACGGCTTGACTGCTTCATGGTTCGAGCCTGTTGCCCAAGAAAATCAGCAAGAGCAGATTAAAGAGCCGACAGGCGGTAAATACGACAACCTGACAAAAGATGAGCTTCAAGCCATCTTGGATGAACGTGGTATTGACTATCATGGCAACACAGGCGAAGCCGCCCTGAGAGCCTTGCTGGAATCCAGCGACGAAGCATAAAGAAACGGAACAAGGGCGGGAAACCGCCCTTTTTTAATGGATGAAAAAATGTCTTCAGTAATCGATATTTGCAATTTAGCATTAAGCCATATCGGGCAAGCGGCGGACGTATCAACCATAGACCCACCCGAAAACTCAATCGCGGCGGAGTATTGCGCCCGATTCTATCCAATGGCGCGAGATACGCTGCTAGAGTCCCACGCATGGGATTTTGCATTGCGGCGCGAACCGCTCGCCATGCTGAAACACGACTCAAAGCAATGGCGGTTCTGTTACGCCGTTCCGGCAGAGTGTTTAAAAATTCTGAATATTTTTCCTGAAACTGCCGTCAACGATACCGCCTGTTTGTCTGTGAACCATGTCCGTGAAACAACGGCGGACGGCCATATGATTATTTGGTCTGATACCGAGAACGCCATCGCCCGCTACATAAAACGTGTGGATAACTCACATCTGTTTACACCGTCATTCACTACCGCCCTATCGTGGAAGCTGGCGGCAATGTTGGCAGGCGCAATCATTAAAAGCGATACAGGGGCGCAATATGCCGCGATGTGCGAAGCGCAGGTTCACAGTCTGATCGCGCAGGCAAAAAACAATGATGCACAACAATTCTCACAACAGATTAAGTTTACCCCGGCAGCAATCCTAGCGAGGCAGTAAATGGCAAATACACGAGTATTACAGCAATCGTTTATCGGCGGCGAAGTATCCCCGAATATGTTCGGGCGCATCGAAGACCCGTACTATCGGAACGGGTTATCCGAATGCCTAAACTTCGTTGTCAGACCCGATGGGTCGGTCGAGAATCGGGCGGGATTTGAATTTGTACGGGCGGCGAGAAACGATTATTCCAAAGCGCGTCTGATTCCGTTCCAGTTCTCAAACGACCAATCCTTTGCAATCGAAATGGGTGTGGGATATTTCCGTTTTCACACCAACGGCGCGACGCTGCTTAATGACGATGGGCAGCCTTACGAAATTTCCAGCCCATACAATGAAAACGAGATTTTCGACGTACATTACGTCCAATCGGGCGACGTGATGACGCTCGTCCACCGCAACCATTTCCCATGCGAATTGCGCCGCCTGTCAGCGACGCAATGGGAATTTAAGCCGATTAGATTCGGTGCAACCATCGGTACGCCTATGGGCGTTACAGGATTTGCGCACAAAGGCGGCGACGCGGGGAACCCGAACAAAGTGTATTACGACACGCAGTATTGCGTTACCGCCGTAAGCAATGACGGGCTTAATTCCGAATCGGAAACATCGGCGGCCATCACCCTAAACAATAATGTTTTCGTTACAGGCAACCATAATCGTATCGAATGGCAGGCGGTTGAAGGGGCTGGAAGATACAAAGTATATAAGCGCACAAGCGGCATTTTCGGCTATATCGGTCAAACAAAAGACCTGTATTTCATAGACGATAATATCGCAGCAGATACATCAATCACACCGCCGATTTATGACAATATTTTTCTACAAGGCGGGATTGATTCATTTTCAGGCATTCAACCTATCGAGATTCCCAATTACGGGAAAATCACAAGTCCGCAAATCGAAAACAAAGGGAATTTTGAATCCATCATATCGACAGGAGGAGGAAATAGAGAAGTATTTACAGATGTCCCGTTCACAATTTCTCAAGGCAAACTCAGTGCAAGAAAGGATACAACTTTTAAAATTGCCCTTGAGGATGCAACAGGGCGCGGTGCTTCGCTATCACTCGTCTTCTCCAACTATAAACTGGACTCGATAGAGGTACTGGCTTCAGGCGACAACTATTCCGATCCGAAGTTGAAGGTTTACAAAAAAGGACAGGATGCCGCAGGCGGTGAAATTTGGGAAGAGTTCACTGATTTTACCCCCGCGGTAATTAAATGGAATCTTACCCAAAACTTTACTGTCGTCATAGACGATGAAGAGCATAGTGGCTCAGGGGCGACAGCCGTCCCCGTATTTGACGGACGGCGCATGGTTAACGTTGCCATCACATCGAGAGGATACAACTACAAACGCCCTATTCTGTACCTGAAAAGCGAGCATCTGAACCAAAGAATAAATTTTTCCGGCGTGAACCTGACGCAATCATCGTTCCCGTCTGCCGTCTCATACTTTCAGCAACGGCGCGTATTTGCCGGGACGAGCATCAAACCCCTGCAAGTATGGATGACGAAGACAGGAACGGAAAGCAACCTAAGCTATTCCCTGCCGATTAAGGATGACGACCGAATCTCTTTCAAGCTGGCTTCGCGCGAGGCAAGCATGATTCAACATATCGTCCCGCTCAATAAAATGATTCTGATGACGGGCAGTGCGGAATGGAACGTCAACACCCTTAATACCGACTACCTGACACCCACGTCAATATCGGTATCTCCGCAGTCGTACATCGGGTCGTCTATGGTTCAGCCCGTTATCGCCAATAATTCGCTGATTTATGCGGCGGCGCGCGGCGGACATATCCGAGAACTTGCCTACAACTGGCAGGCAAACGGCTACATCACGGGCGATATATCCATACGCTCAAGCCATCTGTTCGACGGTAAAAAAGTTATGGATATGTGTTTGCAGAAATCGCCTTTCCCGATTGTTTGGTGCGTATCGTCAGACGGCTCATTATTGGGTTTGACTTACCTGCCCGAGCAGAATATCGGCGCATGGCACAAACACACAACCGACGGAGTGGTAGAAAGCATTACTTCGGTTACAGAGCAGGATGATGACATTTTATATGCCGTCATCAAACGTACCGTACAAGGAAGGTCGGTTCGATACATCGAGCGGATGCGCCCGAGAAAAACAACCACGCAAAAGGACTATTTTTTCATGGACGGCGGCTTGACCTATCGTGGGACACCTGTTGGTGCGGTAACAGGGCTTGGCGCATTGGAAGGTAAGACCGTTCAAATTTTGGCTGACGGAAACGTCATGCCGAAAACCGTTGTTTCAAATGGCAGCGTAAGTCTCCCCGATGGAATCGAAGCCAGCGTCATCAGCGTTGGGATGCCGATTGATTATTCCGTTACCACCCTTCCGCTTGCATTTCAGATTGATGCCGCGATGGGACAGGGCAGGAATAAAAACATCGGCAAGGTTTGGCTCCGCGTGTATGGTTCAAGTTCAATTTCCGCCGGAAAATACGGCGGCAAAATGTACGAATACAAACAGCGGACGACAGAGGTATTCAGTCAACCGAGCAGGCCTAAAACGGGTGTGGTTGAAATCAATGTTGACGGACAGTGGGACGATGACGGCTTGATTCAAATCAAACAGGAAAACCCCTTACCGTTAACCGTCCTGTCTATGACTGCTGAATTTTCGGTCGGTTGAGTCTGCATATAAAACGAAGAACTCATGGTTAAATCCCTATATTCAGGAGGTTTAAACATGAGTTCTTCTTCTATTAATTGGAATAAATTTGGAGATTATGCCGGGCTTGCCACACAAGGAATCGGCGTCATCGGTCAGGTTGCAAGCGCGTTTTATTCCGCCCGTTCAGCCCGTCGAAACGCCGACTTGCAGGCATTTATGGCGGAAATGAACGCAAAGGGCAGCGAGCGTCAGGCGCAACAGGCTTTTTTGCGGCGTGATAAAGAGATTGCCGCGCTTGGCGTGAAGACAGGCCGTCTGAAAAGCAGCCAGCGTGCCGCACTTGCCGCAAACGGTTTGGACCTATCGGAAGGGAACGCCGTGGAGATTTTGGCGGATACCGAATTGATGAAGGAAGTGGATAAAAGCCAAATCGAGCAGAATGCCATCGCCGAAGCGTGGGGGTATCGCTTACAGGGCGTACAACATCAAAACGACGCACTTTTGGCGCGCGCGCAACAGAAAGGTACTTCGCCTTTTCTCTCCGCAACCACCACCCTGCTAAACGGCGCGTCTCAGGTTGCGCAAAGCTGGTACACCTTGAAGAAACAAGGTGCATTCCAAAGCAAGCAAAAATCAGACGATCCGATTTATGCCCTATACACCCTCAATAACGGATGGAAATAATGAAAGTACCTGTTTCAAACGAATTTAGCGTAGGTGTTTCAAATGCGCCGGCGACTCACTTTTCCGCCGCGCAATTACCCGACGCAGGCGCACCATTGGCGCACGCAGCCAATCAGGCATTTACCGCAGGGCAGGAGATGGTAAACGCCCAAGCAAAAATGCTTGCAGAGATGAACGACCTGGCAGCCGATAACGCGCTGGCGCAGGTAAAGGCGTTCGAGCAGGATTTGCGCGTCAATCCCGATATGGGCTATGAAAGTTTGCGCGGAGAGAATGCATTAAACCGACCCGACGGACAGTCGCTGGTGGATGAGTATGACGGCTACCTGATGAAGCGTGCAAACGAAATCAAAGACACCCTGAAAAATGACGTTCAAAAGTCTTTATTCTCGCAACGCCTTGAATCAATCCGCCAAACCCTGCGCAACAAGACAGGCGAACACTTGCTGTCAGAAGGGCAAAAATGGAAAGAAACATCGCTAAACAGCCAAATAGATTTGGCGGCAAACTCATTTACCCTATCCACTTCGGATGAAGAGCGCGACGCGGCCATAGAACGTGCAATCGGCGCGGCAAAAGGACTTCAAAATCTCAATGGCTGGGACAGCGAAACCATGCAAAAAAAAGTCATGGACGCTTCGGACAAAGCAATCCGACAGGTCATCGACGACCAAATCGACAAAGGCAACTACGCCGAAGCGACGCGCCTTGCCATCAAATACGGCGCATTTGCGCACGGCGAAACCGTTGTCAAAGCCCGTCAAAAAATCGAGCAGGCATACCAAGACCAAGTTATCGAAGATGCGACCGCCAACTTTAAGCCCGGCGACGTGATTCAAATCCCCGTCAATGCCGATTCTTCAAAAGCAGATACGGGCAACCCTATTCAAGATGCCGTAAGCCGCATCATTGGATACGAATCAGGAAACGACCCAAACATCAAAAACAAAAAAAGCACGGCTGAAGGGCTTGGGCAGTTCATTGATTCGACGTGGTTCTATATGGTACGGAAATACCGCCCCGATATTGCCAAAGGAAAAACCGATGAGCAGCTTAAAGCCCTGAAGCGAGACCCCGCGCTTTCCCGCGAAATGACAACCCGCTACGTTGAGGAAAACGCCGCCCTGCTCAAAAAACACGGATTCCCGGTCAATGTGCGAAACCTGTACGTTATGCACTTTTTGGGCAGCGGCGAAGGACCTAAGCTGTTGCGAGCCGACCCGAATCAACCCGTATCGTCTTTCATTTCGGCGCGATCCATCAACGCAAACAAAAAGGTTTTATCAGGCAAGACCGCGCAGCAGGTTTTGGACTGGGCGGCGCAGGCAATGAAAGTAGGGAAAGGCGGCGGAGGCGGCACAAGCTACGTCAGCATACCGACGGGCGACCCCGTAGCGATGGAAAAGGCAATCCGCCAACTTCCGAAGAATCAGCAGGCGAGCGTTCGCGCAAACATCAACCGCCAAATATCGGCTTATAAAGAAGCTGAAGAGCAGCGAAAAAACCAACGCGACAACGCCATCGCAGGGATTATCGAAACCAACGGCGGGAATGTTCAATCCGTTCCGCGCAGCGCGTGGGCAGCCCTTACCCCTGAAGAACGAAGGAAGTTCACGGATTTTGGGCAGTCCATCAAGAAAAACAACGAGCAAGAATTACAGGACAAATACGCTGACGACTATCTGTTAATGCGGAACCCTGACGTACTAAACAAAATGAGCGAAGACAGCATCATCGCTTTACGCCCCAAATTAGGCAGGTCGTGGACGCAATCGCTGCTAGAACAGAAACAAAGTATCGAGAAAAAGGGCATTCATCACGCCCAATTGTCAAATTACCGATTCAAAGAAGTATTGCGGCGCGAATTTAACCTCGACTCTGATAAAAAAATTCAGGGGGCGGAAATGAAACGACTCATTGCAACCATCCGATACAACAGCGACGAAGCGATTAAAGCCGAAGAAAAACGACTCGGACGACCAATGAGCGAAGATGAGATGGTGGCAATTATTCGCAAGCTTGCCGCCACTACCGTTGTAACAGAGCGCGGGTGGTTCGGCGACACCACGAAATCACTCTTAGAAATCCACCCTGATGATGAAAAAGTTTCCGTGAGATATTAATTATGGCAGATACAAACGACATCCAAAAACGACGCGCCGCACTACTTACAAGCTTCGGCGTGAATCCTGACGAAGTAGCCGAAATCAACCGCAAGGCGGCAGGCCTGAAAGTACCTGTCGGCGTGGTAAAGGCAATGCCGGAGACGGCAAATTCACGCCTGAAGCTCAATCAAATTGAAGCGCAAATCGGCGGCTTGTCCATTCTTCCCCAGCGTTTGTCAGACCCTGAATTTTCAGACATTGCCCATGACGACATCAGCCAGCTTTCGGAAATCGAACGCAAGCGCGGCGTTATGACCGCAGGAAAGGAAGATAATTTCTTTGTTGACCTGTATCGGTCGGTTGCGCGCGGATGGTACACAGGCAAAAAAAATCTAAACGGATTGATTGCAAGAAGTGATTTTTTCGGACTGGAAAAGCAGCGTGAAGCAGCGGCAAAAGCAAACGGCACTTACTACAACCGCAATCTCGACATTGCCCAACAACAAGCGCAACACCAACGGGAAATCGACAAGTACGCGCCTGATGCGACCTTGCAACGGCAACAGCGTGAATTAGGCAGTCAGAATACCTTATCAGGCTCCGCATCATACCTGGTTAGAAACCCGTCTTTACTGCTCAACACCACGGCAGAATCTTTGGGGCAAAACGCTTTAGGCTTGGCTGCCGGTGCGGCGACGGGCGGCTGGGCGGCGGTCGGTACGGTCGGATTGTCTTCAGGCGCACAAGAATACTCCGCAACGATGGAAGAAGTGTTGGAAAAACACGCAGGAGAATTGGGCGGCATGACGCCGACCGAACGCTACGCATACGCCCTATCCCGTGAAGACTGGATGGAAGAGGCTCGCAGCAAGGCATGGAAACGCGGTATTTCCGTCGGCGTATTTGATGCCGCAACCGCGGGCGTAGCCGGTCGTTTGCTCGGCGGGGCGACAGGAAAACTCAGCGCGGCAGCACGAACCGCGGGCGAAGCAGGCATTCAAGCAGGCGGCGGCGCGGCGGGCGAAGCGACCGCACAGGCATTGACCGGAGAATACAACCCGTCGGCAATCGTCATGGAAGCGTTCGCAGAAATTCCAACCGGGGCATTCGAGGCACGCAGCAACTACAAAGAGGCGCGGGCGAAAATGGAAAGCCGTCAGGCGCAGGCAAAGGCGGCGGAAGAAGCACGGGCGCACCTGAAGGAGCAGGCGATGGCCGTTACCCGCTCGCGGATGACGCAACGCGACCCTGACAAACAGGCGGCATTCGTCAACGATGTTTACGGCGAAGACCAAAAAATCTATTTCGACGGCGGCGCATTGATGCAGTCGGGACGCGCGGCCGCCGTCGCCCAAGCCATGCCCGACATGGCGGAAAAAATCCAAGAGGCGGCGGAAACGGGCGGCATGGTAGAAATGACGCGCGGGGATTTTCACGCCCGCTTGACGCAGGAAGACCAAAACGCACTGGCGGAAATTGCAATGGAAACGCCCGATTCCATGACCGCGGCAGAAGCCGAAGAAATCCGCAAAGCTGGATTTGATGCCATGATGGATGAAGCCTATCAGGCTGATTTGGCGCGCCATCAAGAAGAGCAGGCTCAAGAGGAACAAGACCGGCGCGTGGCGGAATTTGAAGCATTCAAAGAAGAAGCAAAGGCACAACTTACCGCCGCAGGGACGATGGATGCCGCGCAGGCGGAAGCCAATGCGACGCTGTACGCCCGCGCCGTTGAAGCCCTTGCAGGTCGTCTGAATATGGGAATACGTGATTTTGACGCGGCATACGGCGGCTTGAACGTGGTCGGCGAAAGCCTGATTGACGACGGCGTATTGAATCAGGCGTTGGCAAGCAACCCGCCGCGCGGATGGGTGCATAGCGAAAACCCGCAGGATGCAATCAACATTTGGACAACAGACGGACGGGAAGCCGCGAAAAACGAAGCTGTATTTTGGACTTTGGATAACGCGGCAGACACCGGAATTGCCGATACACAGGGATATTCACATTCCATCAGCCGATTTGCAGCACACCACATCTACAAAGAACATGGCAACGCCAAAACGGAAGAAGAACGCGGACAGATTGCCGTAACAGCGGAGGATTTGACGCGGATTCCCGATATGGTTACATCGCCTGACAAAATCGTAACAGGTTTTCAATCAGAACAAGGGGCTGAACGGGTTGCGTATTTAAAGAGATTTGATGACGGGCTGATGGTTTATATAGCCGAAGCCAGCCGTAAAAAGAAAGATTTTCGAGCTATTTCCATGCGGAAGTATCCCCCAACGGCAATATCCGAAAATGTCATCAAAAACATTTCCAGCCAAAGCCTCAACGTCCGAAACGGGGAGGGGGCATATGACAATTCTACCCCCAACACTGACGCCAATCAAGACATACTGTATCAAGGCGGCGCAGACCGTGGAATGTTCAGCCGTGAGCATAACCTGATTGCCCTGTTGAAAAACGCCGACGCATCTACATTCGTTCACGAGCTAGGGCATTTCTTCCTTGAGACTAATACCCGCATCGCCCGCGACCTGACCGCCAAACCTGCCGAGAACCTGACCGGGCAGGAACGGCAATTCCTGTCCGACGTTCAGACGACCTTGGATTGGTTCGGTGTGAAAGACCTTGCCGCATGGGACGCAATGAGCCTGAACGAGCAGCGCGAGAATCACGAAAAATGGGCGCGCGGTTTCGAAGCCTACCTGTACAAAGGCAAAGCACCAAGCGAAGAATTGCGCGGGGTATTCCGCCGTTTCCGTTCATGGCTGAAGCAGGTGTATCAATCCCTGAAAAACCTGAACGTAGAATTGACCGATGAAGTCCGCAGCGTGTTTGACCGAATGTTCGCCAGCGACGAGCAGATTCAGCAAACCCAATACATCAACGGCATGACTCCGATGTTTGAAGATGCGGCACAGGCAGGCATGGATGACGCGGATTATGCGCAATACCGGCACAACGCCGAACGTGCGACGGCAGAGGCGCAAGACGAACTGACCGCCCGCGCATTGCGTGATATGGCGTTTATCCGCAATCTTCGTGCGCGAAAAATCCGCGAGATGCGCAAGCAGCACAAAGCAGACTTCCAGCGCGCGGAAATGGCGGCACGCGGCAGCATTATGAGCCAGCCTGTTTATCGGGCGTGGCAGCTTCTGACCGCCCGAATGACCGAAGAAAACCGCATCGGGGACGGCAAACCGAAATTCAGCAAGCAGGTGGACGCAGCGCATGACAGCCTGTTTGAAGCCATTGCCAAATTAGGCGGCGTAAACAAAGACGAAATGATTAGCCAATTCGGATTAGACCCGAAAGACAAAATCCCCGCCGTCCATATCGGATACCCCGTATTGAGAAAAACCAACGGGCGCAGCATCGACCGCATGATTGAGGCCCTGACCGAAGAAGGATACTTGCCCGTTGACGATACAGGCAAGGCAGACCCGCGCGATTTCGAAGAACGCTTCTTCGATGAGATGCGCGGTACCAAGCGTTACAGTTCCGCCCATGTTCCGCACGAACAAAAGGCAGGCGACCATGTAGCCAACCCATACGCCCTGACTGCCGTCCGCTTCGACCATGACAGCCTTGTCGCAATGGGTGTGGACGGGCAGACGCTTGAACGCCTGATTGATTTTGACATGACGCGCAAAAACGGCGGAATGCACCCCGACCTTGTGTCAGACCTGATTTTGAACGAAGACGGCGAGCCGGTATTCACAGGCGGCGAAGATTTAATCCGCGCCCTGACCGAAGCCCAGCCGCCGCAGGAAGCAATCGAAGAAACCGCCTATCTGAACGTTCTCGCAGAAAAAGGCGAAGTTCCGACGCAGGCAGACTTTGAAGAAGCCGCCGACCTTGCTGCGCACAGTGAAATCCGTCAGCGCATCATCGCCGCCGAGTTTAAAGCACTATCCAAAGCGACAGGTTCGGCAAACCTGATCCGAAAAGCGGCATCCGTTTACGCGCAAGAAAAAGTAGAGCAAATCAAAGTCCGTGATTTGCGCCCGTCGGTTTACACCCGCGCGGAAGCTAAAGCCGCCAAAGCGAGCCAAGACGCATTCCGTAAAGGCGATATTCCGACCGCCGCCACGCAGAAACGCAACCAACTGCTGCAAAACTCTATGGCGCGTGAGGTACTGAAAGCCCGCGAAGAAATGGAAACGGCGCGCAAATACCTGGGCAAATTTAACCGCGTCGTCAAATCCATTGATATTGAGTACCGCGAACAAATCGAAGCGTTATTGGAATCGGTGGAATTGAGCAACGCACCAAGCCTGAAAGACTTGGACAGACGCACTTCCCTACTCCAGTTCATCAAAAAGATGGAAGAGCAAGGCCGCGCCCACAATATCGACGCCGAGTATATCGCCGAGATTCAGGCCAAGCGCAATTATCGGGAAATGACCGTAGAAGAAATGCGCGTATTGGTAGATACCGTGAAAGGCATCGAGCATTTAGGCCGTCTGAAAAACAAGATGCTGACCGCACGCGACAAACGGACCTATCAAGAAATCCGCGACAAAATCGTTGAATCAATCCGCGATAACGCACGCGACCACGACAAGCGCACATCGACGGCGGCAAACAACATCGAACGCATGGAAGACGGCTTCAGCGGGTTCATGTGGGGGCATATCAAAATTTCATCCATTGCCCGAATATTGGACGGCGGCAAAGACGCAGGCGCATTTTGGAATTACTTCATCCGCCCCATCAACGAAGCCGCCGACCGAGAAGCAACCATGACGGCGGAGACGGCGCAAAAGCTGGAGGAAATCCTAAAGCCGCTAAACGACAACCTGACGCACCGCGAATATTGGCGCAATGCCGAATATCAAATCGGCGGGCAGAAATTCACACGCCGCCAACTGTTCGCCATCGCCCTAAACTTGGGCAACGAAGGCAACATCCAACGCCTGTTGAGCGGCGGGCATGGCAGCGTCCGCAACTGGAATATGCCCGAAGTGATGGACGCGATGCAGCACCTGACCAGCAAAGAATGGCAGGCAGTCCAAAAGGTATGGGATTTGTTCGAGAGTTTCCGCCCGCAGATTGCCGAACTGGAAAGAAAGGTGGTCGGTATTGAGCCGCAATGGGTGGAAGCCAAGCCGCTGACCGTCCGTACCGCAGACGGCGAGATGCTGACATTGCGCGGCGGGTACTATCCTGCCAAATACGACCCCGCCAGCACGCAGGCGGCAGAGAGCGGAAACGCCCTGTCAGACATCGAAGACATCAAGAGTGCAGTGAAAATGGCGGCCAACACGCGGCACAGCTTTACCAAAGACCGCGCCGCCGCCGTGGAAAACCGCCCGTTGCTGTTGGACTTGTCCGTAACCTACAACGGACTGAACGAAATCATCCATGACCTCACACACCGTGAAGCCGTCATTGATGCGGCACGCCTGTTGAAATCAAGCAGCATTGACAAAGCGATACGAGAAACATTGGGCGCACAGGCGAAGCAGAAACTGAACAAAGCCCTTGAAGACATCGCCCGCGGCAACACCGCCCCGGTAAACGGCCTCGATAAATATTCAGGATTGCTCCGTCAAAACGTCAGTATGACCGGGCTTGGCTTCAACGTCGTATCGGCAGCCGTACAAATTACAGGCTTCATCCCTGCCGTCGCCCGTCTCGGTGGGAAATATGCATGGGTAGGCTTGTCCCAATACACTACCCACCCCATCAAGGCAACGCGGACGGCAATGGAACAATCGGAGTTTATGCGCAACCGCGGCAACACCCGATTGCGCGAAATCCGAGAAGTGGCGGCAACCATCAACGGCGCAGGCAAAATCCGTAAATTCCTGAATAAGTATTCCTACTGGCTGATGATGAAAATGCAGCAGGTCGTCGATACCGCCATTTGGCATGGTGCGCTTGCAAAGGCGATGGATAGCGGCAAAGACCTGGACACCGCCATCAAGCTTGCCGACCAAACCGTCTTAGACACGCAGGGCGGCGGGCAAATCAAAGACCTTTCGGAATTTGAACGCGGAAGCAACACGCAGAAACTGTTTACCGTGTTTTACGCCTACATGAATACCGCTTTGAATCAGGGATTCGTCGAAGCCAAAACGCAAAAAAGCAAAGCCAAGCTGGCGGCGGATTTGATGATGATTTACGTCGTACCGACCGCGCTTACCGCCCTGATGAAATCCGCGCTGATACCGGGCGACGATGACGACGATTTGGCGAAGAAACTGGCGAAAGAGCAAATCAGCTTCGTGCTTGGCTTGTTTGTTTTCGGGCGAGAACTGACCCAGCTTGCCAATATCGCAACCGGCGACAGGTTCTACGGCTACGCAGGTCCATCAGGTTTACGACCGATTGACGATGGATTCAAATTCGTACAACAGGCGGTACAGGGCGAGTTTGACAGCGCGTTTGTCAGAGCGAGCGTCAATCTGTTGGGCGATGCTTTCGGACTGCCGTCCGCGCAAATCAACCGAACCATCAAGGGCGCACAAGCCTTGCAAGACGACGAGACCGACAACCCTGCCGCGTTACTGTTCGGGCATCAAGGCAACTAATCGGGTATGCATATAACAGCCTCTTTGAGAAATATCATTAGGTATTTCCAAAAGAGGCTTTTTTTATGGCAATCCATTATGAAAGCGTCAAGACGGGCTTTTTCATCGGCGACGGTGGAGAGCGAACATACCCCTTTAGCTTCAAGATTTTCAACCCTGCCGACGTTGCCGTCTATACGTCAAACAAAGCAGGAACGGACGAGGTAAAGCTTGCATTTGGCGAAGAGTACACAGTGTCCAAAAACGCCAATCAAGACACCAATCCGGGCGGGTCTATCACGCTGGTAAACCCGCTTCCCGAAGGCCGAAGGATGATTATTGTGAGCGGGTGGAGTTATACGCAACCTACCACGTTTACAAATCAGGGCGGTTTTTATCCGCAGGTATTAAACAGCAGTCTTGACCGACAACTTATCTTGACACTGCAACTATTAGACCGATTGCGTCGAACATTGCACCAACCCATTACATCGGACAAAAAAATCAACCTAGCCATCCCAAATCCCGAGCCGAAATCAGGGCTTTCATGGAGCGAGGACGGAACGCGGATAGTCAACAACGACTACCCGCAGCAGGTGGAGAAATTCCAGCAAGACGTTCTCGGTTATGAGAAACAGGTCGGCGCATTTAACGGCACGGTCGAGGAGTTCAACAAAACACTAGGCGAAAGCAAGAAAGAGTTTGCCGACCAGTCCGACCGCTTCCGTTTATCCGTTGACAACCTGAACGCCGCCTTTAACGAACGGTCGGCTGAAGTGCGGGAAAAGGCGCGGCAGATTGAAGAATACGTTTTCAACGAATCGGGGCGGACAAGCCTGTCAATCGCCGACCTATATGCCCAGCTTGGGGCAATCACGCAGGACGGAAGTTACTCGGAAATACCTGATGAAAGCGACGTGAGCGCACGCTTCGTTCGAGACGCCCAACTGTTTTTCGGCAATTCGATTTATTCGCAAATACCTGACGAAGGCGGCGTGAGCGACGACTTTACTTACCAAGCACACCGATTTTTCAACCTTAATTACTCCCCAACCACACAAACAAACAGCGCAGTAAGCGATGAATTTTTTAACCAAGCAAAAAAGCTTATAAAAAAGGACTGACAACATGACAGAACTTGTAGGCAAGACCAATACGGAAAAGATGTTTGCCTTGATTATGACCCGCCAAAAAGCCCTTGAAGAATGGATCGGAATGAACAAGGCAGGCAGTGAGAATCTGCCGGGCGTTACAGGTAAATTCCGAAACACCGTGCAACTGATGATGAAGCTGGAAGAAGCCCAGAAAAACGGCACGATGGTGGAATTGGAAGAAGGCGTTTACGAATTGCCGTTCCAAATCAAAATCACGAAAAGCAACTACGCCAACGTCAAAGGCATTAAAGGCGCAGGCCGCGATAAAACCATCCTGAAATACGGCTGGGCGCAAGAAATTGACTGGGATCCAAATACCAACAAAACCGACGCACGTTGGTTTGGCGGTATCTTGCTGAACGGCGTAAGAGACAAAGTCTTGAAAGACTTCAAAATCGAATACACGGGCGAATTTTACCGCACCGGCGAATCGTATTTCGGCACGATCAACAACATCCACCTCAACAACTCCAGCGGCTGCCTTGTTGAAAACGTAGAATCCACGGGCGCAAACCGCGTGGGTATTTTCCTGACAAGTAACGAAGTCGCCTTTGACGACAACGACAAGGTTCATCGTGGCGAATTGAGCGTTGACAACCTGACGCACCACTCCATGAACAACCGCGTCATCAACTGTTACTGCCACCACAACCGCGTGGCAGGCATTATGGCCGCCAACCAAATCAACTGTCTCATCGAAGGCAATACACTCGAACGAAACGGCCATGAGAAAGACGGCGGCACGGGCTACGGCTTTGCGGCAGGCGCAGGCTCCGTCAACGTCAATATGATTATTCGCAACAACCGTGCCTTATACAACTACCGTAAAGGTATTGACTCGCACGATGCCTACGACTTTACCGTCGAAAACAACCACATCGAAGGTAACCGCTTCTTCGGCGTGGCAGTTGAAAGCCGTGGTTATGCAATGCGCTTGGTTAAAGTCAATGGCAACACCATCAACCAAGACCCGAATTTCCGCCTTGCCGTCGATGACGAACAACCGGCATATGAGCAAAACCGAAATTCGGACTACTACCGCCACACAGCGATTCGAATTGAAAACAAATCCCAGCCGAATCAGGCGTGGAAAAAACAGCCTGACACGGTAAATATCGAAGTCAAAAACAACAAAATCAATGGCGTTGAGTGGGACGGTCGCGGCGTACACCGCGTCATTGAGTTACGGAACAACGAAAACGCCGATCATGTGCGCCTTAACGTTGCCATTGAGGGCAATATCGCCAACGGTAAGAGCGTGCATAACCTGTTCTTCGGTGCAGGTGTCGGCTATAACGGCATGGGCAATTTCACATTTAAAAACAATACTTTTACATTTGAAAAGATTGTTGATACCCCGTTATATATCCAAGAGACAGACGCGAACGGCGTTATTGACGGCGCGTTTGAAATCAGCGGTAACACACTGAATCTCGGCACGACCGCAGACCGCGCGGACGACGACATCCTCTATATGCGTACCGACACGCGGCCGCAGGTCAAATTTAACGGCAACACCATCAAGATTGCCGCCGCACAGCGTGCGCAAATCACATTTGCAGCAAGCCGCACGAACGACAAGACCAAGTACGAAGTGATGAACAATACTTGGCAAGGCCTGACGGCGGCAAATTTGAGCGGCAACAAATTTATCACGCTGTCCAACGTCCCCGCCGCCAGTGTCAACGTGTACAACAACAAAGCAGGCGCGGAAGACATTACCTTGTCAGGCGCGACAACCAACAGCGAATCGGCAGCGACCCCCACCGTACCGACAACGCGCCCGGCACCGCAAACATGGGAAGAAAAATACGCCGCCGCCAAGCCTGTTGCAAAAGTAGCCGCCCCTGCTCCGACATTTGCCCTTAACTGGGACGGCGCAACGACCGACACCGTATCAAGCGCGGACGGACGCTTTGTCATCACTAAAGCAGAGAGCGACACAGGCGCGACACCGCAAGGCTATCCCGGCTTGATTGACAAAGATGCAGGTATTTTGCGCGCGCGTCTGAAATCCGATGGCGCAAGCGCAGGTGCATACCCCAAAGCCACCATGCCGCTGACGACCAAAATCAGCACGGTTGTCTTGCCAATCAAAGTCCTTGATTTGAGCGGCCGCAAAAAATCAGGCGCGATTGCATCGGGCGCGGGCAAGGCAGGCGACGGCGGCAAAATTGAGATTATTGCCGGTGCATTTGCCTTTATTGAGGGCAGCACTCCCGATAAATTCCGCATGACTCGTCCCGTAGGCGCAACCGTTGACGGCAAAGAGTACCGAAACGAGGAGCTGACCGTCGGCAAATGGTACGTTTTGGGCAAAAACGTCAGCCCGGGCGCAGACTTCCTGACATTCGGCGCAGCAGCAAACGGCAACGGCATGGTGTCCGCCGACATCGGCAAAGACCTGATGTTCTTCGACCGCAGCCTCAGCCCTGACGAGTTGCAATCGGCAAGCCTCGAGGTTGTCAAAAAAGTCAAACCCGAAGTGTTGCGATAAACAGGAGCAAGCCGCCTGATATAGCGTCAGGCGGCATAAGAAAGAGTGAATATGAACAAATTAGATACATCAGTACAAGCAGCTTCAGGGGCTTCAAACTGGGCGAGTAATGCAACATACGGCGGTGCTGGCGTGGGAATTATGGGGGCATTTAACGGCGTTGACTGGGTTGCAATTATCGGTCTCGCAGTCGCAATAGGCGGTTTTTTCGTCAACCTTTATTTCAAAGCGAAAGAAAACCGCCGCGCCGAAGAAATACACGAGATGCGTAAACAACAGATTAAAAAAGGAAAATGCTATGAAGATTAACCCAAAGTACCCGATTGCCATTCTCAGCGCGTCAGTCATCGCTATTTTCGGCATCAAAGCGGAGGAGGGATACCGCGCCAAACCCTACCACGACATCGGCAAAGTGGCGACGGTCGGTCATGGCAGCACCGTTTACGAGGACGGCAGAAAAGTCAAAATCACCGACCCGCCCGTCAGCCGCGAGCGAGCCGATAAGATGCTCCGCGCCCACGTCGGCAAGGACGAAGCAAAAATGAAAGCCATGTTGCCCGGCGTTGAGTTGTCTCAAAACGAGTATGATGTGTACATCGACTTTTTTTACAACTTCGGCGCGCAAAAGTTTTACACGTCATCCATGCGCCGCGAACTGCTTAAAGGCAACCATGTAGCAGCCTGCCGCGCCCTCTTGCGTTACCGGTTCGCCGCCGGGCGCGATTGCAGCCGCCCGAGCAACTGGGGTCCACGCGGTTGCAAAGGCGTATGGACGCGCACACAAAAACGCTACACGCAATGCATGGCGGCGCAATGACACCTAAAGAGTTTTGCGAGCGCATGATTAAAGAGTGGCAAACCAAAAGCCGAGAGGCGAGCGAAAACGCAGACCTGGCGGCTTTTGAGTTGGCCGAACAAGAACTGTCCAACTATACGGAGATGTTAAAACGTTATGATACTGATATTACTTAAAAAATACTGGCGGTATATTGCCATCATCGCCGCCATCATCGGTCTTGCTTTTTGGTGGGACGGAAGCGTAAAAAAAGCCTACCAAAAAGGGCGCGACGATATGGCATTGGAAATATCAAACCGCCTGAAAGAAGAAGCAATCAAACAAGCAGAAGAGTTTCGCGCATCGTCTGAAAAATACCAAACAGACAAAGCCGAACGAGCAGAAAAAGAAAGGATACAATATGTTGAGGTGCAAAAAATCGTCGAACGCCCTGTTTATCGCAACGTCTGCCTTGATTCTGACGGCCTGTCAGTCATCAACGCCGCCATTGCCGACGGCGACTAAACCGCCTGCCGATTTGGTGCAACCATGCCCAAAACTGCCAAAACTGGTAGGCGATACCGGCGCAGACATCCTGCCGTGGTCGTTACAGGTCGTACATCTGTATAATGACTGCAAGGCACGGCACAAAGCATTGTCAGAGGCAGTACAATAAAACCATCCCGATGTTATTAATCGTTAACATCGGGATTTTCTTTTAAATTAATTTCCAATAAAATCAACCGCATACCAAAACAATCAAAACCTCTTGCATTACCGACAAAATGGCGGTAATATACACACATCGGCAGACAACACAGACCGCCGAAACATGATTAACCACTGACCGCCATCGGGCGGATAGGAGCAAAAAATGAAAGCGAATCTTTTAAAAACCATGAGCAGCGAGGCACGCGAAGTTCTTTTTTCTAAATTAAACCCTGAAAATGACTACATTTGCCAAGCATTAAAAAAAGCCCAAGACGCATTTGACGAAAAACTTAATCAAGCCGCCCAACCTCATGGATTCTTTGGACGCGCGATGATTGACGAAAAATCTGTTTTAGGCGAAGCTGACTTTTTTAAATACCGGCGCATCAGCAAAATCCTTGCAGCCCGCGAAGATATGCTGTCAAAAAGAAAAAACCTTGTTTTAAATTTACTGGGTTTCTTTAATTAATTTTCAATACTGCCGCCTTCGGGCGGCGGAAAGGTAAAAAATGAAATACTCTAAAGCCAAATCAATCGCTAAAATTGGACAGTACCACTTTACTTTTGAAACCTTATGTGGCAAATTGCCTAAAGAATTGATTGAAAAATCAACAGCTAAGAATCTAGCCATTATTATTGATTTGATGTATGAGCAAAAAGAATATGGCCATACAGAGGCATGGCGCGAATTAACATCATAAAATCATTGACAAGGTTGATAATTAGGCTTAAAGTCAACCTTGTTATTCAGCCCTTGAGGCTGCGTGTTGAAACTAAAGAAGTTATATTAAATATCATCATTTTTTGATGCGAATTGCGAAAGCCGCCTGATTTACTCAAGCGGCTTTTGTTTTTGGAGGTATTATGGCAAAAGGACGTACAAGTATCACAGAAAGGCTCAAAAAGAGCCAAAAACGAGAGTCGCGCCGAGAAATGGCGCACGAATGGGCGCATAAATGGGAGCAGGACTATTTATCTTTGCTCTCGCAAATCAAACAGGCTATCAGCAAAGGACACGATGACGAGCTTATCGACCTATTTGCCGATTTACGCGCGCTGCAACAGCCTAAATTTGAGGCATTGCATCGAGTGATTGACGAGCTTATAACACCGACACGGGAGCTTATAGATGGATAATATGGAGCTTGGCTACACGCCTGCAAACCTCAAGGCATTGCGCCAACAATACGGCCTGACGCAACAAGCTACCGCCGATCTGTTAGAGGTAAATATATCAGCACTCCAGCGGTGGGAGACTGACGTAGGACAAAAGAGTCATCGTGATATGCCGCATTCTAAATGGCTGACACTACTTGATAATATCATACAACTATCAAAATAAAGTTGACAGTTGAAACAAGAATAGGCCGTCTGAATTTCAGGCGGCCTTTGTTTTATATCGGACTATAATCATGGCGCATTTTGGACGCATCTCCACGATACGCCATTTCTTTTTTGACGACAGGATACGCAAAAGAGATAACCAACGCATCAGCACGGTTCGGACTTGGTACGCCGCGCGACTTCATCTCTTTCTTGGACTCAATCTGTATTTTACCGTCAGCACGCGGCACAATCTCAGGGGATTGCAACTCATCGCGCAACATCGGATCGTCAGGGATAACCCCGCCGTCTTTCAGCCAATCCCGCGCCGCTTTCCACATTTCGGCGCGCTTATTGAAGCAACCCGGGTCATTTGATTTACCCGCAAACCACACCAATTTCCACTCACGCCCCAATCCCTGCCCGGCTGATTTGATGCCGGTACCAAAGCCCGCGTCAATAAATACTGCGTCCGCCTTATGCTCGTCTTCGTACCGTGCGATTTTTTGCGCGGCGATCAGGTCGTTATCGTTTTTCGGGAATGTCTCAAGGATTTTAAACACCAAGCCTTGACGCATCGCTATCACAAATTCATCGTCGCCCTCCCATGCCGGGTCAACCGTGATGATTTTCGGCGCAAACTCATATTGCGATTTAGGTATATGCTTGCCATACCCTGCCGACACATCCGCCTCCGAGATAAACTGACGGGCGGACATAGCCGGGAACATCCCGCGCACGCGGATTTTGAAAAAGTCCGACTCTTCGCCGTAGTCTTCCGCCCATTTTTGCATCTGCGCCTTGTTCGTCCCCTCGACCGTTCGGCTGTCTATTTGATAGGTTATCCAGCGATGCTTGTACCGGCGGAAACATTCTCGGAAACGCCCGATATTTCGGGTAGGGTTTCCGAACGCAAGCCAAATAATTTCCGTATCTTCGTCGGTCAGCGCACCTTCGGCCACCTCCCACACCTTATCCGCAATCGCCGACGCCTCGTCAAACACCAGCATAATGCGCTTGCCCTTATTGTGCAGACCTGCGAATGCCTCCGTATTATGCTCGGACCACGGCACGAAGTCAGCCCGCCACGTCTTGGTATTCAGTCGGTCTTTAGCCGTGATACTCATAACCGCGTCGTTAAACCAGTCCGCCGTAATACTCAACCGCTGCCACTTACCCACCTCCGGCGCGGTCTTGGTGCGCAACTGCGTTTCCGTGTTGCTCGTGATGACGACCTTGCTGTCTTCGCACGTTGACAACGCCCAATTAATCAGCATACCTATTTCTGCCGATTTGCCGATACCGTGGCCGCTCGCAACCGCAATCATCAACGGCATATGGCGCGTTTCGGGATTGGACAGATGGTTTTTCACATCCTCCATGATTTTTGCCTGCCACGCGCGCGGCGATTTATACCCCGCAAGCTCGCCGTTGTCCCAGTCATAGGCAAACATCGCCCAAGACAGCGGGTCGTGCTGATACGCTACGGCGGCTTCGATGATTTGGCTGTTCAGGTCCATCATTTCAAACGCGCCTTTGCCCGTGCTATACGTTCCGCCAACGTCTCATCAACCGACACCTCGACTTTATCTTTAAACATACCCAAATGACGGGCGATACTGTCCAACGCGGCTTTGCTGCTCGACAGTTTGAGTTTCGACACCTTTGCGGCGATTTCCCCCTCCGTCTCCGTTACATCAAGGCCATCAACCGCCAACACCATTTCGCGTGTCCACTCGCTCACAGGGCGCAGGCGGCCGGCGTCGTCAAAAAACGCGCGCTTATCCACATCGGCTATGGCTGCCCATCGCTGCAACACCCAGTCTTGTGTAATTTCCGTTCGTTCAGACAGGCTTTCACGCGCTTTTCTGATAGCTTGGGCGACCTCCGGATCCTTAAGCAGGCGTGATGCGGTTACACGCGCCGACGATTCCGAATAACCCGCCGCCCGCGCCGCCCGCGCCCCGTTCATATCAATCAAATATTCTTCAACGAATCGTTTTTGTTGTTCAGTCAGCATCTAAATTTTTCCATTTAACCTTGATAATATTTCTCATTTCATAGCGGCATATCCGACCGACCGTCTCAACAGAGCAGCCGAAGCCCCTTGATAAAATTTTGTAATTTACACCATGCTCATACAACCGCCGCATAATTTCGACCTCCCTGTCAGACAGCTTTGCCCGACCGTGCGACTCCCCGCATCGCTTGCCGTTATCCTCGTTACACTGTACCAGCATTTAAAACTCCCAAATTATGCCAAATTCCCCAGCCGCCCACGCCTGCAAGCGGTTTTGATAGTCCGTCATTTCAGCCGTATTAAGCGTTGTCGTACTTATCGGCGTTTTGACTTCCGTCCCGTCAGGCATGGCTTTAATATCAAAACCAAGCAACACGCCCTTGCAATACTCATGCCATGTTTCCGCGCTGTACCGCCTGCCGTTGACCCATGCTTTATCCGCCAACTCGCCGTAAATTTTCCAAAGGCGGCGGTTCTGCTCGATGCTGCGTTTGGATTTATGCGGTCGGATCGTGATGTCGAGATTGCCGTTTTCAAACCAGCCGTTCAGGTTGTCCCAAATCGTCCGCATGACTTCCTTTTTGTTTTGCGGCTTCAGTAGGAATTTCGCTTCGTTCATTTCAGTATCCTGAAATTTGAGAAAAACCAAATAACAAAACCCAATACACCAATGACTATCCCAAGTAAAACCAAAAATATTACTAAAATCCAACTCATTTCAGACGACCTTTCACGCTGATAATCTCCAAATCCACAAGGCGGCTCATCGTGCGAAACTGCGACCGGCGCATATAAAACTCTTTGTCCTCGCGGCTCAACTTGATATGCGACCGCCCATCTATCACGTCATGACAGGAGCTACACCCAAAGCCGCCGCTTAAATCATCGCTTTTCAGCCCCATGCCGTGTGTCTCGCTCGGGAAATGGCAAAAGACAACGGTTTCAGGGTTGTAATTACACACACCAGCGATGTTGAGTGTGCATTGCTCGCCTTTGGCGGCGTTGCGTATTGCACTCATAACTTAACCCCGCCCAAGTAAGCCAAAAGCATTAACGCCCACCAAGCAAGCAATAAAAATATTAAATGCAGATACCAGTAATTTATTTCCACAATGGTTTTATTTTCATCTCCTTTGTTGTAAGTGACTTTAAGAGTCTTAGTCCCGTAAGCCTTGTTCATATACACTATGAAACAAATAATTTTGAAAGCGATATGCAAAAACATCGCGGCTGATACAAAAAGTATTAAATTAATCATCATCCAACTCCTCAACCTTTACCACCAGTCCCCCGCCTGCGACCGGCTCGTTTCCATACTCGGCAACAATACGTCTGACCTGATTGTCGTTTTCGTAGGCGACGCCCTGTAATGCGTCCAAACAGACTTTTAGGCAGTTATCCAAATCCAAGCAGACTTTGCTTGCCGACCCGTCCTTGTTCGCCTTTGGGATTAACTGGACTGTCAGACTTACCGTCTTATCGGTCGGTTTGATACCGTTTTCAGCGGCGATGGCGGCAACCCGCGCCTTGTATGCCACCGCCTCCTTGCTGACGATTTGACGGTTGCGGAACGTCCGCCAATATCGATTTGTACTGATGGGGTAGGGTAAACTCAAAACTACCATGCTATCCCCAGTTCTTCATGCGCCCGCATTGCCGCTCCCACGTCCCAATACGCCGGGCTTAAAATCGGGAATGCCTGATTTTCCATTTGCGCGGCTTCGCGCATAGACAACGCCGTCTTGACTGCTTCTTCTGCCCGCTTAATCTCAAGCTCTGCCAATTTTGCTTTTTTAGCCCGGTAGTAGGCTTTGACCCTTTCGCACTTACAAGCCTTACATTCCGCCATATAGCCGCGCGAACCGTCCGCCCGCAGTTTTTGCAAATACGGGAATTTGTCCAACGACTTTTCTTCGCCGCAATTGATGCATTTCTTAGTCGTCATCGCGGTCAATTCTCCGACCAAATTCATCAAGCGGAGCGCGCCCGGCGGCGTGAATAGCGACACCAAGCACCCCACCAAAAGCCATTGCAAGACCGAACCACTCAATCCAATTCATTTTTCACTTTCCTTTCGTTCGCCATTTTTCAAATTCGTTTTTCCGTTTTGCCATCGTTACCGCCGGTGCGGCTTCAAATCCTTTCAGATGGCAACTATGCCCGCCGTGGTAGTACGTCGCCCGCTCTTCGACATTTCGCGCCTTTGTGCATCTTGCGAACCCGCGCATCGTGCTTTCTGATTCGGTTTTAAAATCTGCGTGGACGCAGTGGTAACAGGTTTCACGCACGATAACTGCTCCAATCAAACGGGATTAATTTCCCACCACCATCACGCAGCCTGTCTCTGATACGCGCGTCAACGTTTTGCCGAAATTCTTCAGGGGACAGATTGGTTAACACCAGCGTCGGCATAAGCCGCTCATATCGCCCGTTGATGACCGAAAACAAAATCCGACCATCCGTTTCAGACAGGTTTCCCGCGCCAAATTCATCCAGCACCAGCAAATCGGGCTTCACAAACACGCCGACAGCCTCTTTCTCACTGCCACCGTTAAAGCTGTCTTTGACCGTCTGCAACATATCGCCTACCGTGATCACAATTGCGCTTTTGCCGTCGCCGATGATTTTGTGGGCAATGCCGCAGGCGAGATGGTTTTTCCCCGTGCCGCGCTTACCCGAAAAAATCAGGTTCCGCCCAGTCTGCAAAACATCCTCGAAGTTTTCCGCATAGTCGGCGGCGGCGGCTTTTGCCCTTGCCATTCCCGGTATCGAATCATCGACGGCATAATTTTCAATTCGGCAATTTTTAAACCGTTCTGCAATGCCTGATCGCCCGATTCGTTTTGACAGCTCGTCGCGTTTCGCTTCGCGGCGCAGTGTTTCCGCGTATGCCGCCATCTCGTCCGCCGCTTTCAGCTTTTGGCAGACAGGGCAGCCGGTCCACACGCCGCGGAAAATGCTTTTTGACGTGTATTCGCCATGTTCGGCGCATTGCCGTTGTTCGGTTTTTGCACCGCCGTAGCTTTTCAAAAAATCAGATGCGCTTTTCAAAGCCATTTACCAAACCCCTAAAAATCAGTCGTCGGCGCGTCGCCGTAGTTTTTGTCGTCCATCACATCGGCAGTTTGGTTGTGTGTCAGACCGCCACGACTCCCAGACCTGCCGAAAGTTTTGTTTTTCAGCCATTCAGCCCTGAAACTGCCCCAGCCGTTGCCGATGGCGTATTCCACCGCTTGCGCCGCCGTCATCCCGCATTTCTCCGCGTCCGATGCAATCAGGCGCATAGCCGTTTCTGTTAGCGGCTGCCGTTTTGCTTTGCGGATTGTCAAAAAGTCTTCAGCGATTTGCCCGGCAATTCCATGTTCTGCCAACAGTGCCAAATCGGCTTCGTGTTTGGTCGGTTTTTTCGCTGTTTCCTCGCGCGCTGTATTAATATCTACGTTAGTAGATATTTGTTTTTTGTATTTTGTATTTATGTGACCCCCCTTTTTTGGGGGTGGTCCACCCCCCATTTTCGGGGGTGGTGTTACCCCTTTTTTGGGGGGTACCCCGTTTTCAGGGGGTACCCCATTTTTCGGGGGTGGTGTTACCCCTTTTTTGGGGTCTGAAATTAAAAAATATTCGTTCGGTAAACCGATTCTGCTTTGCTTGCCAATCAGCCCCAAATCGACCAATTCGTTAATGGCTTTCTGAACCGTTTCTTCTTTCTTGATTCCGGTAAATTTTTGAATCTGCGAAATTGATAGGCTGTCATGCGTTTTCTGCCATCCTCTTGTTTTTCGAACTATCAGGATGTAGCATTTAAGGGCGTTCCCGCTCATTTGCGACAGGTATTCATCGATAACCGCATTTGCGATCTGAAAACTGTTTGGGATAAATTCATTCATGGTTCGATTCCTGACCTTGCTATCGAGTAATGGGCAACCGGATTTTTACAGTTGCCGACCTTGAATTTAGGCTTGTTGAAAACAAAGCCCCTGCTTTCCAAGTCGATAATCCGAGAACATAACTGCGTGATATTCAAATATTTTGCCGCTTCCAAAGATGTGATGTGTCCGTTTAAGCGGATATACGCTACAATCTTCTTGCATTGCGTTTGTTTTTGGTTCATAATCGCCTTTCTTCTTACCTGAATCGTTTCCTCGCAATTCAGGGGAATTGCCCGCCTCGTGCGGGCTTTTCTTCTTTTAGCCTTGTGATACGTCATCCATTAACATGATGATGCGCGTATTCAAAATGGCAGAGTAATTACCCATTGCCACTTCCTGCTCGGCAAGCAATGTGCGGCTTTCTTCCGGCAAATCGCGGAAAGCCGTAGTTTCCATAAATGCACGCAGCTTGCGATGGCGTTCTTCAAGTTGCGCATACTCGATTGTCAGCCGGTCTTTGAACGTTTCGGAAACCCGATAGGCTTCTTCAAACTGTTTCTTTGGCGACCATGAGACGTAGCCGTTAAATTCCTTGACGTTCGGCTCGCCGTTCGGATAAACGACCAAGTAACCGTCGTCGGCGGGATTTTCGTTTTCCGGCACCTGCCAGCCGCGCAATGCGTTGTAATCGCCGCGATTCATCGGCGTTGCCTGCACTTCTTTTGTTCCGATGTACTGCTTCATTTGCTTTCCTTTCTGATAAATTGCGGATGACTTCCGCTTCAATTCGTTTATATTCAATTAGCATCTAAAAGATGGCTAAACAAGTAAATGGGTATTCAATCTGAAGGGAACTTTTTGACCTCATAAGAAGTTACCCTCCCATCTTTCTCCTCAATATAAATTTCACGTTTATATTTCAGAGCTTTACATATTGCGGACTGCGTAACACCAAGCAACGCCGCTGTTTTTGCTTGCCCATTTTTATTTACATATTCAAGCAATGTGGTTTTCGTCATAAATACCTCCTGTACTAAAATTATAACCGCCCGTAATTTTAAATGCAATACGGGCGGTAATTATGTTTTATATAAAACTTCCAGTAATATTATTTAAAAGAGGTTTTTTATGAAAAAGCGCGAAATTTCAGATATTGAGAAAGAAGAGTGCAAGCTTCTAAAGCAACTTTTCAATGATAGAAAAAAGGAGCTTGGTTTATCACAAGCAAAAATTGCTGACTTGATAGGGGTTACACAAGCGGCGATAAACCACTACTTAAACGGGACTAACGCATTAAATGCGTCTATTGCAAGTGAATTTGCAAAAGTATTAGGCGTTCCTGTCGGCAGCTTTAGCTGGAGACTAGAAAAAGAAATTAACGAGATGTCAAACTCACTAATAATATCGGGTGGTGTTATAAATGGCGCACTTCACAATAATATTGGAGGCGTACACAACAACACCAGCTACACCCTAAATCAAAATAAAGAACAAATAAACTTATCCGAATGGGTTTTGGCTGCTCGTGAATATGCGGGGCCTGAAATGACCCAAGAAAAATTAGCGGAACATCTTGGAAGAACGAAAGCAAATGTGTCAGCAATGGAAAACGGACGTTCAAAGCCATCGTTTGAGCAAATGATGGAGATACACAGGGTTACGGGATACCCTTTGCCATATCAGCAAAGTGCAGGAAGAGACCTTATTAATGGCAATCAGACAAATACCAGCTACACCCTGAATCAAAATACTGTAAGCAAGCCAACAAAAGAAGAGCTTAGCGACGCAGACAAACACTTTTTAAAATCAATGCCGCTTTTGGATATTGATATAGCCGTTCGCCATCTCGCCAACCCTGATAAGGACAGGGCGCAAATTCAGGGCGATGGGGACAGGGCGGCAACATTTATCCCACACTCGGGGCATACCGTCGGCGTCCGCATGGCTGACGACGTGGAGTTTGCCGGGATAAAACGCGGCGATATACTGATAGTGGAGCCGCATATACCGCCGAGAGATAAGGACTTGGTGCTGATTTGTATCGACAATACGGGCTACCTGCGCGGCATGGTGGGCAGGCTGTCCATTGCGATTGATGGGACGCATACCTTTATCTACGATGGCGGAGCTGGCGTCCCGCTGCCTGATGGCGCGTTTATTACCGGCGTAGTCGTAGAGGTTAAGCGCAGGCTGATACCGACGGACATCCTATTAAGCCGCCTTGACCCTGATTACAATATTCTTCAGTCAAAGCAAAGGGAGTAAGATGGATAAATTCAAATGGATCGTGGTTGTGTTATTGTTTGCGATTTTAATTATGCTGTATCAGATAAATGGGAACATACAATCTGTTGATTCCTCTTTATGGGATATAAACAATAATATTTCAAATTTAGATACAACGCTTTCAAATATTTATAGAATAATGGATTAAAAACCATTATTCATAATAAACAAAACCCCTGTTACAAGGCTTTCGTAACAGGGGTTTTGTTTTATAAAAATTATTTCATTGTAAATCATATTGTTATATTTTTTTTAAACAAAAATATAACCGCAGGTATTTACTAAAATAAAAACCGCTAGTAATATACACCCATCGAAACAAAACAGACAGCTAAACAAAGTCTGACACATCAAACAAACAAACCAAAGGAAATCAAAAATGAAAACGAAAAGCCCCCTGCAAATGCTGAATGCCGAATTAAACACCTGCAAAGCAAACGCACCGCGCGAAAAAGTAATGGTAGCAAGCGGCTGGTTTATCAAAGAAACAGCCGAACAAACCAAAAAAGACCTGAAAGAGTTTAAGGCCTTTGTCAAAGAAAAATTTAAGCAGCAGGCTTCCGACTTGGTTGTCTATTTCGGCTACTCAAGACGAAATGCTGAAGCTGAAGCCCTGGAAACGGCAAGAAGCCGCATCCAATGCTGGAAAGAAGCGCAGGCATAAGACACCCCGCCCCTTTTGGGACGGAAGACAGTCGGTCAAATTATCCAGTAAAAAAATTAAGAAACTTTACCCAAACCGCTTCAAGCGAGGCGGTTTCAATAAAGAGTTTTACATCGTTCTTTAAAAATCAGGAAACGCAGTAACCGCCCTTCAGGTAGGCGCAAGCCGACAGAAAGACATGGATAGGCATGGGGGAAGTCGAACAAACGGTTACAGGCAGGCGGGAAGCCGAAAAGACAATAACCCGCAGCGCAAACAGAGCCGCTTTGAAAGACAGGCGGCTTAATCAAGGGTTTGGGCGAGCTACCGCCAACGCGGAGGCACAAAGCCGGCTACACACGGCAGGGCAACGGCACGCGGAAACGGTAAGCCCCGACCTCTTGATTAAGACAACAACGCGAGGAAACGCAAGATGAATAGTTCATCGAATTTAATAGACATTAAAGTCCATGCGCCTAATTTGGCGAGATGGGTTAAAGGCGAATTTGACAGCATGGTCGAGTTTGGATTTCCTGACGACCAGCTTTATCACGATGCCGTCGATACCGTGAAAATGGCGGGCGGTAAAGTGAAGCTGTCAGACGGCGACACGGATTTATATCTGTTTTCAGACGGCACGAAATTAAAAATCACGTCGTCGCCAATCAAATGCGAGGTCATCGAATGAGCATTGGTTATTCATCCCCCGATTGGGGCATGGCAGGCGAGGACGCAGCCTACACGAGAGCGCAGGCAATCAGCGAAGCGAAACAAGAAGCGTTTGCCGCGCTGGAAGACGAAATCGAATATCTCGTCATGAAAACAGCGTTTGAGTACCGCGAATCCCTCAAGCAATGCCAAGACGAAACCCCGCACCAGTGGGAGTACAGAATGAGCCTGCGAGATGGAGCGGCGTGGATCAGCGATGAAATGATGGAAGTGATGGAGGAAGCCATAGAGGACGACCATTACTACACACGAATCGAAAATCTCGATTTTTACGCAGACCGATTTATCGAGCAGGAAAAGATTAACGCCGCCTGAAGCGGCAAAGAATACCCGTGAAGTGGAATAGAGTAGGCAGACCGTAAGTCGTGAGTGGGAATGCCGGCGGGGGTTTTTATTGAAATGTTTTCCCACCGCCTCAAACCACGACAATGCGCGGGCAGCGACTCCTTAAGCAGCCGCGGCGCAGGTTGAACGAAGAAGCAGCCAAGCCCGCCGATTGTTGAGATAAGCAGCAGTCAGCGGGCAATCCCAAACATCATGAATCAGCGAGGAAACCATGAAATACACAGCAATCATCATCGCTTCGGCGGCAGTAGCTTTTTGCGTGCAGGCATACGCCAAAGCGCAGGCATACGCAGACTATACAACCGACGCCGCATTTATCGACGTGGACGCCCTAGACCCTTACGAGGGTATCCGCGAAGACATCGCCAAACAAGCGATGCGCGAAGCGGAAGAAGCAACGCGCCAGCAAGCAGACGAAATCGAAAAACTTTATCAATCTTTACCGCCGCTGGAAAAAGTGCGCGGCGACGCGGAGGTTAAATAATGTTTGCAGTATTTGGTAAATCAAAGAAAAAAGAGTTTGAAAATTCGTTTAATAAAATTGGCGTAAAAATCAAAGATGAAGAAAAGTCTTTTGCGAAAGATACAGGCTGCTATCAAATTTCTGGCGACTTTTCGTCCGAAAAGATAGCTATGGATTTTGTGGAGCTTTGCAAGGGGCAGGAAGATTTAATTCGCCCTGTTTATATAGCAATTCTCAAGCCTCGAGTTGATAAGCATGGCAATGAGAAGATAGATAAGAAAACTGGCAAACCATCAATGCGATATTGCAAATACAAGGAGATTCCGAAATGAGTTACCACCAACCCTACACAATGAACGGCAACCGTTCGGCAAAGGTTAAAGGCTTTATGGGCTTACCGCGCAGCCTGAACGTGGTCATGCGAAAAGTACGAGGCGGGTATCAAGTCGGAATCATGCCCGACGGCTACAACAAGGTCACATACCGACCCGACAAGGCAAAGCGGGCGCAGTTGGAGAATGTTCAAGTTTTCAAGACGGAATCTGACGCGCAGGAATACATGGATAGACTGCTTTTAGGAGAGCGATTATGACAGCAAAAAAAACAAAAGGCGGAATCATTTTAAGGAATGAACGCAAAGAAAAAGATATTGATATTAAGAAATACTTTGGAGGCTGAAAATGAAAACATTTATAGAGAAACTCAAGAAAATTCAGTCCGAGTTAAACGCCCCAAAAGACGCTTTTAATACTTTCGGGAAATATTATTACCGCAGCGCAGAAAGTATTTTGAAGGCAATAAAGCCTTTGTTGGCGGAGACTGGATTAGTTCTCACTGTTTCAGACGACATCATTTCAGTGTCAGACAGAATATACGTCAAGGCTACCGCAAAAATCACAGATGGCGAGCGTACGGTAGAGACATCGGCTTTAGCGCGTGAGCCTTTAAACAAAAAAGGCATGGACGATTCCCAAATCACAGGGGCCGCAAGTAGTTATGCAAGAAAGTATGCCCTTTGCGGGCTGCTGGCAATCGAGGATAACAAAGACGTTGACGCATTGCCGCCCGAAGATAACAACCATCAGCGTAAAACACTTGATTTAAAGGCTTATCAAAAAGCTATTGAGCAAGCGAAAACATTTGATGAACTGAAAAAATACTTTGCCGCCGCCTATAAAAAGGCAAGCGAAGAGCAGAAAGCAAAAGTCAAAGACATTTACGAAAACCGAAAAGCCGATTTCCAAAACAATCAACAGGAGCAAGATTGATGAACATCACACTATACCAATGCGCCGCCGACGTTCAGGCTGCATTAGACCATCACTTCGACACCGAGACAGAGCGTCAAGATACGCTGGAAGCCGTTATCGGGCAGTTTGAAGTAAAAGCAAAATCCGTGATTGGTTACATCAAAAACCAAGAAACGGTAGAAACAATGCTTGAAGAACACATCAAGCAGATGAATGAAAAACTCAAGACGATTAAGGCGCGTAATCAAAGCCTGAAAGACTATCTCGACCGCAACATGAAAGCGGCGGGAATTAAAGAGATTAAGGCAGACGACGGCACATTTAAAGCGTCATTCCGCAAATCGAAAGCAGTTAACATTTTCGACGAAAAGCAGATTCCCGCCGATTTTATGCGCGAACGCGTCACGGTTTTACCTGACAAAACCGCAATCAAAAAAGCAATCGAAAGCGGTCAAGAAGTTGCAGGCGCGAAGATTGAAGAGCGTTTGAATCTTCAGATTAATTGATTGTGAGCCGCTATGTTCGCAGTGTTTGGCAAAAGCCGCCCCGAAGAAGAGAAACGGCGGCGGCTTGTATATGACAAAGAGCAGTCGAAGTGGTACGAGGATACCCGCAAATGGAAGCAGTTAAGCAACGCCCGCTACCAAATCAGCCCTGAGTATTCAACCATCGAGACCGCCGAAGAGTTTATCAGGCTGTCGGCGGGGAATCCAGACATCCACATAGTCGGAATCAGACAGGTGCAGGAAGTGAACGGAAAGACCGTTTGGAAGCCTGTCAAAACAGTTTTAAAAGGAAGCAAAAATGAATGATGTAGCCATAAATAATTACCGTGAGAAATTTGAAGAGGTGATGCGACGTAAAGGATTTACAGATGAACACCTTGATTATTATTGCTTGACTGAACAAGAGCGGGTAAACCACCCTTTACGCGGCAACTTCCACAGCTACAAAAACAGGGAAACCGCCTTGCTATTCTCTGCTTTTTTGGAGGGGGCAAATGTTGAGGCGGCGCGCTTGGATTGGCTTTATAAGAATGGAATGAACCAGTTAGACAAGGAGGTTGCACTTGGCAAATACGTCGGGTTTATAAACTTCCGACGTGCCATTGATAACAAAATCAACCAAGAAAAGGAATCTGAGAATGCTGAATAAAGTAATCCTGATCGGACGATTGGGCAAAGACCCTGAAACGCGCTATATGCCCAACGGCGAGGCAGTTTGTAACTTCAGCGTCGCCACGAGCGAAAGCTGGAAAGACCAAAGCGGTCAGCGTCAAGAAAAAACAGAGTGGCACAACATCACGATGTATCGCCGCCTTGCTGAAATCGCCGGGCAATACCTGAAGAAAGGCAGTCAGGTGTATTTGGAGGGGCGTATCCAAAGCCGTAAATATCAGGGCAAAGACGGTATCGAACGCACGGCATACGACATCATCGCCAACGAAATGAAGATGCTGGGCGGTGGTAATGACAGCGGACAGCAATCCGCCCAACACACACCGCCTGAACAACCGCGCCGACAAGCACCAGCAACACCCGCCGTGCCTGTTGAAGACATCGACGACGACATCCCGTTCTGAATTAAGGAGTAAATAATGAGCTATTTGGTAGATGTAAAAAATGCATTAATGGAAATAGATAACTTATGCAAAGAAGCATTAAAAGAGCCTGAATCATTAAAGGATTATATAGACGAAATTATGGATAAAGTAGACGAAGCGGATACCTCTTTGGAATTTCTAAAGGATGTAATAAATGATGGTATTAGCGATTTAAAAAATGTAATTGAGGGGTTTGAAGATGGTGTTTGATATTAATGGAGCAGAACATGACGCAACAATTTAAATTTGGCGACCTCGTGCGTCGCAAAACCAACGGCGCGACTGGCGTTGTAGTTGACACGAAGTTTCAATCCGTTTGGGTCGTTTTTGAGGGTAGCGTGGCATCTGATTTTTATGATGATGATGAATTTGAGCTTATCCCACACCCTGACACGGTTCGCCTTGATTGGCTGGCAGACAAGCACAACAAAATAGGCAGCGTATTACTCCCGCGAGAGTGTGTTGAAAAACATCTCGACAATATGCGCGACGCGATAGACGCGGCAATGAAATTACCAGTAGAGAATTAACCCCGCAGGTAGGCGGCCATCCGCACGAGCCGTTGAGAGGACGGCAAAGCGAGGAAACAAAATGCAAACAGTAGCAACAAGACCGACAGCAAGTCAAATGCTTGCCGCAAAACGCGCGGCGAAGAAAGAATCCGCCGTCAAAAAATACGCCCGCGAAAACAGCGGCAACAAACGCGCCGACCGCAACAAGCTGGCAAACATCGCAACAATCCATGTGATGAACAAGATGGCAATGCAAAAGGGGCAAGCACAAAGCCTTGACGCGCAATTGACCGAAAACATCAAAAACCTTATGCACTATGACGTGCTGGTTTACGGTTATGACCGAATCAGCGTAACCGTGTTTGAAAAACTTATCCGCGCAATGCGTGTCGTCGCCTGCATCTATGCCGACAGCGAATTAAGCAAAACGACCAATGAGGCACAGGCGGCAATCGAGAGCCTACGCGGTAATGATTCAGACGACCTGTCGCCAAACCAACGGCGCGAAGTCCTGAAACCATTATTGAAGCTGATTTAGTTTTGCGAAGCATACGACGCGGTCGTCCCTGAAAAGACCATCGACAAGGTCGGTTTATATTGCGCGAGCGTGCAAATCGCCCTATACACCGCCAGCCTGTACGACCGCCCGAAACGCTATATCCAAGCCTTGTTTGACATCATCAACGGCAAATCGATACGCACCATCGCAAAAGACATCGGCGAAAAAGAAAACGTGTTACGCGAAGAGGTATTAAACGCGGCATGGCATTTTTACCGCATTGCCGAGTGCAACAACACAATCGAACCGGCAAACACAATCCCCGAACTTCGCCATGACGATTATAAGACGCTTGGCAGCTTCGACCGATTGTCTGATTTTGTGCGTGTTGCAATGGCAAAAATCCTGATTCCGTTCGAGGAAAACACGGGAATCAGCCTTATTAATTACAACCAATTCCGCAAGGATTTGATTCGGGCAGAAATCATATGAAAGAAATCGTCGTCGCAATCCTGATCGCCGCCGTCGTTATCGCGGTGGAAGTATCAGGAATCCCAAAAGGGCAAGCGCAAATAAACGAATATCAGAAAGGACAGATGAAGTGAAAATTTCAGACGACCTAAGACAGCTATCATCCGCCATAGATTACCTAAGCCGAAAGCGCAAAGATATTTTAGACGACCTGAAAGCACGCCCCGAAAGACACGGCTGCCCGTACTTCATCGGGCAGGTATTTGAAACACAGGACGGCACAGCTTACAAAGTCGAGCAAATCAACATCCTGACCTATCCAAGCGCAGACGGATTATGTGCCTACTTCTATGTGCAGGCGGTAAACCAAAAAAAGCCGCATGACCGCAAAGAATACACCGTACAAATCGAATAGGAGCTTATAAATGGACATTGAAAAAATTATTAATTGGTTCAAGGCAGCCAAACCAAATCCAACCAGTAAAGATGTGATGGTTCAGTTTGGGTGCCATTTTGAAGAGATTAAAGAAATGTGCAATGTCATGAACCTGCATTGTGATGATGTTGCATTGCAGGAATTGAGATTTAAGAGTGCTTGCGCCCCGTATCTCAAAGGTGTTGAGAGCATTGATGAAACGCAGGCAGTTGAAATTTTGGATTCCCTTTGCGACCAAATCGTAACAGCAATCGGCGTAGGCTATATGATGGGCTTTGATATGAGCGGCGCACTAAAAGAAGTCAATTTGTCAAATTGGAGCAAGTTTGACGAAAACGGCAATCCAATCTTTAACGAGAACGGGAAAATCGTAAAAGGCGAAAATTACTTTAAGCCTGATTTAGTTAAGTTTTTAAATAAAGATAGGAGTTTGCAATGAAGTATCACGTCTTTAATAAGAAGCCGAGCCACTCAGATGTTGAGGAGGCTACAAAATATAGCGACCCGCAGGAACAAATGGAATCCCTCGCCCACGCCACTTTCCCAGAGAAAGGCGAATTGTGGCAAAACATTTATACAGGACGCATTCTTGTTATCCGAAGCCACCATATATCAATTCAAGGTGCGCCAACAGGGGTTGACGTTGTTGATTCTTTCGGTGTCGTCGTAGCGGACGTAATCGGCAATGAATTAGATGTTGATTTTGACCTCTTCTTTAAGTTACGTCAGCTTTTAAACTATAAAAAAATTGGTCGGCTGAAAAAGAAATTAGAAGAAGTTTAGAAAGGCAAAGAGATGTACCTCACAACCCAAGAATGCGCCGACCTGCTACACGTCAAACGCGCAACATTCGTTAATCAGACTTGCAAGCAGGCTGACTTTCCAAAGCCGTTTGTAATTTCGCCGCGCAAACGGTTATGGCCGAAAGCAGAAGTACACGACTTTATCCGCCGCCGCCGTCAGAAATAGAGAAACCGCCGTAACAGGCGGTTTTTTCAATCCAGCAAATCGGCAAGCTCCCCGACATCAGGGTTATAGTACACATTCAGCAATATGCGTAAATCCTTATGGCCGCTGATTTTAGCCAGTTGCATAGGCTCAACCTTAGCGGCCATGCGCGTCAATGCTTTATGGCGCGTATCGTGAAAGTGGAAGGCCTCAGCCCCATCAACCTTTGCCCTTGCACGTCTGAACATCACATCCAACGTGTGAGAGCTTACATCAAACACAGAACCACTCTCAGAGCGTGGCAGTCTATCCAATATCGCCATAGCTTTTTTAGACAACGGTACATCACGACTGCTTCCGTTCTTCGTCATCGGTAAATGCACCACGCGCCTACTCAGATGCACATCACGCCACATCATGTTACAGATTTCCCCGGCACGCATGGCCGTCTCAATCGCAAACAAGACAACCAGTCCGATACGTTGCTTAGTTGTAATTATCGGCACGCCGTCCGCAACGCCAAGTTCGCGCACAACGGCCAAAACAATATCGTCAGGCGGTATGTAGTTCCGCGCCTTTCCCTTGCTTGGACGTCTGATTTGCAGCAGTGGATTAGATGGCAAAACCCCCCATTCCTTTACCGCCATTTGGCACACAGCGGAAAGTGTTTCCAGTTCGCGTCTTACTGTTGCGTCCTGCACTTCTTTTTTTCGATTATCGCGCCACTGGGCAAAATGATACGGGCGCAAATCGCTGACCTTAATATCAGCCAGTTCAGACCGTAGCGCACGATTCAGCCGGTACGTTTCCGCCCTACTACCTCGCTTCGACGGAGTGATTTCATCGCGGTATCGTTTCAGCAAATCGGCAAAATAAAGGCTTTTAGGCGCATTGCCCTGAACGCCGTCTAAAATTGCCGCCTCAGTCCGCGCCGCCCATGCGACGGCATCGGATTTCAAAGTAAATGTTTCAGACTTGGTAACGCCTTTCAGGCGCACCTTGACACGGTATTTGCCGTTTCGTTTTTCGATTGTTGCCATCGGTATTAAACGGGGACAATTTAGGGACACGGAATTATATGCCATAACAAACCATAATCCATCCTAATCAATAATAATTCATTTATATCTTTCTGTTTTATTTATATAATATATTTAAACCGATACTAACCAACCATAATCAATTATCTGTTTAATCGCACTCCGTCCGCACCAACATACAAAAACGCTTGAAAATTTCAGGCGTTTTTTTTTCGTTTAATCCCGCCCAATGCCATCAACCAATCTCAATAAATACAAGGCTTTCAGACTGATTGCTATCCTATTGTCTTCTTCCTGATTGTATAATTCCGTCTAATTCAGCTTAATTGAAGTAACCTAAAATTTACGGTATCTTTTGCGGTATCTGAAAAATACCTC
>ERZ772764.154-NODE-154-length-49201-cov-9.537948_pt1 | contig 49201 bp, 46 predicted proteins | sample MGYA00512163_ERZ772764 | MGnify/ENA primary metagenome ERZ772764 (study PRJEB29015, sample SAMEA2737903) | human oral metagenome | biome: human oral; feature: human-associated habitat; material: dental | place: China | collected 2094 ... | reverse complement strand
CGTCGCCCGGGGCGCCGCCGACTTCATCCGCAACCGCGCCCTCGGGGAGTAGGGGCGTCAGCGTGGAGGACGAGGGGTGAGCAGCGACCGCTCGATGGTGTGCCACGAGCTGCACGACGGACGGCCCCCAACCCCATGGTCGAGCGGGTTGGCATGCGTGGCTCGCCCATCATGGGTGGTTGAGTCACTCGTATCACCCGCTGCAACTCGTACTTAACAGTGTACACAAATGCCCCAAACCGGCGCCGAGAGGCTCTCATCACCAATCTGTGTACACTCCTGCGTCCCCACGACCATCACGGCAGCGTAACAGTGTACACAAATGCCCCGAAACGGCTCCGAGAGGCCGTTTTCGCCAATCTGTGTACACTCCTGCGTCCCCACGGCTGCCGGCGCCGCAGAAATGCTGCCAAGAGTCACGACCCGAGACCCGTAGGTTGATGGCGCCGTGGTACACTCCACGCAGGGAGTCGGGCGCGAGGTCATCAGAAGGACACCACGGCCGCAAGGCCGAGGCATGGAGGAGTAACGAAAGGTGTCAGAGACTGTGACACGCATACGGACAACGGTCAAGGCAGGGGTCGATCCCGACACCATGCACAGGCAGATGACAGGTGCCGCACTCGCGCCGATCGGCTCATCCGAGAATCCCTCAAACAGGATCTTTACCCTTGCCAACATCGTCACCTTCTGTCGCCTCGCGCTGACAATCGCCTTCCTCGTCACGTTCGTGAGCCACACCGGACGTTCCCTCGCGCTTGCCTGCTATGCCATCGCAGCCACCACAGACTTTTTGGACGGACAGATAGCGAGACGCACGCAGACGGTGAGCTGGCTCGGCAAGGTCATGGATCCCGTCATGGACCGCCTGCTACTCTTCACAGGTGTGCTCGGACTCATCATCACGGGCGAGCTGCCCGCTTGGGTGGCAGCCTTCGTCATCCTACGTGATGCCTACCTTTTCGTAGGTGCACTCATCGTGCGGCGGTGGCGCAGGCGCCCCATTGACGTCGTGTACGTGGGCAAGGCGGCAACCGCCTGCCTCATGACGGGCTTCGTCGATATGCTGCTTAACGTCCCGCGAGTCGCAGGACTGGGACTCGTACACGCACCGTGGCTTCCCGGCCTCAATGCCGATCCTGCTGCCCTGGGAATCTTCCTCGTATACATCGGCGTGCTTCTCTCCGCAATAACTGCTATCGTCTATACGAGAACTGGCCTTAACGTCATACACGAGGCACAGGCGGCGCAACCTGCCGCTGGGAGAAAGGGGCATGATGAGGAAGCGTGAGATGGTGCGGGCTCGAAAGCATCTCGCACACGGTCCTGTGGTGGTGATGCTCGCCCTGGCGCTGGGCCTTTCCCTTGCGCCCGTGCGTACGCGTGCCAGTGAACCGCAGCCAAGCGAGGCCCAGGCCTACGAGGTCATCGACTCTGCTGGCAACACCCTCTTTGCCCGCAACGAGAACCAGCAGATGGACCCCGCATCCATCACAAAGGTCATGACGGCCATGGTCGCGCTCGACTCCGGCAAGCGCCTCGATGACGTCTGCACCCTCTCGGAGATCAGCTACCAAAGCGATGCGCAGATCGCGGGCATCAAGACGGGAGACACGCTCACCCTCCGCCAGCTCCTCATGATCATGCTCATCTTCTCTGCAAACGATGCGGCGGACAACGTGGCTCTCGCCGTCTCGAGCTCCAAGGACGCGTTCGTCAATGCGATGAACGACAAGGCGCGCGAGATCGGCATGACCAACACCCACTTCTCCAACACCCATGGCCTCATGGAGCCCAACCACCACTCCACGGCAGCCGACCTCGTCAAGATGGGCAAGTACGCCCTCGAGCACTATCCCCTCATCGCGCAGGCGGTTCGCACGCGCTCGTACACGGTCACCCTCGGTGACGCGCAGCGGACCTTCAACTCGACAGACGATCTCATGGAAACCTATACAGGCCTTATCGGCATCAAGACCGGCTCGGTCGAGTCCGGCTATGCCTTCCTTGGCGCCTCCGTGAAGAGCGGGCTGAGGCTCTACAGCTGCGTGCTCGGCTGCACGACGGGCAGGGGGCGCTTTGCCGACACGGCCACACTCATGGACTGGGCCTATGAGGACTTCTATAAGAACCTGACGCTTGCGAGGGCAGGCAGGCCCGTGAGGATCGCCAACTGGTCGCTCGGCTTCGGGCGAAAGATCATCATCCGCAGCCTCTGGACCGCGAAGGGACTCTCGTACCCTGGCGCGGACATCCATTACGCCACGACCATGGCGGATCCAGGGTCCATGGTAGACCTTGGGACAGTCTGTGGCAGCACGGTCTGGAGCCAGGACGGACGGGCCCTTTGCTACGAGGTATACGTCGCCTCGGACAGACTCTATGACATACCCAACGTCTCCATCTTCAGCCTGCCGCTTTTCGTGGACGCGAGTCAGCTGAAGGGCTAGCCAACGGATCGGAGGGTCGACATGACTGAGGATGCGCCCCATGACGGCGAATTGCTTGTCGGCGATGCGAGCGAGCGCGCAACATTCGAGAAGGGAGCTGCCCTCGTGGACATGAGCGGGATGCTACTGCTCCTGTGCGAGGGGAGTCCCTCAGCGGCGTTTGGCCCAGCGGTGCTTGCGGGACCTACGCTCAACGTCGGCTCCTGCGCCCTTGAGGCCGTGCTTTTGGGTGACGGCTTCCTCGCATCCGTACCCCTTGCCGCCCGAACGGGAGATAACGAGCTTCTCATCATCGACCCCACGCCCAGGTCCGACCTTCTCCTCTCCTGGCTTGAGTTCGTGTCTCATATCGAGCAAGGTGGCGTCCGTCCCTACGAGGGACTCACGCTCAAAGACGAGAGCGACAGCCTCGTTCCCTTCGTGCTTGCCGGCCACGAGGCGACGGCCACGCTCGCAGACTACGTGCCCGAGGGGCAGTGCCTGCCCGAAGCGGGCCAAGTCGTGAACCTAGACCTCGACGGACGCATCACGACCATCAGCATGAGGCCAGACCTGCCGGGAGACACCCTCTATGTGCTCCTCGTCCCTCCCTCCCACTCACGCGTCATTTGGAGAAGCCTCCTCTCCTTCCCCCTCGTCTGTCCCGTGGGACGCGAGATCCTTGCATCACGGCTTCAAAAAAGAATCAGCATTCTCTCCCTTCTGGACAAAACGGACAGAATAAGGGTCGAATCCGAGCGCCTCAGTGCGGCAGGAGTCCTGCGCACAGGAAGTGACTTTATAGGTGCCCGTGGCCTCAGGGAGTGATCGCGCACTTATCGAGTGGCGACCCCTCGCGAGCCAAAAATGTCATATCCTCTAGGGTGTGGGGTGCGCTTTGTGCCGCAGGATCGCCTTGGCACCTCGCCCGAACGAGAAACGACCGACATGAGTCGCCCCGCCGTCGGGGCGACTGTGACAGGGGAGACCAACCATGCGCTACGACTTTGACACCAAGATCTCAACGGATAGGTCGAGCTCGGCGAAGTGGCGCGAGATGCTCAATCACAACTCGCGACTCGGAGCGGAGATCGTGCCCCTCTCCGTCGCGGACATGGAGTTTAGAAATCCGCCCGAGGTGATCGAGGCCTTGAGGGACTTCCTTAAGGAGACGACCCTTGGCTATGCCGCCCCCACCGAGGCGTACTACGACGCCTGCCTCGCCTGGCAGAAGCGCAGACACGGCTGGCTTCCCGAGAGACGTTCCCTCGTGCCCACGGCAGGGATCGTGCCCGCCATCTTCAACGCCGTACGGTCGCTCACCGAGCCGGGAGACGGCATCATCATCCAGCCACCAGTCTATCGCCCCTTCAGGCTCTCGATCCAGAAAAACGGACGCAGGCTCGTCGAGAACCCGCTCAAGATCATCGAGGCGCAGGACGGCACACACCGCTACGAGATGGACTTCGACGATCTCGAGGCGAAGGCCGCAGACCCCAACACCAAGATGCTCATCCTCTGCAGCCCCCATAACCCCGTGGGACGCGTCTGGAGCGCCGAGGAGCTGAGGCGGCTTCTGGACGCCTGTCTTGAGCACGACGTCATCGTCGTCTGTGACGAGATCCACGACGACCTCATCATGCCTGGTCACGAGCACGCGGCCATCATGTGCGTGGCCGATGCGGGCGAGTACGACAGGCTCCTCATCTGCACGGCAGCCTCGAAGACCTTTAACCTCGCGGGCTGCCAGTCGTCGGCCATCTACATTCCCGACCAACAGCTCCGTGAGCGCTTCTGTGAGGGACTCGATCAGGTTGCCCAGGGCGGCGGACTCAATGCCTTCGCCTACGTCTCCACCACGGCGGCGTACACGCGTTGCGACGAGTGGCTCGACCAACTTATTACCTATGTCCAGGAAAACTACAATTTTCTCAAGGGTTACCTGGCTCGCTTCCTGCCAAGCGTCGAGGTATATCCCATGGAGGGTACCTATCTCGCCTGGGTTGACTTCAGAAGCTGGGGCCTCTCGAGCAGCGAGCTCGAGGGCTTCATGAGAGAAGACGCCCTGCTCTTCCTCGACGAGGGCCATGTCTTTGGCACGGGCGGTTCGGGTTTCGAGCGCTTCAACCTCGCGTGTCCGAGATCGGTACTCGGCGACTCCCTCGAGCGCCTGGTCCTTGCCACAAATACGAGGGGCATTCCCTCAACATGAGCCTTGGAGGCCCCATGTCACTGAAACGTGAGAAGACAGGTTGCGACAAGGAGAGGGATGGGCTATGAAGTATTCCATCAACGCGCCGCAGGCGCCTGAGGCACCGGGGGCGTACTCGATGGGAACTACGGCGGGAAGGCTCATCTTCACCGCAGGACAGATCGCGCTCGACCCGACCGATCCGAGCAAGGTCGTCAGCGGCGGGGCAAGGGCCGAGGTCGAACGCATCATCGAGATCATCACCATCCTGTTGGCCGAGTGCGGCTGTACGCTGAGCGATGTGGCGAAGTCCACGCTCTACCTCACGAACCTCGATGACCTGGAAGCCGTGGAGGAGGCCATCTCGCGTCACTTCGTGACACCGGCGCCCGCACTCTCAGTGGTAGAGGTCACTCGACTCCCCCGAGGCGCGCTTGTCGAGATGGACTGCATAGCGTGCAGGTAGTAGGGTTATCATAGGTACTGACGTCAACCGTTGACAGGAGTCTGCCGCATGGAGCCACAAAAGAACGCCAACGAGATGGGTGCCACCGAGATCTTCCGCATGTCTTCCACGGATGCCACCTCTCCCGACATCATGGACCGGGCCGCCCAGATCCGCCCCACGCTCTCGATAGTCAAGGGACCGCAGGCGGGGTCCGTCTTCGAGCTCGATTCCACAAATGTGACCGTCGGACGCGATCCAACGAACACCGTCTTTCTCAATGACATGACCGTCTCTCGCCACCACGCGCGCATCGACCTCTCGAGCGTGTCGGCGGGATATGCGACCGTCGAGGATCTTGGGTCTCTAAACGGAACGTGGGTAGACGGCGCGATCGTCAGCAAGGCTGTCCTCAAGGACGGCTCGACGGTGCAGATTGGCACCTTCCGTATGGTGTTTCACGCCAACAAGAAAGCTACACGGATCGAGACCGGTGCATAGCGCATGCCTGATGCCGGTTACCTGACAATCGGGAAGGTCGTCAAGCGACTTCAGTCGCAGTATCCGGATCTCTCAATCTCCAAGGTCCGCTACCTCGAGGACGAGGGGCTTCTCACGCCATCCCGCACGCCATCGGGCTACCGGCTCTATTCCCAGTCAGACATACGCCGACTCGAGACCATCCTCTACCTGCAGAAAAGTCGCTTCATGCCCCTGCAGGTCATCAAGGACCAGCTTGAGGGCAAAGGGGGAGAGTCGCTGTCGTCTGCGATAGTCGCGAGCCTCTCGGACCCTGAGCAGGATGACGACGAGGTGACGTCGAGGCTGCATCCGATAGACCGCATGCCCGAGCTCCTGAGCGTCTCGGTCACCTTCGTGCGACAGCTCTCGGAGGCGGGGATCATCGTGCTCAAGACCTCTCCCCAGGGACGTTACCTCGTGGATGGTCACGACTTTCCCCTGATCCGTACCTGCAGCGAGCTGCAGCACTTTGGCATCGCGCCCAAGAACCTCAGGCAGTACGTCACGAGCGCCAACCGCGAGAGCGCCCTCTTCGAGCAGGCCCTCGTCGTGTTCGCACGCAAGGCTGGGGGTGTCGAGATGGAACAGACCGCAGAGACGAGAGGACAGTTCGCGAACGCCCTCCAGCAGATGCTCATCCTCACGAGCAGGGTGCATGACACCCTGCTCAAGAGACAGATCAAGAAGGCATTCTCCAACATGGATGAATAGGACAACTCACACGTCGCCCATGAGGCATGTACATGAACTCGCCCGATTTGCGGGCACATCCAGGAAAGGAAAAACCGTGCCCACCAATGACCTTGCGCGCTACATCGTAGACATTCCCGATTACCCAGAGCCAGGCGTCATCTTCAAGGACATCACGCCTCTGTTGGCCTCCGCAGACGGGCTTGCGCTCGCCGTCGACCAGATGGCGGAACACTTTGCAGGCGCGGGCATCACGAAGGTCATGGGTGCCGAGGCTCGCGGCTTTCTGGTGGGATCGCCCGTCGCCTACAGGCTTAAGGCAGGCTTCGTTCCTGCGCGCAAGCCCGGCAAGTTGCCCCGTGCGGTCTATAGTGAGTCCTACTCGCTCGAGTACGGCACCAGTGAGCTACAGGTACACCAGGACGCGCTCACAACGAGCGATAGGGTGCTCATCGTCGATGACCTCGTGGCCACAGGCGGAACGGCAATCGCCACGGCACGACTCGCCAGGCAGGCGAGCGCCACCGTGGTGGGCTTCTCGTTCATCCTTGAGCTTTCCTACCTCAATCCAAGAAAAACCATTGCGGAAGACTTTCCGCAGGAGGTCTTCTCACTTGTCCACGTGTCGTGAGACGCGTCGGGTGACGGCCCGTGCACCCACCACATGCCAAGGATGTTTCTTTTCGTATGATGGAAGTTTTTGGTAATAGGTGAGAGGATATGCGCGACATGCGGGTTCACAGCGAGGAGGATCATGGCGCAGAGGCCATCAAAGAATGTCGGCAAACAGGTGAGCAGGAGATTTTCGAGGAAATTCCAGTTTGATATGATCTGGGAGGGTAGTTTGGTGGGCCTCGTGGGCGGAGGCGTCGTGACGCTCTACCGTCTCTGCCTCACCCATGCGGAGGAGTTTCTGAGATGGCTCCTCGTGCAGGCCCACCACACGCCGCTCGCCCTCGCGGGCTTCTTGGCACTCCTGCTCCTGTCCTGTCTTGTCGTGGCGAAGCTCGTGGGATGGGAGCCCTATACGCAGGGCTCTGGCATTCCACAGACTGACGCCGAGGTCATGGGCCGTATCGATATGCCTTGGCATCGCGTGATGTTCGCCAAGTTCACGGAGGGGTCCCTGCTCACCCTCTCGGGCCTCTCGCTTGGCAGGGAGGGACCCAGCATCCAGCTCGGTGGCATGGGCGGCAAGGCTGTCTCGAGGGCGCTTCGCAGGGGTCGAGGGGAGGAGCGCCTACTTGTCACCTGTGGCGCTGCGGCAGGTATGTCTGCGGCCTTTCACGCCCCTCTCACGGGCACCCTCTTTGCCATCGAGGAGATCCACAAGGAGTTCACACCATCGCTCATCGTCTCGGCCATGGCCTCTGCGGTTGCGTCTGACTTTCTGGTATCACAGGTTCTGGGCGTCTCACCCGTGCTGCAGCTGAGCGTCGTGCGCGACCTACCACACCAGCGCTACCTCTACGTGCTTGCGTTGGGTGTCTTATGTGGCATAGTGGGAAGCATCCACAACAAGGGGATGTTCTTCTGCAGCGAGAGGGTCTATGGCAGGCTGGCGAAGCTTCCCTTTGCCGTGCGCCTCGCCATACCCTTTGTCATCACGGCTGTCATCGCGTTTGCGGCCCCAGTGCTTCTCTGCGGGGGAGACGCCATCGTCAAGGAGCTCGCACGGCCAAGCTCACTTCCCACGCTCACGCTCCTTGCGCTCCTGCTCGGAAAGTACCTCTTCACGACCGTGTGCTTTGCCTCGGGTGCCCCCGGAGGAACACTCTTTCCCCTCTGCGTCATGGGCATGCTCACAGGGGCGCTCTACGGAAGCGTCCTCTCGAACGTGACGGGCATGCAGGACATGTTCATCATCAACTTCATGGCCCTCGGCATCGCGGGCATATTCTCGTCGGTCGTGCGGGCCCCAGTGACGGGCGTTGTGCTCGCCTTCGAACTCACGGGAAGCATGAGTGCGCTGCTATCGGTATCGATTGTCTCGATCGTGTCGTACGTCGTCGCGAACGTCATCGGAGTGGATGCCTTCTACGAGCACCTGCTCGTGAAGCTCTTGGGGGTGACCAAGATCAAGTCGTCCGTACGTGGCGGCGTCACGGGCGAGAAGGTCTTGCATGTATACACCGTCGGTGCGGGAAGCCAGGTCGAGGGCAAGCGGATCAGCGAGGTGAGCTGGCCTGAGTCGTCACGCATCATCACGATAGACCGTGAGGGCGTCGACGTGCTGCCCACGGGCTCGACCAAGCTCCAGGCGCTCGACGAGATCCTCGTCATCATGGGTGCGGACGGCGAGGACGAGGCTCAGGCCAAGATCTGGGCACTGTGCAAAAACTCACTCGCGACGACACGCACACCGCGCAGCTGACCCATACACACCGAGATGGGAAGAGGCTGACCGCGCGATTGAAGAGGTCGGCTCCGCTGGCATGGGACGCATAGGGAATCAGAGGGAACCATGGCAAAGTGTGGTTGTGGTAGCTTGTGGTAGCCCTCTTACTTTACATAATATATATTATCACGGATTTGTTTGCGGCTTCCATATGAGCAGCCTTCGGCTTTCAACAACCTTTTGCTTCTATGCGAGCGGGCACGTCCGGACCCGCGCACGAGGAACCCGCATGCGGGCCGTCAGAAGTCTCACGTGCCTTACAACTCATGCACCTCAAACCTCGTACGCCTCAAAAAGCGCCGGGGGTGGTACCATCCCACCGCTTGATGCCAGACGGTACCGTCCACCGGCGCCACAGCGCGTACCCCACGAGCGCAGCCGCGCAGAATCAGCCCTCCACGGGCTGGCCCAGGTACGCCGCGACGCTCGTTGCCGCGATGGCACCGTCTGAGACTGCCGTGACTATCTGCCTTAGGCTCTTCTGCCGGACATCGCCCGCCGCAAAGAGTCCGGGCGTCGAGGTCTCCATGCGCTCGTTGGTCACCACGTAGCCGTGTCCATCAAGCTCTGCGAGCCCCTCGAGAAGTCCTGTCGCAGGCACACGGCCCGCAAACACGAAAACGCCAAACGAACCCTTGTCATAGGTCTCGGTCGTCTCCTCGCCAGTCTCGTTGTTACGGAAGGTGATGGATTCCAGGAGCCCGTCGCCCTCAACCCTCACGACGCTCGTGAGGTACCGGATGTCGACCTTGTCGCTCTCGGCCACCTGCTTTGCAACAGAGGCCTGCGCCCGCAGGTGATCCTTGCGAACGACCATGGTCACCTTACTGGCGAGCTTGGCAAGAAACAGCGCCTCCTCCGCAGCGGAGTTACCGCCACCGATGACAAAGACCTGCTTGTTTCTGTAGAACATGCCGTCACAGGTCGCGCAGTATGAGACGCCATGCCCCGCGAACGTGGACTCGCCCTCGAAGCCGATGTGCCTGGGCGTGGCGCCACCTGCGACGATGAGCGCCCGTGCGCGGTAGGTCGCCGAGGAGGCCACCACTGTGAAGATACCCGTCGCATCGTCGTGCGAGATGCCCTTGACATTATCCATGACGATGGTGGCCCCCAGGTCCTGGGCCTGTTTCTTCATAGCGTCGGTGAGCGAGAAACCGTCGGTATGCGGGATGCCCGGATAGTTATCGACCTCGCTCGTGAGGATCACCTGCCCACCCACGGCTTCCTGCTCAAGGGTCACACTGTCAAGCAGCGCCCGTGTCGCATAGATGGATGCGCTGAGCCCGGCCGGGCCACCACCGATGATCACAAGATCCTTGATGCTCTCTGACATGATATCAACCTTTCACTTACGAATATGTCACTACGATGCTACCCATTCGCAGCCAAGGCATACCCGCCGCGAGACCTTTCTCCCATGCCGTCATCACAACGCTCGGGACAGACCCTACGCGGGGCTAGGACACGAGGAAGTAGACCACAAACGCCACGGCGGCAACCCACATGAGTGGCTTGACCTTCCTGACGTTCTTGGTGGCGAGCGCGACGACAACGTACCCGATGAAACCAAGGCCGATGCCCGAGGAAATCGAGTAGGTCATGGGGATGCCCGTGACGATGAGGAAGGCGGGAAGTCCGTCGAGAAGGTCCGACCAGTCTATCTCGATCACCTCGGAGAGCATGAGGAAGCCGACATAGACGAGGGCACCGCAGGTCGCTGCCCCGGGGACCACAGAGATGAGCGGCTCGAAGAGGACGGCGACAAAAAAGAGCAGACCGCAGAAGACGGATGACAGACCCGTGCGACCTCCATCGGCAGCGCCTGAGGTAGACTCGACGAAGGTGGTGATCGAGGATGCACCAAGAAGCCCACCGGCTGCGGCCGCACAGGAATCTACGACGAGGATCTCGCGCATGTTCTCGACATCGCCGTCCTTCGTGAGAAAGTCACCCTGCTTCGCGACGGCCATCGCAGTGCCCATGGTGTCGAAGAAGTCGGACATCATAAGAGAAAACGCAAGTATGAGCAGGGTCGGCGTAGTCATCACCTTGACGATCCCCATAGTGCCGGCCGAATCGGCCTGAAAGGGAGCGCCAAAGGTCGAGAAGTCAGGAAACGAGACGATGCCAGACGGTGCGGTCGTAAGTCCCAACGGAATGCCGGCGATGACCGCGACGACGATGCCAAGCAGAAGCGCACCCTTGATCTTAAGGGCGATGAAGAAGATCGTCGCGACGATGGAGATGACGCCGATGGCGAAGGAGGGGTCGGTGAGCTTGCCAAGTGCCAATGGCGTGCCACCGCCACTGACGATGATACCGGCCTTCATGAGTCCTATCATGGTTATGAACAAACCGAGACCCACAGAGATACCATGGCGCAACGAGACTGGTATGGCGTCCATGATGGCTTGGCGCAGGCCACAAAGGACGAGCAACAGGATGGCAATGCCCTCGACGAAGATGACACCCATGGCGGCGTGCCAGTCGCCACCACAGTAAGAGATCGTCGCGATGGCAATCATGGAGTTGATGCCGAGGCCCGAGGCGAGGGCGAGCGGGCGGTTGGCGAAAAGCCCCATTGCGATCGTCATGATACCTGCACCGAAGCAGGTGCTGGTGATCGTAGCCGCGAAGGGCACCCCTGCCCCCTGCAGTATCTGGGGGTTCAGCGCGATGATATAGGACATCGCAAGGAAGGTCGTGAGACCGGCCCTCAGCTCTGCTGAGGTGGATGACCCACGCTCTGACATCTTAAAGAACGTATCCATGTGTTCCCTTCTCTCTTTGCCCACCACAACGGATGGACACAGCGGATACCCCGCCTTCATGCGCAGAGCCTGCGCGACGACGGGAGGTCAGACACCCCTGCCTCACAGCGGGGCATGCCATGCACCAGACTAGCTGCCGCTGGAGCCGAAGCCTGCGGCGCCACGATCGGTTTGATCCAGCTTGTCCAGCTCCTTCAGGCTAACAGTAGGAACCCGCTGTATCACAAGCTGGGCGATGCGCTCCCCCTTGGAGATCACGATATCTTCTGCAGGATCGAGGTTTATGGCGCAGACCTTGAGCTCACCGCGATAGTGCGCATCGACAAGCCCGGGGGTATTTGCCATGGAGAGACCCCTCTTGAGGGCCAATCCGCTCCTCGGCTGCACAAAGCCAGCATATCCGTCAGGGATAGCAATCGCCAGCCCCGTCGAGATGAGTCGACGCTCAAAGGGCCTGAGTACGACGTCCTCGCTCGAACGCAGGTCAAGTCCGGCATCACCCGCATAGGCATAGCTCGGAAGCTCGATTGAGGGATCAAGGCGAACGATGGGTAAGGTGATGTGCTCTTGAGTCATGGTACCAAGCTCCGAAGCTCCTCGCTAAACTCGTCGACATCCTTAAAGTCGCGATAGACAGAGGCAAAGCGCACATAGGCCACCTTGTCGACATCAACGAGCCGCTGCAGCACCATCTTACCGAGATCCTGTGAATCGACCTCGGTCAAACCGTCATCCCTGAGCGTGGAGACTATCTCGTCGATGAGCTCTTCGAGCATCTTCACGCTCACATCGCGCTTGACGGTCGCGGCGACAAGCCCGCGCATGATCTTAGAGCGATCGAAAGCCTCCTTATGCCCATCCTTCTTGATGACCATGAGAGGCATCTCCTCACGACGCTCGTAGGTCGTGAAGCGCATGCCGCAGCGCACACACTCCCTCCGCCGGCGAATGGCATCGTTACTCTCTGAGGGCCTAGAATCCACGACTCTTGACGACTCACAGCCACACTTTGGACAACGCATCTCTCCCCCCGCCTCACGTTGACAAAGGGAAGATACCACAAGAGCTCGCTAACTCGGTGACAAAAGATGGATTTTATGGCAACGGAAACGACATAACGTAAGGATAGAACGAATGTGTTTAGGAACGCGTGTGCTGAATATGCTATACTATTAAAAGAGGATGATATGTTGTCATACAGTATAAGAGCAGGTGTTTTGTATACTGTGGTATGTGAGGAGGAGACATGACCAAAGACAAGCTCAGCAAGCGCCAGACCGCCATCTATGACTTTATTTGCGCCTACACGTCAGAACATGGGTATCCGCCCTCGGTCCGCGAGATCGGCAAGGCCGTAGGTCTCGCCTCGCCCTCAACCGTGCACATGCACCTCAAGGTGCTTGAGGAGCGCGACCTCATCAGGCGGGCTACCAACAAACCGAGGACCATCGAGATCGTTTCCTCGAACAAGGAAGGCAAAAGACCCGTCACCGAAGCCCATACATCAGCTGTCGACGTCGCTGATGCCAGCGTCATATCCCTTCCGCTCGTTGGCCGCGTGGCAGCAGGCACCCCCATCCTCGCGGAGCAAAACATCGAGGAGAGGATCGCCCTCCCAACGAGCCTGGTGGGAGACAGCAGCTCCTTCTTGCTCAGGGTGCACGGCACGTCCATGGTTAAGAAGGGTATCTTAGACGGGGACATCATCGTCGTGCATGAGCAGCACGACGCCCAGAACGGAGAGGTCGTGGTCGCGCTCATCGACGACTCTGCGACGGTCAAGACCTTCTATCGCGAGGACGAGTACATCCGCCTTCAGCCCGAGAACGACGCCATGGAGCCCATCTATGTCAAAAGCCCCATCATCCTCGGCAAGGTTGTGGCCCTCGTGAGGTCCTTTGCCTAGCGCTGCGGAGGGGGGCAGTGAGGCTGGCGGCGTGCCCGGCGACTCTGGAGCCGTCGCCAAAGATGCGAAAGGGCGCCTGCAGGCGGTGGATGCCCTAAGAGGTGTCACGATCATCTCGATGGTTCTCTTCCACGGGTGCTATGACCTGCGCTACCTCTCAGGAATCCCCCTTTCCTTCTTTCAACCTCCCTTGCAGGACGTCTGGAGGGCGACCATCAGCTGGACTTTCTTGTTCATCGCGGGATGGATGTGCTCCCACTCACGCAGTCCCACCAGGCGTGCGGCGCGCTATCTTCTCGTCGCCCTGCTCATTTACCTGTCGACGAGCCTCGCTCGCGTGGACGCCCCCATACGTTTCGGGATCATATTCTGCATGGGTGCAAGTACGCTCGTAGCCGGATTCGCCCTGAGGGCGGGGCTGCTCGACGGCAGCTGGTGGCAGACAGTGGCCCTTCTCGTCCTCTTCGTGATGCTCCTGCGACTGCCTGAGGGTACCCTTGGCGTAGGCGCGCTTGCACTACGGCTTCCACGGGCGCTCTACGACACACCTTACCTCTCGTGGCTCGGCTTCCCCGGTCCCCGCTTCGTCTCGGGAGACTACTATCCCCTGCTCCCCTTTGGCCTCATGTACCTCGTGGGCGCAAACGTGGGCGTCATGCTTGCGAGACGCACATTGCCCACCTGGGTCTTTGAGTGCGGTCTTGGTCCTCTCGCTCTCATAGGCAGACATCCGTTGCTCATCTACCTGCTTCATCAGCCCCTGCTCCTTGTGCTTGCAAGCCAGGTTCACTAAGGAGACGCAGAATAAGTGTTCAACCCCTGCTAGGACTCCTGTCAATCGGTCGATCTTTCGGAGGCTTTGTGAGTTCGTGTGGGGAGGTGGTTGCGTCACCGCCCCGGCGGCGTGGGTCTCAGGTCCGAGCACCCTGGCATCACGAGGGCTAAGGGGCCGTCGACGTCGTGGGACTCGTGGCCTACCCGGTCGCGCGAGGGGCCGTGGGGACACAGGAGTGTACACAGATCGGCGAAAACGGCCTCTCGGAGTCGTTTCGGGGCATTTGTGTACACTGTTGCACCCACGAGCTGTGTCGGGTGGCACGAGCGCCTCAACCGCCATGATGTGTCGGCGACGCCCCCTCGGTGGCCACCTCTCCCTTGGTTGGGAAAACGGGCTCTGCGCGAGCACCGCCGCCGCTAGGCTGGCGTCTTCGCCGAGGCAGCAACCCACACAAACCCCCGAGGAACCATCTTTCGGTCATATTCGGACCCCTGCGGCCTCCTCAGACGTTCCGGGTCCCTCTCGCGGCCCCTCCGGATGCCCTCGCAGGCGACGTCTGACAGGTCCAGCCAGCACAAGCGCGAGGTGCATCCCGGGCAGCGTCTCGGCGGGCCAGGGCTGCCTCCCGCGCCTGCCCGCGCCCGTCCCCGGCGGCTCAACCAGGGCCAGCAGGTCGGCCCAAGGCACCACGGGGCCCGTCTGGTCGAGGAGGCCGGCCCACCTCGTGCGCCTGGCCCTGCCCTCCCACCCGGCCCGTGCGAGACTCGTCTGCCTGCCCAGCGCCCGTCCGTCCCGACCGTTCCATCATGGCGCAGAGACGGTCCTCCAACTGCGGGTATGTCACATCCTCCCATGTTTTACGCCCGTCCGGGCGCGGGGTAGGCGGCGCGCGTGCCGGTCTCCCGGTGCGCATAGACGCGCGCCCCCGTCGCTCAGTCTCGAACCCGCGATCTCCCAGGACGCAGGCGGGCTATCCCGCGCGGGCGTCGCCGCCCGCCGAATCGTCCAGTCTTTGCGGCGCGGCCCGAGTCTGGATGCGCCACGCTTGCTCATTGCTCATTGCTCATTGCTCATTGCTCATTGCTCATTGCTCAAGCGGCGGCTCGCTTAAGGCACGTCCCTAGCATTGGCGCAGCGCCTGCTAGCCTGTGGATCGCCCGGACCCACACTGCCACTCGGGCCCGGGCGTACCGCCTCGGTACGCTCGACGTCAAGTGGCAGTGTGAGTCGCGCTGCCCCGTACGTTCACCACCGAGTGGCAGTGTGGGCGGCACTGCCACTCGGCCCTGAGCGTACCGTTTTGGTACGTTCGACGTCGAGTGGCAGTGTGGGTGGCGCTGCCTCGTACGTTCACTACCAAGTGGCAGTGTGGGCGGCACTGCCACTCGGCCCTGAGCGTGCAGTCCCGTGTGGGCGGCACTGCCACTCGGGCCTGAGCGTACCGTTTTGGTGCGCTCGACGTCGAGTGGCAGTGTGGGCGGCGCTACCCCGTGCGCTCGACGTCAAGCGGCAGCGCATATATACGTCAGCTCGCGTCAAGCCCAGGCACCGCCTACTGAGGGTCCGCAGGCTCGCTCTCGTGGAGGTGAGGCTTAAACATAGCTGCCACCCGGACCGGCACCCTTGCGGTCACGAGAAGGCCCTCCGGCAAGTACTGCTCGTGCATGATCTGGCAGCGCTCATGGACCACCCTCTGCAGGAATCCCTCACGATAGGGAATGAGCGCCGTAAGGGTGGTGTCATCCTGCGCAGCCCTCTGGGCGATGCGATAGCGTAGCCCCTGCAAGCCCGTACCCTCGAGCGCGGAGATCAGGATGGCGTCAGGATGGGAGGTCGCAAGCGCAGAGTACGACGCCTCGTCCAAGAGGTCGCACTTGTTGTAGACGGCCACGAACGGTATGCCAGAGGCACCAATGCGATCCAGCACCTCATCCACAGCAACGAGCTGCTTTTCTCGGTTAGGGTCTGAGGCGTCCACCACCTTGAGGATGAGATCAGCCGCTCGTGCCTCGGCCAGCGTCGAGTTGAACGACTCCACGAGCGTGGTCGGGAGCTTCTGAATGAAACCAACCGTGTCCGTGATGGTAATCTTACGACCCGCCTCGAGCTCCAGGGTACGCGTCGTGGGATCGAGCGTGGCAAAGAGCTCGTCCTTGACATAGACTCCAGCGCCAGTCAGCCGATTGAGCAGCATGGACTTGCCGGCATTGGTATAGCCGACAAGCGCCACGCGAAAGATGCCCGAGTCCCAACGAGCCTTGCTTTGGACGGCTCGGTGCTTGTCGAGCTCGGTAAGCTCCCTCTTGAGGGAAGAGATCCTGTCACGGACGAGGCGGCGGTCGATCTCAAGCTGACTCTCGCCCTGACCAAACCTACCACCGATGCCGCCTCGGGCCTGCTCACTCACCAGATGCCCCCACATGCCCTTGAGCCTCGGTAGCAGGTACTGAAGCTGTGCGAGCTGCACCTGGAGCCGCCCCTCGTGCGTTTTCGCATGCCTGCCAAAGATGTCCAGGATGAGCGCGGTCCTATCGATGACCTTCGTGGACCTGCCGATGATCCTCTCGAGGTTTCCCTGTTGCGAGGGGGTAAGCTCATCATCGAATATGACCACATCCGCATCAAGCGAACAGGCGAGCCGAGCGAGTTCCTCGGCCTTGCCTCTGCCGATGAGAGTACGCGACTTCGGCCTGGAAAGCTGTTGCGTGACGGTCGAGACGACCTCGGCGCCTGCGGTGTGGGCAAGCCGTCCCAGCTCTGCGAGCGACTCGCAAAGCGGCCACTCGGACCTCCCGAGCTCAATGCCAACCAATATCGCACGCTCGGCCTCAGGCATCGTGGACTGCGGCTGGGGCTTAGGCATCGAGCTTCACCGCCCTCTGAGCCCTCAGGTCTAAGACAACCCTGTGGGCGGCGTCCCTGACGCTCATGCGATCGAGGTCAAGGGTTTTTGCGCGACCGTCCCTTTTGAGCCATGAGATCTGCCTCTTGGCGTAGCGGCGCGTGCGTGCCGCTACGAGCTCCTGAGCCTCCCTTAGCGTCATATGGCCTTCGAGCGCCTCTGCCACCTCCTTGTAGCCTATGGCCTGACCGGCCGTGGATCCCAGAGAGAGAAGGCCGTCACTCAGAAGGCCGCGTACCTCGTCTACCAACCCCGACACGAACATCCTCTCGACGCGGGCGTCTATACGTGCGTAGAGCCTCTCGCGTGCCATGGACACGGCATAGATGGTCGTCTCATAGTGTGGGCGATGCCGCTTGAGACCCGCGTGCGTATCTGCGTAGGACGTCCCCTCATCCAAAAGCTCGAGGGCTCTCACGATGCGACGGGCGTTATGGGGATGTATGAGCGCGGCGCTTGTGGGATCCCGCTCCTCGAGCAGCTGGTGGAGGGCATCCGCGCCCTGCGCCTCGGCCATGGCCTCATAGCGCCTGCGCGCCTCGCCCGTTCGCTCGCCCCTAGGGAAGTCCATCTCGTCTATGACCGCGTCGAGGTACAGGCCAGTGCCTCCGCAGAGGACGGGGACCCTGCCTGCGGCCAAGAGACGGTCCACGCACGCTCTCGCATCCCTCTGGAAGAGCCGTGCCGAGTATGCGTCGTTTGCATCGCAGACGTCAACCATGAGGACGGGTGCATGGCGCTCCCCCACCGGCATCTTTGCCGTGCCTATGTCCATGCGCCTATACAGCTGCATCGCGTCTATTGAGACGACGGAGCTGTCCAAGAGCTGGGCCACGCGGTCCGCAAGCGCGCTCTTGCCCGACGCGGTGGGCCCGACGATGGCTATGACGGGGCCGGTGGGATCCGTCAGGACTGTCTGCGCACTCACCGCAGCCCGCCTTCTAGAGTCCCTCGTAAGAACCAGGGACGAGCTGCCGCAACCTTGACGGTGCAGAGCCTGCCGACGAGCCCCTCTGGAGAGGCGCCCTTTGGCAGGTCGAAGAGGACCGTCTGGTTCTTGGGGCTATGACCCACCATGACCGTGGCACTGCGCTTCGAGCTGCCCTCGACGAGCACCTCGACACTCGCGCCGAGCTCCGCCTGGTTAGAGGTGAAGGCCTCCTCCTCCACAAGCCTTGCAAGCCGCTCGAAGCGCTCTTGAATGACCTCGTGGGGAGTGGTGTCCTCGATCTTGGCGGCGGGGGTGCCAGGGCGCCTCGAGTAGATAAAGGTATAGGCGAACGAGAAGCCCACCTCCCTCACGAGCGAGAGCGTGTCCTCAAAATCCCGCTCCTCCTCACCGGGAAACCCCACGATGATGTCGGTCGAGAGCGCGATGCCGCTCACCGCCCTCTTGAGGCGACAGGCAAGATCAAGGTAGCCCTCCCGAGTGTAGCTGCGCCTCATGGCCCTGAGAATGCGCGTCGAGCCGCTCTGGACGGCAAGGTGCAGGTGAGGCATCACGGCAGGCACCTCGGCCATCGCGGCCATGGTCTCGTCCGAGAGGTCCTTGGGGTTCGACGAGGTGAAGCGTATGCGCCCGATACCCGTCTCCCCCACCTTACGCAAAAGCTCGGCGAAGCGGGGCTTGCCGTAGAGGTCGCGCCCGTACGAGTTGACGTTCTGCCCGAGAAGCGTGACCTCCCGCACGCCATCGGCCACGAGCGTCTCGACCTCCGCGACGACGCGCTCCATCACGCGGCTCCGCTCGCGCCCGCGCACATACGGCACGATGCAGAAGGTGCAGAAGTTGTTACAGCCCGTCATGATGGGTACCCAGGCATGGAACGCCCTGGCACGGCGGGATGGCAGGACACAGGAGAAGTCTCGTCCCTCCTCCTCAATATCCACAAGCACCCCATCCCCGCCGGAGCTGAGGCTGCCCACGAGCAGGGAGGGCAGAGACGAGAGGGCGCTCGTGCCAAAGATAACGTCCACATTGGGGATGCGCTCCTTGAGCCTGGCACCGTCACGTTGGGCGATGCAGCCGCCCACAGCGACGAGCCTCCTTCCCGAGGGGGCCTGAGGCAGGCGTACGAGATTGGATGCCTCCCCGTAGAGGTGCGTGTCGGCCTTCTCGCGCACAGAGCAGGTCATGAACACGACGATGTCCGCCTGCGCCGGATCATCCACCATGTTGCAGCCACACGAGTCAAGCAGCCCGCACACGCGCTCCGAGTCGTGGAGGTTCATCTGACAGCCAAAGGTCCTGACAAAGTAGGTCCTGCCCACAAGGCCGTCAAGGCGCGCCACTATGCCTCCTGGCCAGGCTCGCCAGCTCGAGTCGGGTCACCCGTAACCTCCGAGGGGCTCAGCGCACCTGCGGCCCTACGGGAATCGAGCCTATGGACGTAGACGGCGATACGTATGGCTGTTCGCATCTCGCCCCCGATCTGGATGTCAGAGAACGTGGGAGCGCACGAGATGTCGACCCCCGTCGGTATCAGGAAGCCGCGTGCGATCGCTATCGCCTTGATGGCCTGGTTGACCGCACCAGCACCTACAGACTGAAGGTTCACCGGCACACCATCCTTCACCATGCCCGCGATAGCCCCAGCCACCGATGCCGGGGACGACTTACTCGATACCTTGAGAAAATCCATGTAGTGCTCCTGATGCATCATCGCCTCGTTTAAAGCCACAACTGCTTCCTTAGTCTTCAGTTAAGCCTAATCCATTGACTATAGTAACGCAGTTTATCGTCAATCACCCTGCGAAACGTGAAAGGTGACAACAACCTTCTCGGACGTTGCCCTGACTGTGGGGGCATCGGAAAGTGTGAGATAATAGCGCTCTGCAAGGAATGCGAAGTCTCTCTCCATGATACGCGAGAAACGCTGGGCATCGTCACTCGAGACGCGCAGCCTCCTCTGCTCTCGCATGAGGTCGACCTCGCTGCGACGGGTTTTCCCATGCCCCCCACCCCTGCGCGAGAGCCTCGAGAACACGCTTCGCACGGGCCGGATCTGCCCAGACAAAATCCGGTGAGCCGTGCGCTCGCTCATCTCGAGGCCGACCGAGCGCGCTGCAACAAGTAGCTCTGAGGCATCCGCCGCAACGGGTATGCGCTCGAGTACCCCAAGCTCGTTTACGTCGTCAACGAAGAGCAGCTCGCTCGCGTCAAGATGCACTCGCGTCTGCTCGCGTATCGTGGCCACGATGTCGGCGGCAGATCCGAGCCAAACGTCAACGCGCCCCCTCTCGTCGAGCACGAACTCGGCGCAGCAACGTATGATGTTGTGGGGTCCGCGCACGATGGCGCGCCCGTCCTCCCCATCCTCGCCCATGGTCGGCCAAGTTGACTGGTCTGTACGCTCTGCGAGGCTCCCTGTGTCAACGACCACGCGAATGGAGCTTCCCGCGCCAGGCGCGGATGCCATGACCTCGGCACTGAGGGCATTCTCGCGTACCGAGAAGAGCGCCATGCCCCTGCCGTGCACACCCCACCTGTCCACGTGGACGCTGTCGAGCTTCGAGGTGACACGAGCGTCGAAGATGCGCTCCCGAAGCCCCTTGGGGATGCCACGACCGTCATCCAGCACGACGAGGGTGCGAACGTCGCTATCTTTCGACGTGGCCAGATAGACGTGGCGAGCACCCGCGTCGCGCGCGTTTCTCAGAAGCTCGATGACGGCATCCTCGACACAGCGGATGTCGTGACGGGCCTGTCTGCGTTCTGCCTCGGACACCCTGAGGCGCACGTAGCCCCCACCGAGGTCCTCCTCCACCCGAAGCGAGCGCTCCTGCCCCGCGGCGGATATGAAATCAACCAGCTCGGCTACATCGGACATCTGGGGTCACCCACACTACTTTGCGATGTCGACAGCGCGAGACTCGCGGATGACAACCACGCGCACCTGGCCGGGATACTGCATCTCGCCCTCGATCTGCCTGGCGATGTCATGGGCAAGGACTGTGGCCGCAGCATCGGATATCTTCTCGGGCTTGACCATGACGTGCAGCTCACGACCAGCCTGCATCGCGTAGGTACGCTCAACGCCCTCGTGGGCGTTGGAGATCGCCTCGAGCTTCTCGAGGCGCTTGATATAGGCCTCGGCGCTCTCGCGGCGGGCACCTGGTCGGGCGGCAGAGATGGCGTCCGCAGCCTGTACCAGGACGTCGAGGACGGTGTTTGGCTCTATGTCGGCATGGTGCGCCTCGACGGCGTGGACGATCTCGGGCCTCTCGCCGTAGCGGCGGCAGAGGTCGGCTCCTATGACGGCATGGGGACCCTCGACATCATGGTCGATGGCCTTGCCGATGTCGTGGAGCAAGCCCGCCCGCTTTGCCGGCGCCTCGTCGAGGCCAAGTTCGGAGGCCATCACAGCACAGAGCGACGCAACCTGGATGGAGTGCTTGAGGACGTTCTGGCCGAAGGAGGTACGGTAGCGCAGGCGTCCAAGAACCCGGATGATCTCGGGATGCAGGTCATGGATGTTGCAGTCGAAGGCGGCCTGCTCGCCCGCTTCCTGGATGCGCTCGTTGACGAGGCCCTCAGCCTTTCTGTAGAGCTCCTCGATACGTGCAGGATGAATGCGGCCGTCGGCGATGAGGTTCTCGAGGGCGACGCGCGCCGTCTCGCGGCGTACCGGATCGAAGCTCGAGAGCACGACGGTCTCAGGCGTGTCATCGATGACGAGGGAGACACCCGTCACCTGCTCGAAGGTACGGATGTTGCGACCCTCTCGACCAATGATGCGGCCCTTGAGGTCATCGGAGGGGATATGCACCGATGCGACAGTGATCTCGCTCGCCTGGTCTGAGGCGCAGCGCTGTATGGCCGTGGAGACGATCTCACGCGCGGTCTTGTCGGCCTGGATGCGAACGCGCTGCTCGGACTCCCGCAGGATCTGGGCCTCCTCACGCACGGAGTCGGCGCGAACCTTGTCGAGCAGTTCCCTATGCGCACCTTCCCTCGTGAGGGCGGAGATGCGCTCGAGCTCGCTCATCTGTCGCTGGTACAGGGAATCAACCTCGTTTTTCCTCTTGTCGAGCTGGCCTTGGAGGCTGGAGAGCTGATGCTCCTTGCGATCGAGCGCGTCATTGCGGCGATCGAGGGACTCCTCGCGCTGCATGATGCGGTTCTCCATCGTCTGCAGCTCCTGCTTGCGCCTCTTGTCTTCCGAGTCGGACTTCTGCTTGAGTTGGAGAATCTCCTCGCGCGCCTCCACGAGCGCCGTCTTCTTCGCGGTCTCGGCGTCGCGCAGCGCATCGTCCTTAATGCGCTCGGCCTTGTCGCGAGCCTCATCCACGGCGCTGTTTGCCTGTTGGACCTTCGTATTGGTAGAGCGCGACACAAAGAGGTACGACCCCGTCGCGCCCAGCGACAAACAGACGATGCCAACGATAATCCATTCCATGTGCACTCTCCTCAGATTGAGATTAATAGGCTCGTTCAGGAGACCGACGCACCGCGCATCGGAACCCGCCATCTGAGGCGCACTCTGAGCTGCATGTCAAAAGAACAACGAATCCGAAAGGCCTACAGAACAGATATGGTGATGCCAGTCGAGGGGACTGGCGAGAAGGCGACTCAAACAACAATTAGATCCTAAGGGGCTAGGCCCACCATGTCAACTCAAGAGGCGCGAACGGGCGTTTCGAGCGTCCTGAGCGTCTCTCGAGCAAGCAGACATCCGTAAGATCCACCCCACCCACAACATCCCCGTGCGTCTTCCATCACGCCACTGAAGGCTGCGTAAGAGCCATCTCATGCCCGCCGCTTCCTAGATGACCCCCTCATCCCTGAGGCGGCTGGCTGCCATGCCGGCGGCGTGCAGGGCAAAGCCACGCGTGCAGAGAAAGCGCACGACCTTGGCGTAGGGATCCTTGCCCCCATGGCACCTGCCCCGCGCCACCTGGTAGGCCTGTTGGACCTCACCTCCCTCGGGAAGGTAGGCATCGGGCCATCCCACAATGCATCGCGCGTCTATGCCACGTCGGGCGAGCGCCTGCTCCACCTTAGAGGGCCCCCAGCCCGCACAGAGCTTCGAGCGCATGAAGACGTCCGCGTAGCGTGCGTCATCCACAAGTCCTGCCTCCTGGAGACGACCAATGCCGTTCTCGATGACTTCGGGCCAGTAGCCGTCGGCAGCAAGCTTGTCCCTCAGCTCCTTTGAGCTGTAATCACGCCGCTCGAGAAGCCTCCTGACCCGCCTTGCGGCATGCGCCTCCTGAAGCTCCTGTAGGCTCAGGACAAGCTCTTTGGCAGACACAGGGCAAAGCCTGCCGTCCGCCTGTCTGCGCACCACCTCCTTGCCGACGGAGATGGGCAGACTCAGCTCATCCTCGCCCCCGTCCGAGAGCCTGAGCCTCACACGGGCCTGCGGCCTTCTCCTGCGGCAGGCGACTGCAGATGTGGCTTCCGTGCGCGAAGGGATGCTGATCGTCCAGCAAGGACTGCCCCCTGCTGAGCCGGCACAGGCAGCCATCAGCTCTGATCGCTGGAGTGAGCTTGCAGGGCGGTGTCAGCATCATAGGGTGCGCTGTCAACGGGCTCACCCACCCTCTCGTCACCGAGCTCGAGGCCGCAGGCGATGCGCACCTTATGGTCGATCTCCTCGCTCAGGTCGGGATTGGTGGCCAAAAACTCCTTGGCAGCCTCGCGTCCCTGTCCGAGGCGCTCCTCACCATAGGTGAACCAAGAGCCAGCCTTGTTTACGATGTCGTAGTCGACCGCCATGTCGAGGATGGAACCTTCCTTAGAGACACCCGAGCCGTACATGATGTCGAACTCAGCCTGCTTAAAGGGTGGTGCGACCTTGTTCTTGACGACCTTGACGCGCACGCGGTTGCCGATGTTCTCACCGTTTCGCTTGATGGCGTCGATACGCCTGATGTCCATGCGCACGGACGCGAAGAACTTGAGCGCACGCCCTCCGGGAGTCGTCTCGGGATTTCCGAACATGATCCCGATCTTCTCGCGAAGCTGGTTGATGAAGATGCAGGTAGTGTTGGACTTTGAGAGCGAGCCTGCGAGCTTGCGCAGCGCCTGGCTCATAAGGCGGGCCTGGAGGCCGACGGTCGTGTCCCCTATCTCGCCCTCGATCTCTGCCTTGGGGACGAGGGCAGCCACCGAGTCGATGACCACGACGTCGATGGACCCTGAGCGAACCAGCATGTCACAGATCTCAAGCGCCTGTTCGCCAGTATCAGGCTGAGAGATGAGGACCTCGTCGATATCTACGCCTATACGTGCCGCATAGCTCGGGTCGAGAGCGTGCTCGGCGTCGATGAAGGCAACCATGCCACCCATGGCCTGCGCCTCGGCCAGTATCTCGAGCGAGAGCGTAGTCTTGCCCGAGGACTCGGGTCCATAGATCTCGACAATGCGACCTCGCGGGACCCCCCCGATGCCAAGAGCGGCATCAAGCGCGATAGAGCCCGTAGGTATGGCCTCGACCTCAAGGCTCGTCCCCTCATCGCCAAAGCGCATGATGGCACCTGTGCCGAACCTCTTGTTGATCTCCGCCGTGGTGGCCTCGATCATCTTGTCACGCTCTTTTCCGAATGTCTTCTCGTGGACCTCACGTGTCGTGCCCTTGCTCTTTGCCATAGTCTCTCCTTGTCCTGACGTAGCTATGGGACTATAGACGAACAAAAGTTCTAAGTCAAGCGCCATGGGAAAAGGATAGGTAAACGGGCATGCAAGACCCTACCCTTGAGCCTGCGGCTGGCTTGCGCTCTCGTCACTTTTCCTCAGCTTTGGTCCTGTGAGCAGGCAGGATGATAGCCCTCTTACGCGCCATGTGCGTGAGACGAGAGCGACGTGGCTCGCGTTAAAGCCCAAGTTCTCCACACATGAGATCGAGTGCGACAGCGACGGCCTTGTCGCGCACCTCCTGCCGATCACCCGAGAAGAGCCTGTGCACGCTCCGCGTGCCCCGTGGCCCGCAAAGACCAAACCAGACGGTACCTACGGGCTTTCCCGGCTCCGCACCTTTGGGACCCGCGATACCCGTGACAGAGACCGCGACGTCACACCCAAGGACGCTGGTCGCGCCCCGTGCCATCTGGCGTGCGCACTGTGCGCAGACGGCACCTTGGGCCGGATCGTCCAAAATGGCCTGGTCGACACCGAGCACGGCATGCTTCACGTCGAGGGCGTACGAGACGACACCGCCCCTGACGACCGCCGACGAACCGGGAATTCGCGTAAGCGCGGCCGACACCAACCCACCCGTGCAGGACTCGGCACAACCCAGCGTAAGTCCCCTCTCGCGCGCAAGCTCGATTGTGCGCGCCGCCGCCCTCTCCAGCGTTTCCATGCTGGGCGCGGCCATATTATCCTGAGAGCACCCGTGCATCAGCTACCCCTCTCAATCACGTGCCAAGACCTCATGAAGTAGTCTGCGCCCGACCATACGGTGAGCAGCATGGCCACGCCAAGTAATGCCTGAAAGAGCAGTCCGAGCATATCGGCAGGGTCACCCTCTGGAAGCGCGCAGCACATCAGAAGGCCCGAGATGGACACCATGGTCATAGCCGTCTTCCACTTTCCAAGCGGGCTGGCGGCTATGACCTCCCCGTCGGCAGCCACGACCATGCGCAGGCCCGACACAAGAAATTCGCGTGCCACGACGATGAGCAGCACCCACGGGCTCACCACACCAATCTCAAGCAGGTAGCAGAGGGACACGACGACCACGAGCTTGTCTGCGATGGGGTCGAGGAACTGGCCGAAGACCGTCTCCTCTCCCCTGATTCGTGCCAGGTGACCATCGAGCTTGTCGGTAAGGGCAAGCAAGACGTAGAAGAGCGCAACCGCAAGCGAGCCGAGGCTCAGCCCCTGATTGGGCGGGCTCGCCGCGAACTCGGCCGCGAGCAGCCAGAGCGGTACGAGCGCCACGCGAATACAGGTCACGATGTTGGCAGGGGTCCAGATGCTCTTCGCTGACATACCGCTCGCCTCTAGCCCTCAAGGATCTCGCCATCGAGCTCGTAGCAAAACGAACCCACGAGACGCACGCGCACGACATCACCGACGCTCGCCTCACCTGAGGCGATGTGGACCGCCCCGTCACAGTCGGGTGCCTGAAACCAGGCATGACCTATGAGCTCGCCGTCGGATACCTTTCCCTCGACGCCGTCGATGATGACGTCAACGACTTCGCCCACATGGGAGGCGGTTGCGGCAAAGCCGAGCTCCTCTGCCACGTCATGCAGCCTCTGCTCGCGCTCGAGCCTGTCCTCGTCGCACAGCTGGCCGGGCATCGTGGCCGCTCTGGTTCCCTCCTCGCACGAATAGCCGAACACGGACATGTAGTCGAACTCTTCCTCCCGCATGAAGTCGACAAGCTCCTCGAACTCCTGCTCGGTCTCGCCGGGAAAGCCCACGAGCCCCGTCGTCCTAAGAACCATCCCGTCGATCTCGGACCTGAGACGGGAGAAGAGCTGCCTCAGCTCCCGCGCGGACCCACTCCTGCCCATACGCTTGAGTATGCGCTCGTTGCAGTGCTGTATGGGGATGTCAATGTAGGGCAGCACCTCCGGGACATCCCGTATGGCCGCGATGAGCTCGTCGGTCATGCCCTCAGGCTGCAGGTACAACACACGCACCCAGCCGCCAAAGGGGCGCATGACCCTCGCGACCTCTCGCAAAAGCCATGCCAGACTGAGCGCCTGCGGAAGGTCAGTCCCCCAGATGCCGGTGTCCTGCCCGATGAGGATGACCTCACGGACGCCCCCCTCCATGAGGGCGCGAACCTCGGCGAGGATCTCGTCGGGCGGACGCGAGGCATAGCTGCCGCGAATGAGGGGGATGGCACAGAAGCTGCAGAACCTGTCGCAGCCCTCTGATATCTTGACGTAGGCGCTCGTACCCTCGATCGTCCTCAGAAACGACCTGTCGGCTATGCATACGCCATAGGGACCCGTTCGCTCGCGCTCGATACCCAAGACGCTCGAGACGACCGCAACGATACCGTCCTCCTCGTCGGCGCGAACAAAGGCAGAAACCTCTGGCAGATCAGGAACAAGCTGGCTCCCATAGCGAGAGGGAACGCAGCCGCACATGATGATCGGACGTCTTGTACTGCCCGCCTTGACGTCATCAGCGAGCTCTAGGGTCGCCTCGATCGATTCTGTCGTGGCCGAGCTGAGAAACGAGCAGGTGTTGATCAGGACGACATCAGCATCATCGACGTCATAGGCCTCCGAGAAGCCCGCCCTGAGCAGCAGCGCCCGCATGCGATCCGTGTCTACCTCGTTCTTTGCGCAGCCAAGCGTCACAAAAAGGCAGCGGGCCACAGGGCGCAGGGCAACGCTATCTGTAGTTGACGAATTGGAGCGGCTGACCATAGTCACCTTCCCTCACTGCGGCGATGACCTGCTGCAGCACGTCACGCGAGGGAGAGCTCACGCGCAGCTTGTCGCCCTCCACGGAAGGTCTACACTTGAGCTTGAGATCACGGATATCCTTCGCGATCCTCTTTGCGATGTCCGTATCGATGCCCTGAACCAAGACCGCGCGTTGACGGACCGACGCTCCCGCCGCAGGCTCCACCTTTCCCCACCTGAGGGCAGCGAGATCGATCTGCCGTTTGGCAAGCTTGCTCGTAAGGACGTCACGCACCTGTCCGCAGACAAACTCAGATGGCGCACTCACGGTGAGCGTCTCGTCCTTCTTCGAAAACTCGATGGTCGCGCCCGTCTGCTTGAGGTCGTAGCGCTGTGTGAGCTCGCGGACTGCCTGCTGGTAGGCGTTGCTGACCTCCTGCACGTCGACGTTCGAGACGATGTCGAAGCTTGATTCCTTTGCCATGCCGCACTCCTTGTCGCGCGTGATGAATATTCCTACCTCGAGCCCTTCGATGACGTCGTGCCGCCCTTGGTGCGAGAGCCTGACGTGCTGCTGGAGCTCGAGCTGTCGCCAGAGTCTGACTTCGACGTCCCACTGGAGCTCGAGCTGTCGCCAGAGCCTGACTTCGACGTCTTACCAGAGTCCGACTTCGACGTCTTGCCAGAGTCCGTTTTGGAACCCGAGCTGCCTGATGACCCGCTCTTCGAGCTAGAGTCAGAGGAGGTATCAGAGTCCTCGTCGTCCTCGCTTGAGGATACCTTTGTGCCCTTGATCGTAATCGATCCGATGCCCGATGTCTTCGAGTCGAAGCTCTGCGTCTTTCCGTTCTTTGCCACAGTCACGGCAGAGATGTTGTTGACCGAGATGGATATGGCCTCCGTTACGGTATACGACTGCTTCCAAGGCCCTGTGATCTGCTCTGCGACCTCACTAATGCCGTCGCACTTGATCTCGACCCAAGAGATCTCCCCCTTGGCTACCGAGACGCTCACCACGGTCTTCTCGTCCTCGCCATCCTTGTTGCCTGACGAGTCAGTGTCGCTTGGGGCGTCAGACGAGTTATCCGATTCACCGTTACCCTCACCGGTCGAGTTACCCGTGTCTCGCGCCGTCGTCGACCCAGCGGTCGTTTGCATCGTATTCGTAGCGACCGTCCTCGTGTCAGTGTTGTTATTGCGCACGCAGGATCCGATGGACATGATGATGATGGCCGTCAGCACTATGGTCACGAATACCACGAAGAGGACGATGTTCCTCGTGTCACCCCCAAAGACGCTCACGACGCCGCCGCTTCGGTCCCGCCCGTGCGCTCGCGAGCTCTGCGTCCGTGCAGTCGATCGGCGACGCCTGACGTTTGGCCTGTCGACCTTGGCGATGTTTCGAGAGGATCTGCGCCCCGTCGTCGTCGAGGCTGCCTCGTATGGGTTGGCCGATCCATAGCGCAGGTCATCCGTGAAGTCGTCGGAAGTGACATCCCTCCTGGTAATGCGTTCGCGATCGGGGGGCAGCTGGGACCCACGCCCGCGCCGGGCCCTCTCACCACGCGTCTGCCTCGTCCTCGTGCGAACGTAGCGGGAGTTTGGCCTGTCTTGCGCCTCCGCAGCGATGTCACGCGAGGTGTAGCGGCGCCCCTCGAGGTCGGTCGGCCGGCTGGGCGCATCATCCCCGTCAGCAGCCAAGCTGCTCTGACCCTTGGGGCGCACCCGAGATGTCGTGGCGAAGCTGTCGAGGTCACCCGCATAGCCGCCAGAGGCCGGAAGGAGCCCTCTTGTACCTTGGTAGGTCTTGCGGTTGAGCGCGCCCCTCCTCAGAGATTCGTTCTCGTCCCACTCCATGGCCCGCTCTCGTCCACCCATGTCCTCCCAATCGGAGAGATCAGAACTGAACTGGCGTGTGATGACGCGTGGGTTGAGGCTGAGGTAGCGTGCGTAGGACGCGAGCATGCCTTGGGCATAGCCACTCTTGGGCATGCTCGAGAAATCACCCTCCTCAAAGGCGATGAGGACCTGTTCCTTGAGCCGGAGCACCGAGGAAGCCTGCTTGATGGAGAGGCCGAGCTTCCTGCGCCTCTCGACGAGCATCTCGCTGAAACGCGGACGTGCCATTGCCTCTACACCCCCCTATATGCTTCCTCTTGGCTTCTCAGCTCCTCGAGCCCCTCTGTGTCAAGAAGGACCTCCCGTGGCCTTGACCCGTCAGGCGGTCCGACGACACCTTTGGTCTCAAGCATATCCATGATTCTACCAGCACGCGCGTAGCCGACCTTGAGTCTTCTCTGTAGTCCCGAGGTCGAGCCGAGCTGGGAGTCGACCACGATCTGGGCAGCCTCCCAGATGAGAGGGTCATACGGATCATCGGGATCCGCCCCCGCACCCCCCTGAGCACCGGGCTGTCCAGGCACAACCTGCGAGAGTATCTCCTCATGGTAGTCGGGCTCCGCCTGGCTCCTGATGAACTCGACAACACTGTTGATCTCATTGTCCGAGGTGTAGCAGCCAAGAACGCGCCTCGGAGTGAGCCCCCTGTCCTTGAAGAGCATGTCGCCGTTTCCGAGCAGTCGCTCGGCGCCGGTCTCATCGAGGATGACACGCGAATCGATGCCCGAGGAAACCTTGAGGGCCACGCGGCTGTCAATGTTCGACTTGATGAGACCGGTCACAACGTTCGCAGAGGGACGCTGCGTGGCTATGACAAGGTGGATACCCGCAGCACGGGCGAGTTGTGCGATGCGGACGATAGACGCCTCGACGTCCTTGCCAGCAACCATCATGAGGTCCGAGAGCTCATCGATGATCACGACGAGAAGGGGCATGGGCTGAGGCGGGTTGTCCATCTCGGCAAGTTTGCCTGAGCTGCACATGCGGTTGTAGACCTTGACGTCACGAGCGCCCGCCTTCTGGAAGACCTTGAGGCGACGCTCCATCTCGGAGACGGCCCACGAGAGGGCGCTCGCAGCCTGTCTGGGCTCCGTCACGACAGGTGCGTAGAGATGCGGCAGACCGTTATAGGCCGAGAACTCAACGCGCTTGGGATCGATCATGATGAGGCGCACCTGACTGGGTGTCGTGCGCATGAGCAAGGACATGATCATGGAGTTGATCATGACGGACTTACCCGAGCCCGTGGTCCCCGCGACGAGCATGTGCGGCATCTTAGAGATGTCGGCGATGACGGGTTTGCCTGCGGAGTCGCGACCGACGGCCACCTCAAGAGAGCCTCCGGTGGCGTAGGGCAGCACATCACCCAGATGAACGTTCTGACGGGTCTTGTTGGGTATCTCGATGCCCACAAACGATGTGCCGGGGATGGGTGCGAAGATACGAACCTTCTCGGCAGCGAGCGTGAGCGCGATGTCGTCCTCGAGGGTGCGGATCTTGTTCACACGCTCTCCCTCGCCCATCTCGACCCGAAACGTCGTGACGAGGGGACCCGAGATGTAGTCGACGACCTTACTCGTAAGGCCAAACTCCTCGAGCGTCCCCTGAAGGCGTGCCATGGTGTGGTCAAGCTCGTCTTTGCTGCTCGCGCTCGAGGCGCTGTTGGGGTTTGAGGAGAGCATCGAGAAGGGCGGCAGCTCGAAGTCCTCGGCAGCGTCACCGGGACGGGCGGTCGGCATCGCGGCTGTCGCGGCACGTCTCGACTCTCTTTGGGCACTCCCGCCATCCTTGTGGATCGGGTCGCGACGCCTTGCCTTGCTTCGTTTGGAAGACCTGCCCCTGGCAGCCTCCTCGAGGAAGGATGGGATCGATCCCGCACGCGTGGCATCCAGCGGTGGCGCCACGTCTGCCGGAGCAGGGGCCGTTTCGTCTCCATCGCGATGGCGCAGGCGCCCCAAGAGACCCAATGGGCCGGACGCACGCTCCCGCAAGGGATTACTCGCCTCTGCGGAATCATCCTCCGCCTCCAAGTCGCGCCTCAGAACGGTCGTCTTCCTCGCCCCGAGGAAGGTCGTGGGCGCGGGATCTTCCACCTTAACGGGTGTGGGCGTCCCCGTACCGTAGGCCCCAACCTGATCCATGCGTCTCTCGTGCGCGACGCTACGCGCCTCTCTCACCCCACGAGCTGTCTCTCTGACCCTACCCGCCAGCCTCAAGACGGAGAAGTCGCCCACCACCGCACCAACGATGATGACGCCCGCAAGGATGATGTTACCGACAGCCCTGCCGACGCTCACGAGGAGCAGCCACGCGAGGGCGCCGCCCACATAGCCGCCGTAGAGCTCGACCACGGGAGGGTTGACAACGGCCTCGGGATGAGACTCAACCAGCGGCATGTTGATAGAGAGCAGGCCGAGGATGGCCAGGATGATCATGCTCATGCCGACGATGGAGCGCTTGGAGATAGGTCCCCCCTCCTCAAAGAAGAAACCGAGCGCAAAGACGACGAGCGCCGTCGGGAAGAGGATCGCCGCCCGACCGAAGCAGAGCCTGAGGAGCCACGCCATCGTCCGTGTAACGATGGCACCCGAGGGCACCACAAGCGAAGCGACCATGGCGACGGCACACACGATGAGTGCGATGCCGACGATATAGCCCTTGATGGTCCCTCGAATGCTCCCTGCGGACTGTCGCGCCGTAGTGGAGCTTTTCTCGTCGCTCATTCTCCGTATTTGTGCCGCGTTTGATCTGCGTAGTGCAGTCATGTGCCACTAGACCTCCATGGCGATAGGTATGACCATGGGTCGGGTGTGCGTCTTGTCCCACAGGTAGTTCGAGAGCGAGTTCCTGGCAGCCTTTCTCAGGGTCTCCAAGTTGCCGCCACTCTTGCGGGAACTCTCCGACACCTGGTCTTTGACGAGCCTCTGCGCATCACCGATGAGCTCATCGGAGTCAAAGGTGACGCCCCTGGATGCTATGGCGACGTCTCCCACCCTACCCCCACGCCTCGAGACGGTAACGACGCAGGTCACGATCCCGTCGCTTGCGAGCTTCTGGCGATCACGGAACACGACGGGGTCATCGCCGGTCACGGAGAGGCCGTCCACGTAGACAACCCCCGACTCGACAGGCTCGCCCCACCTGACCCTGCCGTTTGACATCTCGAGCATGTCGCCGTTATCGGCGATGAAGATGTGGTCCCTGGGGATGCCCAGGGCCTCACCGAGCTTGGCATGCGCACGCAGGTGTACGGCCTCACCGTGGACCGGCATGAAGTAGCGAGGCCGCGTCATCGCGAGCATGAGCTTGAGCTCCTCTTGGCTACCATGACCCGAGACGTGCACCACCGTCGTTGATCGGTCATGGATGGTGCAACCTATCTTGGAGAGCGCGTTGATAACGCTCTGCACACTCTTCTCGTTGCCGGGGACGGGTGTCGCCGAGATAATCACCGTGTCGCTGGATGTGACCGTGAGCGACTTGTGGTCGCCGTTGACCATGCGTGAGAGGGCGCTCATTGGCTCGCCCTGACTACCCGTGCAGAGGACGACAATCCTGTCATCGGGGATGTCCTGGACGTCATAGGCGTCGATGAGATCCTCCGGAGCGATCTTGAGATAACCCAGATCGCGGGCGACGCGAGTGGTGTTGACCATCGAGCGCCCCGTCACGACGACCTTGCGGCCGACGGCGATGGCCGCATCGCACACCTGCTGCAGGCGGTGTATGTGGCTCGAGAACGATGCGACGAAGACCCTGCCCGTAGCATTCTTGATGATGTGACGCAGGGACGGACCGACCACCGCCTCTGACGGCGTGTAGCCAGGACGGGTGGCGTTCGTTGAGTCCGAGAGCAGAAGATCCACCCCCATCGTGGAGAAGCGGGAGATCGCCTGGTAGTTGGGCAACACGCCGTCGATGGGCGTCTGGTCGAGCTTGAAGTCTCCTGTATGCAGGACCGAGCCTGCCGGAGTCCTCATGTATATGCCAAGCGCAGCGGGAATGGAGTGCGTCATCGAAAAGAAGTCAATGCTGAACGCGCCGAGGTTGATGTGGGCCCCGTTCTGGACCTCGCGAAACCTCGGAGCATTGAGCCTGTGCTCTGAGAGTTTGCCTTCGATGATACCGAGCGTCAGCTTGCTCGAGTAGATGGGAACCTTGCGGCTCAGGTCCATGAGCAGGTATGGGAGCGCTCCTATATGGTCCTCGTGGCCATGCGTGATGAGAATGCCCCTGAGCTTATGTTCGTTTTCGAGCACATAGGAGTAGTCGGGCAGAACGAGGTCGACACCCAACTGCTCGTCATCGGGGAACATGAGCCCCGCGTCAACGAGGACCATATCGTTGCCATACTCGAAGGCAGTCATGTTCTTACCAATGCCATCGAGCCCACCCAGAGGAATGATCCTCAGGGAAGTCTGATTTTTTGCCATGTCTGCGGGAAGTCCTTTCTCGATGCTTCGCCTCACGTGCTCTATATCCTCTAATGACGCTCGGCGGCGTCAAAAACATTCGCGTTTCGCCCATTGTAGCTCCTGTGAGCCCATCGATATCTCACATGACACTGGCTTGCAATTACTACAGAGCAGCGAGGGAGTGTCTTCGAGGCACACGGCACCCTCGTACGTCTTGATGCAAGGGACCTGATGTTTGCACAGGAGCCTGGCGTGGAGGGGATGGCGCGGCTCGTACGCCTTGGGCGCGATCCCTTGGCGCACAGGCTCGCGCCACGCAGGTGCACTCCCACGCCGCAGAGCATAACTGCGCTTTTACGATAGGGGCACCATCCCCGACACCGTGCTGAGAAAGAACCGACTCGTTTGACTCCTGTCGATCAGCCGGCAGGCTGGGTGGGGACAGCCTGAGACGCACTTGCCGGACCAAGCCTCGTCCCGCAGCTCATGCAGAACGTGTCCCCACTCTCGACGGGAGCACCGCAGGACGGGCATGCGTGAGCGGTGCCTGCAGGCGCCGCCTGTGGCACTACCATCGTGGTGCTGGCGGCGATGACATCCGCCACAGGAAGGCCACAGCCAGCACAGAACTGGTTGGACGCCGGGACCTTGGTCCCACAACGCGGACAGGTGTAGGTCGCCATCTGCTGCGCCTGTGCCTCGATCTGAGCGATCTGGGCACTAATCTGACTGCGCTCGATATCACACTGCGCGATGCCGTCATAGAGGGCCTCCCTCCCGGCACGCAGCTTCGGATCATCCTTGGTGACATCATAGAGGCTTGCACCAAGCTGAGTGACGAGACCCTCTCGACGCCTCTTGATCTCGTTCAGCTGGGAGTTAAGCTTCATCGTGCTCGTGGAGCGTCCAACGGCAGCCTTCGCGTCGCTGAAGGAATCGCTCAGATCATCTAGAAATCCCATCATCATCTCCCTTGCGTAGGTACTAGAGTACCCTGTCCGGCATGCGAACCTCTGGTTGTCAACAATCAACCACGCTTAGCTCAACGCCGCTGCCTCTCGCCGATGCCAAAGAAGATGCTTCCCACCAGCCCAAGCCCACAGACGATGAGGGAGACGATGGCACCCCACGCCGGCGCAATGACCTGACGGGCATCACTATGTGCAATGCTCACGCCGATAATCCAGAACAGGGCCGTCGCCGACATGATGCCCAGCGCGACTTGCAGGAGCAAAGTTTCCTTCTTGTGACGGATAACGTTCACGGTGCAGTACACGGTAAAGATAATGGAGAGACGCCACAGCGTGCAGATAAACGTTATACCACCATTATCAAATGACGCCGGCAGCATACCAGCCTCAGAGGTCTTAAACAATACAGAGAGCTCGCTGAACGCATCGATGGCACTCATGCGCAAGGACGAGGGGATACCCGTGACGCCGACGCTCTGAGCAGTGGCGGCAACAGGCAGATCAAGCCACGGGGAGAATGCAAAGAGGAGAAGACCAATGATCGCCGCGATAACGGCGATGAGCTGGGAGAAACTCAGGCCGAAGACCGCCCCCATCGAGCTGGCAACTGTACCCGCTGTGCTGGCGAAACCACCGTAAGGTTGTTGCCCATACGGTTGCGCGACGCCCTGGAAAGAGGGGACCTGGGGCGAGGCCACCCCTCGCGGGACGCCCTGGGGGGCGGGGGCGGCGGGCGCCGCTTGGGGGGCACCCTGAGCTTGCACGGGCGCTCCGCAGCTCGCACAGAAGGCGACACCAGGCCGTAGCTCTTTACCGCAATTCAGGCAATACATCGAATGCACCGTTCCTCAGATGAGTTAGTTGACAGTGAGAGGATACTACAACATCAAATTAAGTATCTGAAAAAAGTATCATCTTACCAGTGAGTATAGTGAGGTTGCTCATAGAGGGCTCGTTATCATCCGACTGCATGAATGGGATGCCCCCTGCTATCTCGCAACTCTTAAAGCTCTGCTCAATGCCGTTGTCTCTCGCCAAGGCCAAAGAAGACGCTCCCCCCGAGCCCAAGCCCACAAACGATGAAGGAAGCGATAGCACCCCACGCGGGCGCGATAACTTGGAGGGTGTCGCCGTTTGCAATGCTCACGCCGATGACCCAGAACAGGGCCGTCGCCATCATGATGCCCAGCGCGACTTGGAGAAGAAGAGTCTCCTTCTTGTAACGGATGACATTTACGGTGCAATATACGGTGAAGATGATAGAGAGACGCCACAGCGTACAAATGAGCGTCATGCCACCATTAAACAACGCCGACAGCTTACCAACGTCAGAGGTATTAGCCAAAGTAGAGAGCTCGCTGAGCGAGACGACGACACTCATGCGCAAGGACGAGGGAATACCCGTAATGCCGACGCTCCGAGCAGTAACGGCGACAGGTAGATCAAGCCACGGGGAAAATACGAAGAGGAGAAGACCGGTGATCGCCGCGATAACGGCAATGAGCTGAGAGAAACTCAGACCAAAAACTATCCCCACCGAGCCGGCAACTGTACCCGCCGTGCCGGCGAAACCGCTGTAGGGCTGCTGACGCTGTCCGTACGGTTGCGCGACGCCCCGGGGGACGAATGTCCCAGGCGAAGCCGTGGCCTGGGGAGCGCTCTGGGCTACAGGGACCGCAGCGGTGGCCACTTGGGGGACAGGGGCGGCGGACGCTACTTGGGGAATGCCCTGAGCTTGCACGGGAGTACCGCAGCTCGCACAGAAGGAAGTGCCCGGACTCAACTCCCTACCACAGTTCAGACAATACATCGTTCGCACCATCCCTCGCTCAATTAATTAACAGGTAGAGGATACTACAAGGCCAGCTGATACAACTGACAAATCTGGCCCCAGCGGTCACCATGGCCTTGCGGCGGACGCGCCCGCCAGGAGTCGGATCGCGTCACCGGGACCCGTACCCGTTGCATGTGGGAGGCGCGGAACAGACCAGCTTGACCAGCTAGTTGAGAAACCGTCCTGCCTGCCAAGAGATTCCTCTCGTGAAAGGCCATCCCCGGCTAAGATCTAGAGCAGACCCCGACATGCGCGGCCAAACTACCCCTGAGCATACCGGTCGCACTGCCACTCGGCACTGAACGCTCAACCCCTGTACGTTCACCAGCGAGTGGCAGTGTACACCCTACCGATACCCCGGACGTTTCGGTCCCGCTGCCAGATGCCTCCAAAGCTTCTTGCAACGGCCACAGGCGAGGTCAATTTAGGCGGATAGCAGGTGACGGTTTCGCAGGATGAGCGGATGGTAGGCAGCTGGGGACCCATCCGTAGGACCCCGAATCCAGCCCCAGCCTAGCCTTCATGGTGGCGACGCGGCTGGCGACCATTGGCACCCTTGTGGTCCATGGTCCCACGCCCCTTGTCGCCAGGACGGCGACTGCGGTGCTCACCCGTCCGCTCGCGACGCTCGCCACTATGCTCGCGGGTCCTCCCCGAGGCAGAGACGTCAGGCCTGTCAAGACGATCAAGGGAGATCTTGCCCTTCTCGTCGATCTCGATGACCTTGACGCGCACCTCGTCACCGATGCTGAGCACGTCCTCAACTCGCTCGACGCGGCCATTGGCGACACGCGAGATATGGAGAAGGCCATCCTTGCCGGGAAGTAGCTCGACGAAGGCCCCGAAGGGTTGGATGTTCACGATACGACCGGTGTACTCCTCGCCCATCTCGGGGACCTTGATGATGGCCCTGATGCGCTCGGCAGCGTCTTCGTCAGACCCACCGGTGCCGGCGATGAAGACGGTACCGTCCTCCTGGATGTCGACTGTGGCACCCGTGTCGTCCTGAATACCGCGGATGACCTTGCCGCCAGAGCCGATGACGTCACGAATCTTGTCCGTGGGGATGGCAAGGCTGATGATGGAAGGTGCGCTCTTCTTGGTAGTCTCGCGCGGAGCCGGGATCTGCTCGAGCATCGCGTCAAGGATGCGCAGACGGGCCTCATGCGCCTGCATGAGTGCCTCACGCAGGATCTCGGGCGTGAGACCCGTGGCCTTGTTGTCCATCTGCATGGCCGTGATGCCCTTGGCAGTGCCGCAGACCTTGAAGTCCATGTCGCCGAGGAAGTCCTCAAGACCTTGGATGTCGGTGAGAACGGCAGTCTTGCCCTCCTCCTGGATGAGACCCATCGCGACGCCCGAGACAGGACGCTTGATGGGTACGCCCGCATCCATGAGTGCAAGCGTCGAGCCACAGGTGGACGCCATCGAAGAGGAACCGTTGGACTCCATGACCTCGGAGACAACGCGAATGGTGTAGGGGAAGTCATCCTCGCTGGGAATCACCGGCAAAAGGGCACGCTCGGCCAGGTTACCATGGCCTATCTCGCGACGCTTGGGCGCACCCATGCGTCCGGTCTCGCCGGTACAGAAGGGCGGGAAGTTGTAGTGATGGAGGTATCGCTTCCCATCGACCGGCTCGATGGTGTCGAGACGCTGCCACTCGTTGAGCATGCCGAGCGTGGCCACGGAGAGGACCTGGGTCTGCCCACGCTGGAAGAGCCCGGAGCCATGGACGAGCGGCAGGTAGTTTGGCTTCACCATAAGGGGGCGAATCTCGGTGGCCGAACGTCCGTCGACGCGCTCACCGCGCTCGACGACCATCTTGCGCATGGCGCGCTTCTCGAGGCCTTTGAGCTCAGCTGGGATGGCACGCTCCCACTGGAGCTGCTCCTCATCGCTGAACTCGGCCGCGATCGCCTCCTTGAGTGCCTCGACCCTGCCTATGCGCGAAGACTTGTCAGCGTGGCTGAGAGCAGCCTCCATCTCGTCAAAGTGGGCGAACACGCGATCGTGAACCTCCTCGCTGGGCCCGTCGAGGAGGTACTCCCTTGTCGCGATGGGACCGTCCTGCGCCTCGACCTTGGCAAAAAACGCCTTCTGCTCCGCGCAGAAGGCGGCGATGGCCTCCTGGCCGAAGGCCATGGCGGCAAGCATGTCGTCCTCCGAGATCTCCTCGGCGCCCGCCTCGAGCATAGAGATGAAGGTCGCAGACCCCGCAAGCTCCAGGTCTAGGTCGGACTGGTCACGCTCCTCGTAGGTGGGGTTTACGATGAACTCGCCCGTCTGGCTGTCACGGCCGATGCGCACGCCCGCGAGCGGTCCCTCGAAGGGCACTCCCCCGACGCTGAGTGCAGCTGAGGCTCCCATGATCGAGATGGTGTCAACGGAGTTCACCTGATCGGCCACAAGTGGCATGGCGACGATCTGTACCTCGTTCCTGAAGCCGTCGGGAAAGGACGGACGAATGGGGCGGTCGATCATGCGCGCGGTGAGGGTCGCCTTCTCGGAGGGACGCGCCTCGCGCTTGAGGTAGCCGCCGGGGATACGCCCCACGGCATACATCTTCTCGATGAAGTCGACCGTCAGTGGAAAGAAGTCGTAGCTCTTTCGCTCTTTGGAGACGACGACGGTCACGTTGACCGTCGAGTCGCCGCAGGACACCAGGCACTCGCCGGTTGCCTGCTTCGCGAGCTCGCCTGTCGTGAGGGCATAGTGCTTGCCGTAGAGGTCGAACTCGTGTGTGATCTTTGTCATTGCGTTTCCTTTTTATCTCCGTCTGCCCCATTGCAGACGGGCCGTCATGTGAGAGGAGCGCCCGAAGGCGCTCCCCAAGTTCGTCGCACGTTGCGCTACTGGATGTTGTCGCGGATGCCCAAGCTCCTGATCAGGCTACGGTAGGCCTCAACGTCCTGCTTCTTGATGTAGGAGAGAAGACGCCTGCGCTGTCCGACGAGGGTGAGAAGACCGCGACGAGTATGATAGTCCTTCTTGTGGGCCTTCATATGCTCAGTCAGGCCCTTGATGCGCTCCGTCAGGATGGCAACCTGCACGGCGGGGGAGCCGGAGTCCCTCTCGTCCTTGCCATACTGCCTGATGAGCTCTGCCTTGCGTTCCTTGGTGACTGCCATGTCGTAACCGCCTTTCGCGTGGATTCGCCCCGAACTGGGACGGCCGCCTGGCCAAGCGAGCCTCTCGGTACGGGGTAGGACGGAGGAAGGATAGCACGTGAGGCGTCGGCCTAAGACGCGCAGTGGAAATCTCCCCAGAATGCCCCTCTTCCTACGTTACGGGTTACTTTTCACGGATGGGCCAGTGACGCCTTCTCAGGCCAATACGGCGGAGCTTGGTCGACGGGCAGTCCGCACGCCCCCTCCCGCCAGCTCAGGCGTCTTGTCGCGGTCTTGCCTGAGGCGCCCCCGGGAGGGGCGCGCGGGGCACGGGCGCTGGACCTGTGGGGCTCGGCCGCGCCACTCGGTGGCGCCGAGTGCGCGGTCTGCCTGACACTCGGTGGCGCCGAGTGGCACAATATTTCCTGGCAACTGCGCGTATGCTGACTCCCGCGCCACTCAGTAGTGCCGAGTGCGCAATCTGCCTGCCACTCGGTGGCGTCGAGTGGCAGGACCGTGGGACAGTGCGGCTCGAGGCATCGGGAGGGGGCACTACCAGACGCTAGCTCGGCGGCCACGGGCCCCTCACGCACCACGATTCTCGATGCGATCGACACCCTCGATGAGGTCGCGCACGAAATCCCCAGCCGTCGGCAGTCATCCTTTATGAGCACGAGCTGCATCTCGAAGACCGTCTGAGCGATTCCAGCGTCTCTTGAGGGGGCTCACCTTCGAGCTGAAGGGCCGCTCGTGGGAGCTAGGAGCTCAGCATGAACTCGTAGGCGCGCAGGCGGCAGTCGAGCTGCGTCGTCGCCCAGACGTGCGCGAGAAGGACGAGCGCGCTTGAGGTCTTGAGGTCCGGTCCAGCCGCAAGCAGCTCGTCAAAGGTCGACGTGATGAGCGCTCTTAACCAGGCAAGCTCCGAGCGCTCCAGCCGCCGCGCCCCAGGCACGTCCTTGGCGCAGCTCGAGCAAAGCGTGCCGCCCATCTGGGCCGAGAGGTAGCTGACCTCCGCATCGCCACAGGAGATGCACTGCGTAAGCTCGGGTCTCCAGCCACAGTGCGCGAGCACCTTCATCACGTAGGCAGCGACGATGAGGTTCAGCTGCCGCTGGTCGCAGGCCCGCTCAAGGCACGCGAGCGCCTTCGAGCAGATCGGATGCAAAAAGGGGTCCTCGCTGTTTTGGAGGCAGGTGAGACAGGCGAGTTCCGCCACGACGCTCGCGGCACTCACCCGCGCGAAGTCGCCGCGAATCTTGGCGTGTGCGTCCACGAGCGTCGCCTCCGAGACGATCTCGAGGGTGCCCCTGCCCTTGGCAAGGAGTAGGTCCACCTCGGAGAAGAGCTCGGAGCGAGAGGCAAGGCGCCCTCCCGGCCTACGCGCGCCCTTGGCGACCGCACGCACCTCCTCGCCAGATGCGGCAAGCATGGTCAGGATGAGGTCCTGCTCGGCGAGCTTGGTGCGCCTGAGAACGATGCAGCTGAGCCGACGCGTGCGCGAGGCCATGGCTAGCCCAGTTCCCCAGCGTTGTCAGAACATAGGCCGGGCGCATTGGTATCTTTCGTGCCCTGCCCTCTTGTGGCAAGCTCGCTAAGCCTCTTTACAAGCTCGGGGATATCTTCGAACAGCGCCTCTTCGACCAAACTCCAGTCAATGCCATCGTAGTGGTGGACCATGCGATGGCGCATGCCGGCAATCGCGGCCAAGTCAATGCCCTCGCCTAGGTCGACACCCTCCCTGTCGAGAAGCCATGCCTGTTCCCCGACAAGCTCTAGCGCCTTTGTGGCGGCAAGCTGATGGACCACGCTCCTTCCAAGCGACTCGCGGCTCACCTCACCTGACTCAACGAGCTGCGCGGCCTGCCTTGCATAGTCGAGGAGGAGCCTCAGGTGCCGAGGACAACTGTCAATACCCATGTTATTCCTCGTCATAGGTCGAACTTCTCTCTTAGCACAGCCTCACGAAAGGGCCCCGGCATAAGCTCCGATATGTCGTAGATGTCTACGGTCTTGCCCGTGGCCCTCTCAACCTCGGTTCCCAGGCCCAGGATCCTCGTGAGCTTGCCCCCACCACGATCGACCAGGATGTCGATGTCGGAGTCAGCATCCGCCTCACCTCGCGCATACGATCCGAAGATGCTCACCGAAGCGATGCGACGACGCCGGGCGAGCGGCACGATAATCTGCCTAAGCTCCCCGATGCCAAGGACGCGGGATGCCCTGTAACCCAAGGTGTCAGTCAGGCCCTTCGGGTCGACGTGCCCTCCCAGGGATGACTCGAACGAGTTTGCCATGATCCCCTCCCCTGACGCACCACCTTGTGAGGACAAGTGTATACCATGCACGCCTTTCGGGTCAGTGGCGGACGGCACAGTCAGCCGAGGGGCCAACACCGGCACGTCAGGATGAGGTCCTGCTCGGCGAGCTTGGTGCGCCTGAGAACGATGCAGCTGAGCCGACGCGTGCGCGAGGCCATGGCTATTCGTCCACGGCAAGGCCCATGCGACGGATCTCACTCCGGTCGCGCCGCCACCCGGGACGCACCTGCACGCGCAGGTCCAAGAAGCAGCTCGCGCCCAAGAGCCTCTCGACATCTCGTCTGGCCTCGGTGCCAATCCTCTTGATCATGGAGCCCCCGCGACCGATCACGATGCCCTTCTGCCCCTCTCGCTCGACGATGACCGTAGCCGCGACAGAGGCGTGCCCGTCCTTCGCCCAGCTGATCTCGTCGCAGGTCACACCCACGGAGTGCGGCAGCTCCTGACGCAGGTTGAGGAGGGCCTTCTCACGGATGAACTCGGCCACGAGCTCCTCGTCCGTGAGGTCCACGTCCATGCCGTCGGGAAACCACCTGGGACCTCGCGGCAGATGCTCACTGACGATCGCCAGAAACGTGTCCACGTTGAACCCCTCCCTCGCAGACACGACCAAGCTATCGTCGAAGCGCGTAAGGCGAGACGCCCTCTCGAGCTGGGATACGACCATCTCTGGCCCCGCGATGTCAGCCTTGGTCACGACGAGCAGCTTGAAGGGAGCCGCCGAGGCCTCGACGCGACCCGCCACCCACTCGTCCCCCCTGCCCACGGGCTTCGTGGCGTCAATGAGGAGCGCCACGACGTCCATGTCGGCAAGCTCGGCGAGCGCGGCCCTGTTGAGCTCCTTGCCAAGAGCGTCCTTGGGCTTGTGCAGGCCAGGCGTGTCCACGATCACGAGCTGCGACGTCTCCGTGTTCACAATGGCCCTCATGCGCCTGCGCGTCGTCTGGGCGACGTCGGAGGTGATGGCGATCTTGGCCCCGTAGCAAGCGTTGAGCAGGGTTGACTTTCCCACGTTGGGTCGGCCCACCAAGGCGACAAAGCCGCTGCGAAACGCCTCTTGGCTGCTCGGGCAGTGCGTCGGTGTGTGGTCGTCACGTGACATTGCTCTCCTTAGCTCAAGAGTCTCATGAGGGCGTTTGCATACACGATGGTCCCCGCAAGGGCGACGAACACCGAGAGCGACCAGACGGCCGCCGCCGCGATGTCCTTGGCGCGACCCGCGAGCGGGTGGAACTCCGGGGAGACGAGGTCGATGATCGTCTCGACGGCGGTGTTCAAAAGCTCTCCGGCTATGACGACACCACAGCAGAGAAGAACGATGGCCCAGCTCAAGGGGTCGAGCCTCAACGCGATCCCAGCCACGATGGCCGCCGCCCCAACACCGCACATGACCTTGAGGTTACGCTCCTGCGAGAGCGCCGTCCTGAAGCCCTGGAGCGCGAAGAGGAAACTCCGCTTGAACGAGGGATGGCGAAATCTCTTGCCAGGGATCATGGCAGCCCATCCTCTCCGTGACGGGTGAGCGTCACGTGAGCTGTGGGCGCGGCAGCTCCGATGAGGGCCAACAGCTCGTCCTCACGAGCCTCCATGACCCCTGCCTCCTCGTCCGTAAGGTGGTCGTAGCCCAGCAGGTGCAGCACGCCGTGCACGAGAAGGAGAAGGAACTCGTCGGCGGGCGTCGTGCCAAAGCGAGCGGCCTGTGCCGCGACGTATGCTGGGGCGAGGATGACATCCCCCAGCTCGCAGGGCTCCCCAGGCGCAAGGTTGGCGTCATCGGGACGCTCGCACTCAAGCGAGAGAACGTCGGTCGCCCTGTCCTTCCCACGCCACCTGTGATTGAGCTGGGCCATTCGTTCGTCCGTGACGACACTCACCGAGACCATGCAGGGTCTTTCGATGCCCTCCCGTGCGAGCACGAGGTCGACCACGCGGCAGATCTCGCGCTTTGGCACGGGGCTTTTCACGCCCTCGTCCACCGAGAAGTCCACGACGTTCGAGGCCACGTCACTCACCGGCTCTGGAGCTGTCACGCCTAAGGGCATCTTGACGCTCGCTCCTGCCATAGGCGTCCACGATCCTCGTGACGAGGTTGTGCCGCACGATGTCATCCAGGCCAAGATCGACGAACTCCACGTCATCCATGCCCGTAAGGACCGCGCGAGCGGACCCGAGTCCGTTCGAGCCGAGGAGGTCGCGCTGGGTCATGTCACCCGTGATGACAAACTTAGACGAGAGGCCCAGGCGCGTGAGGAACATCTTCATCTGGTCATGCGTTGTGTTCTGCGCCTCGTCGAGAATGACGAAGGAGTCGCTCAGCGTGCGACCGCGCATGAAGGCCAGAGGCGCGATCTCGATGATGCCCTGCTCAATGAGGGCGTTTCCCCGATCCCTGTCGCACATGTCGAAGAGCGCGTCATAAAGCGGGCGAACGTAGGGGTCAAGCTTTTCCTGTAAGGTTCCCGGAAGGTAGCCAAGTGACTCCCCCGCCTCAACGACGGGACGCGCGAGCACGATGCGACCCACCTCCTTGCGTCTGAGCGCGGCTAGGGCCATGGCCATGGCCAGGTAGGTCTTACCGGTACCGGCAGGCCCTATGCCAAAGGTGATCGTGTTTTGGGCAATGGAGTCGACGTAGCGCTGCTGACCCGCCGTCTTGGGCCTGATGGGGCGACCACGGTGAGTGAGCAGGATGTCCCGGGAGGGTTCCGGCACCTGGAGCGCGCCTCGCCTCACCCGTCCCACGAGAAGGTCGACGTCTGACTCCGTTGGCTGCTCTCCCGCCTCGATGAGGCGAATGAGACAAGAGAAGGTCGAGGTCAGCTGATCGACCTCCCCTGAGGGACCGATGATCTGGATCTGATTGCCGCGAATGGAGACCATCGCGTCAAACGCCGCCTCGATCCTTCGCAACAGCGTGTCGGCAGGACCCATGAGCCGCAGGGGGTCTATCGTGTCCGGTATGGTCAGGCGCACCTGGGTAGGCTGCATGTACTGCGCTCGTCCCTTCTTGTCCCTCGCTCGAAACCCTTATCTTGCTCGCACCCATCATACCCAGAGCGGGGGTGCGCGTCACGCGACGGTCGCCAGGAGACTTCCGTCGTTGAGAAGCGAGTGGGGCGTCGCCCGCACGAGGGTGCCCACCGCCACGGTCGGATCGAGGCGAACGTCAAAGAGACCGCCCGTGACGCCCCGCCCTTGCCGTTCCACGACGACGAGCTGCTCGGTGCCAAGCAGCATGCTGGCCGCCTCAAGTCGCATCGAACGGGCGAGATCGCGCATACGTGCGCCCCTTTTGGCCGCAAGCCTCGGATCAACCTGGTCGGGCGCCGATGCGGCAGGTGTGCCCGGGCGCTTCGAGTAGCGAAACACGTGCATCCGCGAGAAGCCCATCTCTTGGCAGAAGGCAAGGCTCTGCTCGAACTCCCCCTTTGTCTCGCCGGGAAAGCCCACGATGACATCAGTCCCCAACGCGACGCCTGGGAGCATCCTGCGTGCCGTCTTCACGGCACGGGCGAAGGCGGCACTGTCATAGGCCCGCCCCATGCGACTGAGCGTCGCATCCGAGCCGGACTGCAGGCAGATGTGCAGGAAGGGCGCTATGCGTTCGGGGTTGGCAGCCATGACCTCAAGCAGCTCCACGCCGACGTCAGGTGGCTCGATCGAACCTATGCGAACGCGACGGACGTCGGTCTCGCGCATGAGGAGCGAAAGCAGGCCAGAAAGGCGAAGCCCGCCTGCCTCATAGCTGCCGATGTTGATGCCCGAGAGGACCACCTCGGCACAGCCCCGCCCGCTCGCTCGACGCACGCGACGCACGACCTCCCCTGCGCCGATGGAGCGTGCGCAGCCTCGGGCCTTCCACACGATGCAGTAGCTGCACCGCCTGTCGCAGCCATCCTGGATCTTGATGCCAAGGCGCGTGCGCCCCGTCGGCGTGCCGCGAAGGAGGCCTGCGTCATCTATGCCACCTACAGGCGCACCCACAAGCTCCAAGACGCGAGTGGCGACTTGTGACTTGTCCCTGACCACGCTGATGTTAGGTGCGAGGCCCCTCAGCTCGTCCGCAAAGAGATTCACGGCACAGCCCGTCGCGACGACCTCAGGCGCTTGGGGAAGGGCTGCCATACGCCTCAGGAGCTTGCGCGTCTTGGCCTCGGCCTCGGCGGTCACGGCACAGCTGTTCACGACGACGGCATCCGCCTCGACGCTCGGCGAAAGCTCGCAGCCGAGCGCAAGGAGCGTGTCTGCGATATCGTCGAGCTCATCGCGGTTCACCCTGCAACCAAGGTTGACGAAGGCGACCTTGGGGGCGCTCACCGACGCTTCCTACCACGGAATCCGCGCCTCTTGGCACCAACGTTGCCCTCGTCGCCAACCTGAGACCCCGCAGCGCGCCCGGTCCTCCTCTCACCGACGATCTCGCGGATAGCACCGAGCTGCCTTTTCGTGAGTCCTTGAGGGGCGCTCACCTGCACGACCGCGATCAGGCTGCCGCGGGCGTGCGAGCCGAGCCTGGGCATGCCGTACCCCGTGACCTTGACCTGTTCGCCAAAGGAGCAACCCGCCGGCACCCTGATCTCGACCACCTCTTCGTCGAGGATACCTGGGACGGTGAGCGTCATGCCAACGATGGCCTCGAGCGAGTCGATCTCTACCCTGCAGAAGAGGTCGTCCCCCTGACGCTCGAAGCGTCCATGCTCCTCCACCTGGATCGTTACCACGAGGTCACCACCACGCTCAGCGCGTATGCCCGCCTCGCCCTTGCCACGCAGCGAGATCGACTGACCCGAGTGGACACCCGCCGGCACCTTGACCTCAACCGTCTCGCGAGAAGGTGCTCTTCCCTGTCCCGCGCAGGTCTCGCAGGGCTTGTCGATGACCTGACCAGAGCCCCCGCAGCTCGGACAGACCGACTGGGACTGCATCTGGCCGAAGATCGTCCGCTGCACCTCGATCACACGCCCCGTGCCCCCGCAGCGCGTACAGCTTGTGGCATGGCCGCCGTCTGCGGCCCCGCTGCCCCCGCAGTCGTCGCAGGGCGCAAGTCGATCGTAGGCTATGGTCTTCGTACAGCCCGCAGCCGCCTCCTCGAGCGTGACGCGCAGCGTGATGCCCATGTCACGTCCACGCGTCCTCGCCGCCCTGCCTGCGGCGCCCGTCGCCCCCCCACCAAAGAACGACTCGAAGATGTCGCTGACGCCAAAGCCGCCTCCGAAGATGTCCGACATGTCAACGTAGTCCGACCCAAAGCCGCCAGGGCCATCCGGCGTGCCAAAGCGGTCGTAGTTCGAGCGCTTGCGCTCGTCCGAGAGGACCGAGTAGGCCTCGTTGACCTCCTTGAACTTACGCTCGGCGTCAGGCGCCTGGTTGACGTCAGGGTGGAGCGTCCGCGCCTTCTTGAGAAACGCGCGCTTGATCGTCTTTGCGTCGGCGTCATGCTCAACGCCGAGGATCTCATAGTAGTCAGGACTCGCTGCCAATCTCACCATTCTCCTGAAAGCTCAGTCTGTTGCCGTACCAATGCGCCTCGCGATTCGCCGTCGGGAAACGAGCGGCCCCCCGACACCCGACACGCACCGCCTTCCTAGCCCATGTAGCCCCTCGTGCCGAGCGTCGAGCACGACTGCATCATCACCACGATGACAGCCATGATCAGCGCATTGGAAAAGCCGTTCACAATGGAGGCAAAGCCCCGCCTCCACCAGGCCACAGGATGGATGACGCCGTCCCTGAACGCGTTGATGAGTCCACCGACCACGACTAGGGCGATGAAGAGCCACATGCCCGAGAGGGTTCGGGCGAGCGCACCAAGCGCGATGAAGGGAAGCGCAAGTCCAAGCATGTAGAAGCCAAGGGCCTGCCGTCGGCTCAGGCGCTCGGAGGCGACGCCGACCCTGCAGACGAAGTCACCCGACGCCTTGCCGTTGGTACCGGCGTTTCCCATGTCCTTGACGCGCACCTCGTCACCGTCATGCGAATGCGCGGGCACGCTTACCACAACCTCGCTCGCAGAGAGCGTACGACCCGTGCCTCCGCAGCTGGGGCAGGGGTCTACGACCACCTTGCCCGAGCCCTCGCACTCGGGACACTCCATCTCGAAGACGCCAAGGCCAAAGATGCTGTTGAGGTCAATCCCGATGTGGCCGCTGCCACCGCAGGTGGGACAGGTCCCGGCGTGCTCGTGCTCGATCGAGCCCTTCCCGTTACAGGTCTCGCAGGCCACGTAGCGCTGGTAGGTAACGCCACGCTGACAGCCCTCCTTGGCCTGCTGCTCGCTCAGGTCGAGCTCAACGGTCACGTCGGCGCCCACCTTGGGGTTGTACGCACGCGACGTGGATCGAGACCCCCTACGCGCGGCATAGCCACCAAAGGGAAAGCCCCAACCAAAGGGCGATCCGTCAAAACCACCCGCACCGTAGGGACTCTGGGAAGCAGGACCATACCCGCCGAAGGAGGTGCTGGAGCGCATGGCGTCGTAGCGCCTGCGCTTGTCGTCGTCCGAGAGGACTGCGTAGGCCTCAGAGACCTCCTTGAAGCTCTCCTCGGCACCTGCCGCCTTGTTGACATCCGGGTGGAGCTTGCGCGCCTTCTGCTGGAAGGAGCGGCGTATCTCGTCCTTCGAGGCGTCCTTCTCCACACCGAGGATCGCGTAGTAGTCCTTCTCGTTCATTGATGCCATACAGCAGTCCTTCGCAAAGAGGCATGAAAGCAGAGAAAATCACATGTCGTTTGATTGTATCCAAGGCGGATGCGGGCTATTCTCGCATTTGCCTCGTTAGCGCATCTCGGCATATCTCACATGATTGAGCGGCCCCGTCGCTCGTCTCCTGCCGACGCCACCTGACGGAGAGGGGCGCAGACGCGAGGCAGAGCCACGCGAGGAGCCAACGGGAAGAAGGCGATCGGCGCAGATGCCTTTGGGAGACACGCCAGAGGCTGACTTCCGCCTCAGCGTTAGCCGCATGCGGAGTCCCCGAGACGATCGGGCAAAGCGGTTGTCGGGAAGTTGGAAGTTGATTGTGGAGGGCTCCCCTCAGGGTGGGGCGAAGGCGCCTGCGGCCTGCGGGCCCCGCGTGGCGTATACTGGGCACGTGGCGGGCCAGCGCGGCGTCTCGCGCGGGCCGCGACTCTACACCTACCCTGCAAAGACGGAGGAGGGACCATGGACGCACAGGCACCCCGAGACCCCGGCGCACGGAAGAGCGCCCCCAGGCACCGAGGCCTCACGGCGCTTCGCCTGGTGACCATCGCCGCCTGCCTGGCGTTCGCGCTCATGCTGGCCACGGCGCCGCCCCGCGAGGC
>ERZ772764.153-NODE-153-length-49328-cov-8.499259_pt1 | contig 49328 bp, 53 predicted proteins | sample MGYA00512163_ERZ772764 | MGnify/ENA primary metagenome ERZ772764 (study PRJEB29015, sample SAMEA2737903) | human oral metagenome | biome: human oral; feature: human-associated habitat; material: dental | place: China | collected 2094 ... | reverse complement strand
GGTATACGTGAACGCCCTGGCGAGGGACGGCAGCGAGGTCTCCGCCCTCATGAGGGTGCTCACGGAGGCCGAGGCGTACGACGAGGAGCGCTTCCCGGAGACGTCCAGGGTGAAGCGCAGGCTCAGGGAGACGGAAGAGGGGCGAAAGGACATGGGAAGCGTCATAGAGGAGATCCGCGCGGAGTGCATCGCGGAGGGCGAGGAGAGGGGCAAGCTCGAGGGCAAGCTCGAGACGCTCGTCCGTCTCGTGCGCGACGGGCTCGTGAGCGTACAGGACGCTGCCACCTCGGTGGGGGTGGACGCCGACGAGATCAGGCGCGCGCTCGCGGCGGAGGGATGAGGTCGGCTGCGCGGGGGTGACGTGCTCGACTCATCGGCGGCCGGAAGCAGTCGGGAGCTCGGCAGGGCCAGCTCGTACCAGCGCACCGTGCGACGCCCGCCCTCATGAGGGTGCTCACGGAGGCCGAGGCGTACGACGGCAAGCTCGTGCGCGCCGGCCTCGTGGACGCACGAGCTGGCGCGGCGTCGTTGGGGCTCGACCCCGACGAGGTCGAGCGTATGCTCGCGTAAAGGGCCAGCGCGCACCGCGCCCGCGCTTGGGAGGGCCACATGAGACGGACGAGGGAGGAGAGCGCCGACACGAGGCGCGCGCCCATCGCTGCGGCGACGCGGGAGTTTGCCGAGCGTGGCTGCCAGGGGCGTCGCTGCGCAGCCGCAGCATTTGTGCGGCGGCCTATGTGACGACAGGTGCCCTCTACTTCCTGTTCGCGGGCAAGGGGGAGCTCTTCGAGCGCCGTCCTCGGCCCATCAAACCATGCCTCCCGTCCTCACCTTCCATCAACGGGAGTATGCTATGCTTAGCGTGTGATTGCCTTGTGTATATTGCACGAGGGCTGTTGATATAGTTCACTTCCTCGACACTCGCCCATGGCAAGTCCCATGCACCCCCGTTGCCTTCTCGTCACGTAAAGTTCCTTGACCCTCTCGCTACGTGAGGGTCCATGATGCCCTTGGAGGTGTGAGATGGACGAATCGAAACCTGCGGGAAGACACTACAGCGTGGGACAATTGGCCCAGATGGCGGGCGTGAGTGCACGCACGCTGCGCCATTACGAGGACATGGGGCTCCTCGAGCCCGCCCGGGCAGAGAACGGGTACCGCACGTACGGTCCCTGCGACGCAAGACGCCTGTCGCAGATCCTTGCGATGCGCGCCTGCAACCTTCCCCTCACGACCATCCGTCACCTGCTCAGGGACTCACAGGCAAGCCTCCGGGACACCCTTGAGTCACACCTCAGGACCCTGCGCGCGCAAAAGAAGTCACTGTCGGACGTGATGGCCCGCACGAAGGCAGCCATCGCGACTATCGAAGGGATCGAGAACATGGACAACGAGAAGAGGTTCGAGGCCATCAAGGCCCAAGGACTGAAGGAGTTCGAGGATACGTACGGAACCGAGGCGCGCAGACGCTACGGCGATGAGGCCATCGACGCGGCCAACGAACGCATCATGTCGCTCACGCGCGACGAGTGGGACGCGAAGGACCTGCTTGAGGAGGCCATAAAGGTACAGCTGCGCCTGGCGATGGCATCGGGCGACCCGACGGGTGACCAAGCCGCTGAGCTCGCTCATATGCACGAGCGCTGGATGCGCATCCACTGGGGTAAGTCCTACGACCGCAAGACACACCTGAAGCTGGTGCGCGGATACCTGGGCGACCCACGCTTCAAGGACTACTACGACACCGCAGCCGGCAACGGCGGAGCAGAGTTCCTCGTGAGGACGATGGAGGCCAACCTGTAGCACAGGGTGCATGCGTGACCGGGGCGGGACCGTAACCGGGGCGGGATGGCAAGCCGTCGACCCACCCCGGTGGAATCTCCGTTCAGGCACGCCTGCCGTCCCGTTGAGCCGCCATACCCATCCAGATCGACAGGGCGGTGATCGCGAGCATACCGATGACGAACGGGGCATTCAGTTGCAGGACGAACACCGACATGAGCGTGTTCATGGCCCCATGGAGCACGGCACACCACAGGACGGAGCCGCCCCTCCTGCGCAGGCCGGCAAGCCAGAAGGACAAAAGGACCGCCTGGAGGGCGAAGAGCGGGAACGGGAACGAGAGGTGCGAGTCTCCTGGTGTGAGCCAGAAAGGCACATGCCAGACCGACCAGATCACGCCTGTGACGAGCGTGGCCACAGGATAGGGCAGCCTCCCCTCGAGTTCGGGTTGCAGCACGCCACGCCAACCCAGCTCCTCATTGCCGCCGCCGATGAGCGTCGTGACAAGGAAGATCACCGGAATCGCGAACGCGGGAATCGCTGCGTTGAGACCGGAGGAGTTTCCTGCGATGGAGAGCGCCCCAAGCACGACGAGCAGGAGAAGCCATCCGATGGAGGTCCTCGAGCCACCGCAGACAAACCGCGCGAACCCGTGCAGCGACCGTGTGTCAGGCCTCACCACCAGCGCGGCAACCGTCGGCCCAAAGCCTCCTATAAGAAAGAGGGGCAGGACGGAGGGCGAGTCCACCGTGACCACCCCGCTCGCGCACAGGGCGGCCCGGGCCATCCAGCAGGTCCAGGTCATCGCGAATGCGATGATGAGGTACCGTGCGATGTGCCGCCCGTCGGTCATGGCCTCATCCATGGGCTACTCCTGGTCCTTGCGAAACTCGCGGATCATCTTGGCCAGACCTCCAAAGTCCAGGTGCACGTGCTCCTTGTCACTGTCCACATGGATGCCGTCCCAGCCCACGTGGACCTCCTCGCCTCCCTTGGAGTCGCGGACGTGCACACCCTGGGAAAAGCTGATGTTGACGTAGTCCTGCTCGGGATGCTCGGGGGACTGCCAGGCAGACTCCTCCCCTGCCTCCGCAGGCGCCCCCTCGGCGACGCTCGCGCTCCCAGCGCCCTCTTCGGGACCATCTGCGTCTGTCTCACGCTCTGGTGTTGCGACAATCGCCCTCTCGGGATCGGCGAACAACAGCTCGTCCACCGTCACCCCATAGAGCAGGGCAAGCGCGATGAGGTTATCAGTGTCGGGAGATGACTCGGCGCACTCCCACTTCGACACCGCCTGGCGCGAAACGCCGATCTTGGCGGCAACCTGCTCCTGGGAAAGCCCGGAGGCCCGACGATACTCGTAAAGTCTCTTCGCTGTCTCGATCTTCATGATGGGAACCTCTCTCTGTCGTCGTTGGTATGAGCCTAGCAGCTGCATGGCATCATGCTCAACCACACCCATCACATGCACCACCAATTCTAGCTTGCAATTCTTCCTGCAACCAATAGTTGCGAGAAGAGCCCGTGCTACCCACCAGAAACCCCGAAGAGCCGCAAAAGGGGACATCCAGAGAAAACAAGCGTTCCCAAATGTCCCCAAAGGGCTCGTATGTCATCTCGCAACCGCAGGTGGAAGCCCCAAATAATTCTAAAGTCCCTCAATGTACCCGTGCCGATACCCACTCACGAGAGGGAGACGTTACCGAACTCCGAGAGCCTGAGGTCGGGATTTCGCTCGATGGCCCAATCAACGTTCCACTCGTTGGTAAACAGCAGGAGCCTCCCGCCCCGCATGTCCTCGACACGGCAGGTGTCCCTAGAGAGATTCAGCCTTGCGACGTCGATGTCGTCTGGACTGTTGACTATCCAGCGAATCTCCGAGTACGGAAGCGGCTGGCGCATGACCTCCACACCATACTCGCTCCTCAGGCGCCGCTCGAGCACGTCGAGCTGCAGCACGCCCACCACGCCCACGATGACACTCTCCATGCCGGTACCGAGCTCGCGGAAGATCTGAACGGCACCCTCCTGGGCAAGCTCCTCCATCCCCTTGATGAACTGCTTGCGCTTGAGCGTGTCAACCTGCGTGATGCGTGCGAAGTGCTCGGGGGCAAAGGTCGGGATGCTGGGATACTCCACCTGTCGCCTGCCCGCGCAGACGGTGTCGCCGATCGAGAACAGGCCCGGGTCAAAGAGGCCCACGACGTCGCCGGCGTACGCCTCGTCCACCGTCGCACGATCGTCGGCCATCATCGCCGTGCCGCATGCGAGCTTGATCCTGCGCTTGCCCTGCACGTGCTGGGCATCCATGCCACGCTCGAACTTGCCCGAGCAGATGCGCACGAAGGCGATGCGGTCACGGTGGTTCTTGTCCATGTTCGCCTGGATCTTGAAGACGAAGCCAGAGAAGTCGTTGCGAGAGGGGTCCACCTTCTCGCCCGTAAGCCTGTCCATGTAGGCCAGAGGTGCGGGAGCCAGACGCAGGAAGTCCCTGAGAAAGGGCCCCACGCCGAAGTTGGTGAGCGCCGAGCCAAAGAACACCGGGGTGAGCTTGCCCGTGTGCACGGCCCCGAGGTCAAACTCGCTGTCGGCACCATCGAGAAGCTCGATGTCATCGCCCAGATTCCGGTGGTTCTCCTCGCCTATGAGCTCGTCGAGGGCGGGATCTTCCAGCTCGGCCTCGACCTCGTCCACCCGCTTCGTGGCGTTGGCATGTCCGTCGCCCTCGAAGGCGAGCACGCAGCGCGCGGCGCGGTCGAACACGCCGCGAAAGCCGCGGCCGCTGCCGATGGGCCAGTTCATGGGATATGTGCCGATGCCGAGCACCGTCTCGATCTCCTCCATGAGGTCAAAGGGGTCGCGCGCGTCGCGGTCGAGTTTGTTCACGAAGGTGAAGATGGGGATGTGGCGCAGCGTGCACACCTTGAAGAGCTTCCTGGTCTGGGCCTCGACGCCCTTCGCGCCGTCGATGACCATGACGGCAGCGTCGGCGGCCATGAGCGTGCGATAGGTGTCCTCGGAGAAGTCCTGGTGGCCGGGGGTGTCGAGGATGTTGACGCAGTAGCCGTCGTACGTGAACTGCAGCACCGACGAGGTCACGCTGATGCCGCGCTCCTTCTCGATGTCCATCCAGTCAGAGACCGCATGGCGCGCACTCGCCTTGCCCTTGACGGAGCCCGCCGTCTGTATGCTACCGGTATAGAGCAGCAGCTTCTCGGTGAGGGTCGTCTTACCCGCATCGGGGTGCGAGATAATGGCGAAGGTGCGCCGCGAGGCAATTTGATCTGACAAGCTTGGCACGGAAGTCCCTTCTCATGTGCGTTACGGCATGACGCATGTGGCCGGCTCGGGTGGCACACGCGGACGATCTCGGCTACGTTTGCCAGCCTGGGAAATTGTAGTAGCGAAGGGACCATGACAACAACGGACACACCTGCCTGCCACCAGCCGCACACATTACGCCACCAGTCCATGCAATAGCTCGGTGACGTTAGCGCCCCTCGTGCGAGATACGCGGCGATCGTCGGTTGCGAGCATGGGCTGTCATCGTCGGCATACGTCTTACGGCCGCATGGTGTCATGCTCGACCACACCCGACACGAACGCCACATCTGGCATACGATGTTCTTTCTCCCGCAACCGGTGGCCGCAAGGAGAGCTGGCTTCACGCACACCTTGACGGACAGGCCTTAGCGCCGACGTGGCAGCCAGGGTATGCAGCGGTTGACGCGCTCACAATACGCGCGATACACGCTACCATGGAGATCCAGGAGCCATCGCTCCTCGGTGTGCCGCATGAGCAGCGTGAGGAACGCCCAGAACAGGAGGGGCAGAGCGAGCAGCCAGACGTTGTCCGCCATCACGATCGCCCCTGTGCACGCCATGGCAAAGGCCACGTAGATCGGATTTCTCACCCACGCGTAGACACCTGTGGTCACAAGCTGGTTCTCACGGATCCCATCGTCTATGCCCGCGCCAAAGAATGCCGCCAGCCACATCGCGACCCCAAGCACGACCAGCGCGGTGCCCAGAGCGACACGTGCGGCGTTCGGGACCGGCCAGCCCACGCAGGGGATCAGGCCGAGCTGTCCCAAGGCTATGCCGAGCACCGTCACCCCGATGATGGCGACAACATAGAGGGGGCCCACGCCCGCATAGGGCAGGTGCCCAGACTCGCCCCTCGCCATGGCCCCCCTTCCAACTCATCACTATTAGCCTCATAGTACTTCATCGCGTACATGACTCTCCCATCTCGCCACGCTGAAATTCAAAAATGAGCAGGCGAAAAGCAGGGGTGAGTACGGAACGAGGCGTTGATGCAGGCAACTGCGCGCCGCCGTGCCCGGGAACCCCTCTATGTAGAGAAACCCCATCTATTGTTTTCGAACGAACTCAACTACACTTTTCGAGTCACCTCGCTTCATCTTTTCGAGGAATCAAGACGCGAGCAAGCCATGTTAAGGCGTGTGAAACTGCCCGTCAGAAACCCCAAAGAGTCTGCCATTCTTTACTTTCTCGATAATCTATGCTATAAAGATATCCTGTTTATCAAAGATAGTATAATTATCAAAGGGAGACGCTGCGTGACGTACTGCTCTGATTTGACGAGAGAGCGCATCTTGGAGTGCGCGAAAACCGAATTCCTTGCGAAGGGGTACAGGGCAGCGCAGCTCAAGTCGATCGCTTCTGCCGCCCAAGTGACCACCGGAGCTATCTACCGACACTTCAAAGACAAGAATGACCTGTTCCTCACACTTGTGAAGGAAGTGTCCGAATTCACAGTCGCCCGTCTCGACCGCGATGGGTGCGACGCCGCCGGTATCCAGAAGGCACTTGACTCCGACTCCGTCGAGCAGACATATGCCCAGGTGATGGATTACATCGATTACATGTACGAGCACTGTGATGAGTTCAGGCTGCTTCTGAAGTGTGCGCAGGGGTCATCTGCGGAAGATTTCACCGAAACGATCTCAGAGCGTTATGCGGCACAGAATATGGCCTTCATCGACGCTGCGTACGAGACCGGCCTGGCTTCCCACAGGCCAAGCGAGACCGAAGTGCATATGCTGACGCGTGGATATATAAGCGCGGTATGCGAATGCATCGTCCGCGACATCCCCTACGAACAAGCGAAGGACTACATAAAGAGCATCGTAACGTTCCATCACTACGGGTGGTACGGCATTCTTGGCTTGTCCGCGAAGTAATGGTCTCGTTATTTTCAGTAAGATACGGATAATAATGGTGGCAAGGATGGGCATAGTGAAAACGAGCGGCGCAGCAGACCATCGTTCGAGTTCCGTACGCCAGCTGCTTGACCATGCGGGTCCTTATGCGAAACATCTGTATGCATCAGTGGTCCTGGCCATATGCGGCGAGCTTTTCGGGATGCTCCCCTTTGCGGCCGTCGCCATCATGGTCGAAAGCCTCTTAGATGGCACGGCCACTACGCCAGGCGCGCTCGCCCTCTTCGCCATCGCCTTAGGTGGTCAGCTACTCAGGCTAGCCTTGACCTTCGTCTCCACCCTTATGTCACACAAGGCGACGTATCGAATCCTGAAGAACATGCGCAGCGCGATAGCGGAAAAGATGTTTCGCGTGCCTTTGGGCGTCTTGCTGGAAACCCCCGCAGGGGACTTCAAGACCCTCATGGTGGATACCGTTTCAAAGCTCGAGGATTCCATGGCGCACTTCATGCCCGAGGTAACATCCAACGTGGTGGCGCCGTTTTGCTGCATCGTGGTGGTGTTCGCCCTCGACTGGCGCATGGGCCTGGCAGCCCTTGCCACCATCCCACTCGGCCTTCTGTGCTATGCGGGCATGATGCGCGACTATAAGAGCAGGAGCGCAACGTACACGAGCTCCCAGAACGCCATGAACAGCACCCTCGTCGAATACGTGGGGGGTATCGAGGTCATCAAGGCGTTTAATCAAGGGACCTCCTCCTATGGGAAGTTCAGCGAGGCCGTCGGCTCCTTTCATGACAGTACCCTGTCTTGGTGGAGGCAGAGCTGGTTCTGGTCGGCGATAGCGCAGGCAGTCATGCCCACCACCCTACTCGTGACCCTTCCCGTAGGCGCATGGCTCTACAAGGAGGGGTCGACTTCCCTCCCGGTCTTTATTGTCTGCATCATCCTTCCCATAGGATTCATCGCACCCCTGATGCGCGTGGCAAGATACTCCGAGCAGTTCAATATGGTTCGCGCCCACCTCGCCACCATCCAGGCATTTCTCGAAAAGGCCGAGTTGAAACGCCCCGAGCAGGATATTCCGCTGGATGATACGGCATATCGCTTCGAGCACGTATGGTTTTCCTACGGTGACGCCACGGTTTTGAAGGACGTCTCGTTCGTCGTCGAGCCAAAAACCGTTTGTGCCATAGTGGGGCCATCGGGCTCCGGCAAGTCGACCATCGCGAAGCTGATGGCAGGCTTCTGGGATCCCCAAGAAGGGCGTGTCGTTTTCAGGGGAGCCGACATCAGGGACATCCCATCTCGGCAGATGACGGGCGCGATAAGCTACGTCTCCCAAGACAACTTCCTTTTCAACGAGAGCATCCGCGAGAACATCCGCCTTGGAAGGCCCAGCGCAACCGACGAAGAGGTGGAGCTGGCTGCGAAGGCCGCGTGCTGCCACGACTTCATCGTTCGGTTAGAGGACGGTTACGACACCGATGCTGGCGATGCTGGCAACAGAATGTCGGGTGGCGAGCGCCAGCGCATCACGATTGCCCGGGCCATCCTGGCGGATGCGCCCGTCGTTATCCTCGACGAAGCCACTGCTTATGCCGATCCGGAAAACGAGCGTTTAATCCAACAAGCGCTCAGCGAGCTTGTCCGCGACAAGACCCTCATCGTGGTGGCCCATCGGCTCTCTACGATTCAGGGCGCCGACCAGATCCTGGTGCTCGACCACGGCAAGCTTGTGGGCCGTGGAACCCAGTCCGAGCTTCTGGCGTCCTGCTCGCTCTATCAACGGCTCTGGAACGGCTACGTCAGTGTAGCCGAGTTGGCATAGGGGGTCGCATGTTTGCCATCGTCAGAAGAATACTTGCCTTGTCCGGTGCATATCGGCCGCGCGTGATTGCCGGCATAGTATTCAGTATTCTAAAGTCATGTTGCGCTGCGCTTCCATTCTTTGCCCTATTGCTGATCATGACCAACATCAACACACTCACCGCCACGATTATAGGACAGGCATTCACCATCGTCACCTTAAGTGTCGCGGGCCGGTTTTTGTTCCAGTATCTTACCAACATCACGATGAGCGTGGCAGGGTACGACATCTTCCGAGACAGGCGGCTCGAGATCGGCGAGCAGCTGAAGCGGGCCCCCATGGGCTATTTCACGGAAAGCAACCTGGGCACCATCCAGACAGTGCTCACGACAACCATATCTGACTTGGAGGGCAATTGCATGCTGGCCCTCACGTTCCTCGTCGGCGGCTTCGCACAGGCTCTCGCCATGACCCTGATGCTCTGCCTTGCCTGCCTGCCGATCGGACTCGTCTCCCTCGCGAGCATCCTGGCGGGCACGGCCGTCCTCGCCCTCATCAGAAGGCGGGCGGGAGCCCATACGAAGGATATGCAGGGTGCCCAAGAGCGCTTGGTCGGCAGTGCCTTGGAGTACATTCGGGGCATCTCCATCCTGCGATCCTTCGGGAAGGGCAGGGAGAGCAAAGGCAAGGTGGACGAAGCCTTCGAGAACAAGCTGAGAAGCGACCTGGAAGTGACGCACGCGACGGCGGGCGCCATGAAGCTGTACGAAGCCGTGTTCAAGATCGCAAGCTGCCTGATGTTTTTGGTAGCAGCATTGCTCTACCTACAAGGAGCCATCTCCCTGTCCTCCTGCCTCCTGTTCATCATCTGCGCCTTTATCGTCTTCATGGAGCTGGAGCTCCTGGGCGACGGGGCGTTTCTGAGCAAGCTGCTCACGACGCAGCTCGACCGCCTCGATTCGATAGCCGACATTCCCCTCCTCGACGAGGGCGGGGACGATATAGCCCCCGCCTCGTACGACATAGAGTTCAAAGACGTGGCCTTCGCCTATGGGAGCCGCGAGGTGCTGACGGGCATCAACCTGAGCATCCCCCAAAACACCACGTGCGCCATCGTGGGTCCCTCGGGCTCGGGAAAAACGACGCTGTGCAATCTGATAGCGCGGTTCTGGGACGTCCAATCGGGCTCCGTCTTTGTCGGGGGGCACGACGTGCGCGAGTACACCTGCGACAGCCTCCTTTCGCTCGTCAGCATGGTCTTCCAGAACGTCTACCTCTTCCATGACACGATCGAGAGCAACATCCGCTTCGGAAGGCCCGAGGCAAGTCGGACGGAGGTCATCGAGGCCGCGAAGAAGGCGCGCTGCCACGAGTTCATCGAAGCCCTGCCGGACGGGTACGACACGGTTGTCGGGGCTGGCGGCTCGACGCTTTCGGGCGGAGAGGCCCAACGGGTCAGCATCGCGCGAGCCATTCTGAAAGATGCGCCTATCGTCATCTTGGACGAGGCCACCTCCAGCGTGGACCCGGAAAACGAAAAAGAGCTTCTGTCCGCCATACGCGAGCTTACGAGGGACAAGACCCTCATCTCGATAGCCCATAGGCTCTCGACGGTTCGCCATGCGGATCAGATCGTCGTTATCGACCAGGGCAAAATCGCCCAAAAGGGGACTCATGAGCAACTGGCAAGCCAAGACGGAATATACAGCAGGTTCATCCGATGCCGCACGCAGTCGATCGAGTGGAGGCTGTAAGCCCAGCATGCAAGGGGGCGCACAAGAACCGCTCATCCGCTTCGACGACGTCTCGTTCCAATACGAGGGCCAGGACAAGAGGAGCCTGCAGAACGTCGACATCACCATCGACGCAGGCGAGCTGATACTGGTCACCGGCGAGAGCGGTAGCGGCAAGACGACGCTCACGCGATGCGTCAACTGCCTGATCCCTCATTTCTTCAGGGGCGAGCTGAGCGGCGAGGTCCTGGTCGGCGGCCGTTCTATCAAGGAGACGACCCCCGGAGACGCGGGGAAGCTGGTCGCTTCAATTTTTCAGGATCCCAGGAGCCAGTTCTTCACGACGAGCAGCGATGGGGAAGCCGCGTTTGCGTGCGAGAACTACGGCGTTGCGCACGAGGAGATCGTGAGGAGGGTGGACGACTCCTTCGCCACCCTGGGCATGGGGGACCTGAAAGGGAAAAGCATCTTCTCGCTATCGAGCGGGCAACGCCAGAAGGTTGCGTTCGTTGCGGCGGCAACCCTCAACCCAGGGATATACGTCCTCGATGAACCGACGGCGAACTTAGATAGTGCCACGGTTCTCCAGGTCAGAGACGTACTTGCTGCCCTGAAGGAAGCGGGGCACACCATCGTGGTCTCGGAGCACCGCCTGTTCTGGCTGGCGGGTCTTGTAGACCACATCATAGTCATGCGACAGGGACGGGTTATCGAGGACAGCGCGGGCAGCCATATGGAGCTGATGACGGCCGACGCCCTGCACGACAAGCAGTTGCGTGCATTCAACCTGGAATCGCTCAGGCACGCTTCGCCGCCCGCTCCCCCCTGCAAGGGGGATGCGTTCCTCCGAGCAAGTCACGTCAGCTTTTCCTACAGGGGCGAGCCGCCCCTGCTCAGCGACATTTCGCTCAGCGCGTGGAAGGGCGAGGTCATCGCCTTGATCGGGCGCAACGGAAGTGGAAAGACGACCCTAGGTAAAGTGCTGACAGGGTTAATCCCCTGCAAGGACGGACGCTTCGTTGTAGCTGGGTCACAAGTGAGGCAAAAGCGGCTCAGCGACTACGCGTACTTCGTCATGCAGGAAGCGGATCACCAGCTGTACAAAGAGAGCGCCGTGGAGGAGCTGCGCCTCGGCAACGAGCGGACAAGCGACATCGACGAAAGGATCGCCGGCATCCTCGACATGCTCAACCTCACCGACTTCGCGCAGCATCACCCCTACGCGCTCTCGGGGGGCCAAAAGCAGCGCCTGACCATCGGCACCGCCATGGCCTCCAGCAAACCCATCGTCGTGCTCGACGAGCCGACGAGCGGCTTGGACTGGGGCAACATGTGCGCGGTTGCGCAGGCCATCAACCAACTTCGGGAATCGGGAAGGCTTGTCTTCGTCATCACGCACGACATCGAGCTCGTAGACCTCACGGCAACGCGGGTCCTTGCGCTCGCCGGGGGACGCATAGCCGATGACTTTCCCCTATCCTCGCAGGCGGCGCTGGAAAGGACCCGACAGGTCATGCTCGGCGGTGGTCTCCTGTGATACAGTCTGTTGGATTGCGCTACGACCCCCGTGTTAAGCTGCTGCTAGTCCTGCTCACATCGACGCTGGCCTTTTCGCTGGGCGGGGGCGTCACCGGGGCGCTCCTGTTCGGGATCGTGCTCCTGTTTGCCCTGTTGGCGGGCATCTGGAAAGACGCGCTTGCCTATGCGGCCGTCTACGTCCTGCTGTTCCTGCTGGCGCAGGTGGTGCCGGCGCACCTCGCATCGGTCATACAGTTCTTCTTCCTTCGCATGCTCACGATCGCGCTCGGACTAAGCCTACTTTTTCAGACGACGGAGATCTCGGAGCTCATCTCGTCGCTGCGGTCGAGCCATGTCCCCCAGGTCGTGATCATCCCGTTTGCCGTCGCCCTGCGCTTCCTACCTTCCATCATGCAGGATGCCGTCTATATAAAACAAGGGTTAAAGACGAGGGGGGTCGGCCTGTCATTGCGACGCGTTCTCGCCCATCCTGCCCAGACGTACGAGGCCTTCATCGTGCCGATTCTCATGAGGGTCCTGATGACCGCCACCGAGCTTTCCGCCTCCGCCGAGACACGAGGCATCAGCTATCCGTGTGAGAAGACGCAGTACCAGATAGCCGAATTCGGCCCGAAGGACGGCCTCCTCGTTGCGCTCATGACGGCGCTCTTCGCGCTTGTCGTGGGAGTTTCATCGTCGATGCGCTAACAGTTAATCTCAAAGGGAGGATAGACAATGGGAAACGAAGGAAAAACTGAATTTCAGGTCAAAGATCTGATAGTGACCGCGCTTTTGGCCGTATGCGCCTTGGCTATCTACATGGTGTGCGCGATACTGTCCTTCTCGCCCTACACCATGCTGGCAGTGAGTCCCCTCTGGGCGTTGCTGGCTGGTATTACGTACTTCTTGGTCGCGGCAAGAACCAAGAAATCCTGGGCGCTGTTCGTGTTCTGCGCGCTCACGGGCGTGCATGGCCTTTATGTGCCGATGATCGTGTGCTGCCTGATAGCGGGCGTCATTGCTGCCACCTTGGCGTCGAAGACCAGCTGCACGAACGAGAGGGCGCTCACGGCGAGCTACGTCGTGTACATGGTACTCGCGGCCTTCGGCGGCATGTACGTGCCCTTCCTGTTCTTCTCCCAGCAGACGCTCGCCCAGTACTCGACGCAGTTCGGAGAGGACTACATGCAGCTGCTGAGCACGATAGTCTCCCCCGCGATGGCAGTAGCCATGCTGTTGGTTGTGGCGTTGTGCGCGTTTCTCGGATCCCTGATTGCGCGCAAGCTGCTTAAGAAGCATTTCCAGAAGGCCGGTTTGGTGTAGCGCAGGGGTGCGTCATGACCGACAACTGAGATGGTCGGTTTTCCCTTGGAGCATGCAGGCAATCTTCGAAGGAGTAAAGATCAACTCACCGGCTAAGGATGAGAACGCGCATGTACTCGGATGCTCATGATGGGGCTTCGAATGCCGTACACTTATTCTTCTTAGAAGGTCCGTGCTTGCCTATGTGGCGCATGCAACAAGGAGGGGGTAGGCGATGAAGCCACCGTTCGAGGGACAGGGTTCGCTGTTCGACACCACTGACGAAGAGGTGGCGAACAGCTCGGCGCCGCTCGCAGCACGCATGCGGCCAAAGACCCTCGACGAGGTGTCGGGACAGACCCACCTCATAGGACCGGGTAGCGTGCTACGCCGCATGATCGAGGCTGACCAGCTGCCATCCATGATCTTCTGGGGACCTCCCGGCGTGGGCAAGACCACAATCGCGCGGGTCATCGCGCACCAGACACGTGCCGAGTTCATAACCTTCTCTGCCGTGACGAGCGGCATCAAGGAGATCCGCGAGATCATGAGGCGTGCGAGCGCGCAGACGCATACAGGCAGGCGCACCATCGTGTTCGTCGACGAGATCCACCGGTTCAACAAGGCGCAGCAGGACGCGTTTCTGCCCTTTGTGGAAGAGGGTGCGATCACGCTCATCGGAGCCACGACCGAGAACCCGTCCTTCGAGGTGAACGGGGCGCTCCTCTCACGCTGTAAGGTATTCGTGCTAAAGGGGCTGACCAAGGAGGAGGTCGAGGGCTTGCTGCGCCGTGCGCTGACCGATGAGCGTGGCTTCGGCGGACAGGAGGTGAGGATCGCTGACGACCTGCTGGATGCCATCGCCACGTTCGCAAACGGTGACGCGCGCAGGGCGCTCTCGACACTCGAGATGGTGGTTCTCAACGGCGATACGGAAGACGACGTGGTCACGGTGACACCCGAGACAGTAAGGCAGTGCACGGGCCAGCGCAGCCTACTCTACGACAAGACGGGTGAGGAGCACTACAACATCATCAGTGCGCTGCACAAGTCGATGCGCAACTCCGACCCCGATGCCGCCGTATACTGGCTCGCGCGCATGCTCGAATCCGGTGAGGACCCACTCTACGTTGCCCGCCGCATAACGCGCTTCGCGTCGGAGGATGTCGGCCTCGCCGACACCAACGCCCTCAACGTAGCCGTGAACGCCTTCCACGCCTGCCATTTCATCGGGATGCCCGAGTGCTCGGTGCACCTCGCCGAGGCGGTCATATACCTGTCGCTCGCACCTAAGTCAAACAGCAGCTACATCGCCTACGAGCGTGCCAAGAAGGACGCCCTGCACAGCATGGCGGAGCCCGTGCCGCTCGTTATCCGTAACGCCCCGACGCGCCTGATGAAGGATCTGGGCTACGGCAAGGACTACCGCCTGGCACACTACGAGAAGCACAAGGTGGCTGTCAACATGCAGTGCCTGCCCGACTCACTCGCAGGATCTGAGTACTATCACCCCACGTGCGAGGGTCGCGAGGCGTGGCTTTCCGAGCGCCTGTCAGATGTCAAACGGTGGCGCGCGGGGACTCCAGACGATGCGCAAGAGTAGGGAGCAGGATCCTAGGCGCAAAGTCGCCGCGTTTCGTTCCACATAGCGGCATCGTGCGTATCTCTGCAGTCCCACACGACGGTATCGTGTAAAATGAGCTTATCCCATGTTGCGGCATCGTGTTATACGGACGTATGAACAGGAGATTGATGCTTGAGAGAAAAGTCCTTGATCATATGCGCAGGTGGAAGTCCCGCGCCAGGGGCAGAGAGGCCCTTCTTATCGAGGGAGCGCGGCGCGTCGGCAAGAGCACGGCGGTCGAGCAATTCGCAAAAAACGAGTATCGCTCGAGCATCATCATCGACTTCTCGCGTCTGCCGCGCGACGTGAGATCCATCTTCGAGGATCAGCGCGATGACCTTGATACGTTCTTCATGCTTCTGTCCGCCTACTACAGGACGCCACTGCACACGCGTGAATCGCTCATCGTGTTTGACGAGGTGCAGCTCTACCCGAAGGCACGCGAGATGATCAAACACCTTGTCGCTGATGGACGGTACGACTTCGTGGAGACTGGGTCGCTCATCTCCATCAAGAGACATGTAAAGGATATCGTCATTCCCTCCGAGGAACGCAAGCTTGAGATGGATCCCCTGGACTTCGAAGAATTCTGCTGGGCAATGGGCGAGAAGCTGCTGTCGGACCTCATCAGGAACTCCTTCGAGACCCCAAGGCAGCTGCCAGATGCCCTTCACAAGCGAGCCATGAGGCTTTGGCGCGAATACCTGCTCGTAGGCGGCATGCCACAGGCAGTCAACGAATACGTGCAGTCGCGAGACTTCAATGAGGTGGACTATATCAAGCGCGGCATCATCGATCTCTACCTCAATGACATGGGAAAGCTCGCCAACGGCGACACTGGCAAGCTACGCAGCATCTTCTCACAGATACCCGGGCAGCTCTCGAAGCATGAGAAGAAGTTCACGCTGGCGTCAATCGACCGCGAGGCACGGTCGAGGAGCTATGGCTCCGCATTCTTCTGGCTCGAAGACGCGCGACTCACCAATATATGTCGCAACGCAACCGATCCGACGGTCGGCTTGGGCCTCAGCGAGGACAACGCATCATTCAAGTGCTACATGGCGGATACGGGGCTGCTCGTCTCCCAGGTCTTCGCCGATCGTCGATCGACGCCGAGTGAGGTATATAGGGATATCCTCTTCGACAAGCTCTCGCTCAACGAGGGAATGCTCGTTGAGAACGCCGTGGCACAACAGCTCAGGGCAAACGGTCGGAGGCTCTTCTTCTACTCCCGCTATACGAGAGGCGACTCCCAAAGGACGATGGAGATAGACTTTCTCATCGTACGTGCGCATGACGACGCGAACCTAAGGGCCCGCGTGAGCCCTGTCGAGGTCAGGTCCACGAAGCGCTACGGCACATCATCGCTCGACAAGTTCGAGCGGACCTTTGGCGGTCGGCTCGGCAGATCCTACGTGCTGCACCCAAGGCAGGTGGCGAGTTCGGGTCAGAGAACCCTGCTGCCGCTCTACTTCGCATTCTGCCTCTAGCCGTGCGAATCCCCCACTGTCTCATTTCATCGGGTACTTCAAGTACGCAGATTGCACGTATGGGGCGTAGGGCTTGAAGCGCGGGGGCGAGATGGAACCAAGTGGTTTACACACCTTGCGAGCGACACAGTTTACTTTGTATGCTGGCGGAGATACAAGTACGGTTGAGAAGGGCGCAGGAATGGCGGTGACGAGATCGAGACACGTCTCTGACGTGACGGAGAACGAGAGCCTCCTTGCCACGAAGGCCAGCAGAAGAGGTGGACCACATATGGAGAGATACATAGCATTTGACGTGGAGACCCCAAGCCACCTGAATGACCGCATGAGTTCCATCGGGATCACGGTAGTGCAAGACGGCGAGGTCGAGGACGAGTACCATACCCTCGTGAACCCGGAGAGCCGCTTCGATCTCTTTAACACCCGACTTACGGGGATAAGCGCAAAGACGGTACAGGACGCACCGACCTTCCCAAAAGCATGGGAGCAGATCGAGCCAGTGATGTCGAGCGGCTTGCTTGTAGCGCACAACGCCGTGTTCGACCTGGGGGTTCTCAGGAAGTGCCTTGACGCCTACGGCATCGTTTGGAAGGCCCGGACCAGCTACCTGTGCACCGTGCAGATGGGCAGGAGGCTACTTCCGGAAATGAGCCACAGGCTAGACGTGCTGTGTGAGTACTACGGCATTGACCTCGACCATCATCGAGCCGAAAGCGACAGCCGTGCCTGCGCTCAGATACTATTGCGTTATCTCGAGCGTGGAGAGAACCTACAGCGTCATATCAGGACGTACTCATTTTACTGAAATAATGAGGCGGCAAGCGGTAAGCAATGAGGGCTGTCCGAGACCAAGCGGTAGACAACGACGTGCACGCGCGGTCAAAGACTATGGCCGATCTTACCGCATGGCGCCACGTACTATGTGCAACCTGCGTGTAGGCAAGACGATCTCGATCTAATACCCCAAGCCGAATGCCCACAGGGGAATCACATTGCCATACCCATGCTCGATATCGTCTCTCACCACATAGCCGTGTTGCACCCCAGCAAGCTGATCCTGCCCCTTGGAGCGGCCCCCTACCTCAAATGTGTTGCCGCCAATCTCGAAATCGGAGACAAAAGACGATGTCACATCGCCCAGTACACGTGTTTGATTGAGAAAGAACGTCTCGCGCAGCGTCCCCATGTCAACCGCCGCATTCCCCAACGCATACATGAGGTTTGGGTTGTCAAGATAGATCTTCTCCACCTTCCCAAGCCTCCCGATACCGCGTGCGCCCGTTCTAAGCCGAGCTATCATGCCAGCATTTTCCATGTAGCCAAGATAGTCTTCAATGTTGTTGCGACTCACCCCTACCTGACCCGCCAACCTTGTCATGTTTGGCTTGAGGGGAACCAGCGTCGCGATGGTGCCCATCAGACGCTTGAGCTTTGCCCCTGTGACCGTGTTCATACCCGCATACAGCGGAATGTCCACCTCAAGGGTCTGCGATACCACCTGCTCAATGATCCGAGCAAAGGTTCCCTGCTCGGCAAAGGGATAGTAGCCCTGACGCAGATACTCCGCAAAGAGTGGCAGCGGATGCGCTACGCCAGGGATAGACTCCCTATGTTCGAGGATCTGGGCAAGGGAGAGGCATGGCGCCTCAATCCGGTGGACGATGGCCAGAAACTCTCGAAACGACAGCCCCTGCATGAGATACGTAGGGGCGCGCCTACTAAGGTCAGCCTCGCCTCGCCGTACATCGAGGACCGAGGAAGCTGTGAACGCGACCGCCAAATCGGGCAGGCCATCATATATCATCTTGAGCTCTCGCGACCAGTTGGGGTACTTGTGTACCTCATCGACGAGCAGCTCAGTGCCACCCATATGATTGAACTCCCGTGCCGTCTCATACAGCGAGTGCATGGAGAAATACATGTGATCGGCTGTGACATAGAGCGTTCTTTGCGTCGAGCCCGCAGAGTCGGCGTGCTGCAGAAACAGGGTAGTCTTTCCCACCCCGCGCGGACCCACCAAGCCAAACATGCGGCTCCCCCAAGGAAGCCTCGCGTCCATGTAGCGCGTGAAGCCCCGGGGCACGTACGGCAGAAGGCCCAGCATGTAGTCAAAGAGTTCGTTCACGCCCACTCCTCAGTACTGCACTCATATAGTGCATATTCTAGCAAATAACGCACCATGATGGTGCGATATTTGTGAGTGACGATTCGCCGGGTGACCAGAGCCACGTCGAAGGGCACGCCACGTGACCGTTTACACGACGTGCGGATCCCCCACGATAGCTCGCGAAGTGTGTGAATCACTCACATCGCCATCACGATGTGAGTGATTTTTCGCACCAAACTCCATGCGCGTCGAGAGAGCGAATTTACATCATCGCAGTTCAGACGCTTATTGAAGAGAAGCTTGATGTGAGTGAATCACTCACATCGCCATCGTGAGACGTGTGAATCACTCACATCGCGACAAGGGCAGCGCCGTCTTTCTCGCAGCATCTCGTGCCAGCCGCGCTCCATGTCAGCGGGGAATCGACAGGGTCGCCCCCGATCTCCGGCAAACCCACTCTATCCGTTCGTATTTGATCATATTTAGAATTCAAGATATGATCAAATACGAACGGATATAAACGAATGAAGCCGCCGTTATGGAAAGGATGCAACATGGGTGAGCCCGACAATCCCTTCAACCCCGGCGCCGGACGACGCCCTCCTCTCCTCACTGGTCGCGACCGTCTTATTGCCTCCATGCATCTTGACATGGGTCGTGTCGTCTCGAAGCGTGAGGAGGGACGGCCATGCGTCATCTGGGGGCTGCGAGGTATCGGAAAGACTGTCTTGCTCAACGAACTTGCCGAGCATGCACGAAACTCAGGCTGGATCGTCGTCCTCACGGAGGCGACGGAGCGCGAGTCACTCTCGCAACGCATTGCACAGGCAACCTATCTGGAGCTCAGGCAGATACGCACAAGATCAAAACGCATTACTGACACCCTCTCGCGCGCTGTGAAGGTGCTGAGATCGTTTCAGCTCACCATCGACCCAAGCGGCTCATACTCCATTGGCATCGACGTGGAACCTGCACGGGGCTATGCTGACACGGGCAACCTCTCTCTAGACCTTCAGGACATGCTTCGCGCGCTGGGTGACGCAGCTCACGCTTCGGGCACAGCTGTGTTTCTCGGCATTGATGAGCTGCAGGAGGCCGGTCAAAAGGAGCTTGACGCCCTGAACGTCGCGCTACACACCCTCGGGCAGGGCAATGAGCAGACGCCGCTCTTCTTCTGCGGGACAGGCCTTCCCACACTTCCCAGCATCCTTGCCAAGGCAACGAGCTATGCGGAGCGCATGTACCGCTACCATCAGCTCGATCTGCTCTCGAACGAGGACGTGCGACTCGCGCTGCAGGAGCCCTGCGAACGCCTTGGAGTGAGCTGGGATGAGGGCGCCATACAGCGCGTAACTGCAGTTTCGGCTGGCTATCCTTACTTTGTCCAGAGCTGTGGCTACTTTGCGTGGGAACAGAGGACCTCGTCCACGCTGATCTCGGATGAGGACGCGATGATTGCCACGAGGCTGGCGCAGGACGAGGTTGACAGCGGGCTGTACCGCTCCCGCTGGGATCGTGCGACCGACGCCCAGCGCAGATTCATGGAGGCCATGTCGCTGGACGAGGGTGCCTCGTTGATGGATGACCTCGCGCGGCGCCTGGGCCGCAAGCCGAGCAGCCTCACGTCTGTGCGCAAGCGGCTCGTTGACGCGGGCCTGATATATGCACCTCGCACAGGCCAGCTCGACTTCACCGTGCCGGGGATGGGCCGCTACATCCAACGCGTTTCCAATGGACGGTAGCCGCAAGCGCACGCGGAGTATCACGAGACGCCAACGGCGAGGCCCCACCTTGCACCTGTGCACCACAGCTACCCCACACTCCCGACCATCCAATCAAGATGCTGTAGAATCATCTGCCTTCCAGCTATAGTGGAGGTGCAGCATCGGCACATCGACGGGAGACCAGCATGCCAGCCAGCGCGCAGCCCAATGACATACGACTCATCTGCGGCCTCGGAAACCCCGGCGCCGAGTACGAGCGCACTCGTCACAACGCCGGCTTTGTCACCATTGACATCCTCGCGCGACGCGCTCACGCCTCGTTCTGGAAGAGCGAGGCGGGATGCATGACCTGTCGCATCCAGCTCAAGGGGACGGACGGTGAGCCATGTCCGGTCGTACTCGCAAAGCCGCAGAGCTACATGAACACGAGCGGCGGACCCCTCTCTAAGCTCATGCGCGAGCTTGGGGTCTTGGCACCAGAGATCCTGGTTGTCCACGACGAGGTGGACCTCTCGCAGGGAGAGGTGCGCGTCAAGTGCGGCGGAGGCCTCAACGCCCACAACGGCCTTCGCTCGATCGCAGACAAGCTGGGCACCCGCGACTTCGCCCGCGTGCGTGTGGGCATTGGACGGCCACCCGGGAGGATGAGCGTCGCTGACTATGCCCTACGCCAACTCAAGGGAAGCTTCCTCGAGGAGTTCGAGCTCAGCTGTGAGCGCGCCTCAGATGCCTGCGAGATGTGCCTGGAGCGCGGAGTCGCGTTTTCCGTCAAGAACTGCTAGCCCCACACCTGTCGCCCATCGCCTAGCGTCCCCTGTCGCGGCGTCCACCCTGAGGCGCTGCGAGCGCCACCACGACGACCTTCCCTGCTGGATCTGCGACCCGACACATTACACATGATCAGAGAATCCAAAGGTAAAACCCTTTGACAATAATTAGAATCTACCTATGAACGTCTGGAGAGGGTGGCGTCCGAGGGGATAGCGAACGCCATGGGTACAAGACACTCTTGGAGAGGAGTATGCAGATGTACAAAATTCTCGAGAAGACACAGTTCTCGGAGAAGGTGTTCAAGTTTCGCGTCGAGGCGCCCGAGATGGCCAAGCACGCCCACGCGGGTCAGTTTCTCGTGATTCGTGCCAACGAGACGGGCGAGCGGGTGCCGTTCACCTTTGCGGACTGGAATGCCGCCGAGGGCTGGATCGAGTTCATCTTCATGGTGATCGGCAAGACCACTACGATGCTCTCGAGCTACGAGGCGGGAGACTACCTGCAGGACGTGACCGGCCCCTTGGGCCAGCCCACCGAGATGGGAGAGGGCAAGTGGGCCATCATCGGCGGCGGAGTGGGGCTTGCCATCGCCTTTCCCGTCGCGCGCCAGTTCGTCGCCAGCGGCAACGAGGTCCACGCGATCATGGGTGCTCGTACCAAGGAGCTGCTCCTCTTGGAGGACCAGTTTCGCTCCATCCTCGACGACGACCACGTCCACATCACGACCGACGATGGTTCCTACGGTGAGAAAGGCGTCGTTACCGTACCGCTCGAGCGTCTGCTCAAGGGAGGCGAGGTCGACCATGTCTTCTGCGTGGGTCCTGTACCCATGATGAAGTTCTCGACCCTCACCGCCGAGAGGTACAACACGCCGATCACCGCATCACTCAACCCGATCATGGTCGACGGCACCGGCATGTGCGGCTGCTGTCGCGTCGAGATCGACGGGCAGACGAAGTTCGCCTGCGTGGACGGGCCTGACTTTGACGCCACGAAGGTCGACTGGAACGACCTGCGCGCGCGCCAAGCTGCGTACCGCAGCGAGGAGAGCCTGTCGCTCAAGTCATATGAGGAGGCGAACTACGCATGCCAGAGCTAAAGGGTCGCTGGGTCGCGGACATGAAGTCCCCGCGCACCGCCGACAACGAGGAGCCCGCCGAGGAGCGCGCTCGCGACTTCCGTCCCGTCGACAAGGGGTTCACCGAGCAGATGGCCATTGCCGAGGCAGCGCGCTGCCTGAGGTGCAAGAGGCCCCTCTGCGTGGAGGGTTGCCCCGTCAACATCAACATACCCGCCTTCATCGAGAAGATCTACGAGAAGAGCTTTGGCGAGGGTCTCGACATCATCCACGAGTCCTCAATGCTGCCTGCCATCTGCGGTCGCGTCTGCCCACAGGAGAGCCAGTGTGAGGGAGTCTGCATACGCGGCAAGAGGGGCGAGCCTGTAGCCATCGGCCAGCTGGAGCGCTTCTTGGGCGACCAACCCGAGCTGGCCAGTCCCACGAAGGTCTCCCCCCAAAACGGCAGGCGCGTGGCCGTCATCGGCTCTGGCCCCTCCGGTATCGCCTGCGCAGGGGAGCTTGCCCGCAACGGCTTTGACGTCACCGTATTTGAGGCGTTCTTTACGGGCGGGGGCGTGCTCGTCTACGGCATCCCCGAGTTTCGCCTTCCCAAGGAGGTCGTCAGGCGCGAGATCGACGGCCTTAAGGACCTTGGCGTGAAGTTTGAGTACAACAGCGTCATGGGCCGTCTGGCCGACGCCGAGGAGCTCTTGGGCGAGAAGGGCTTCGATGCCCTCTACGTGGCGACAGGTGCAGGCCTGCCAAAGTTCCTGAACATACCCGGAGAGAACCTCCCGAACGTCTTCTTCGCAAACGAGTACCTAACGCGCGTGAACCTCATGAAGGCAAACCAGTTTCCCGCCTACGACACCCCCACCAAGCACGGCAAGAATGTCATCGTCTTCGGCGGCGGCAACGTGGCCATGGACGCCGTGCGCACGGCCAAGCGCCTGGGGGCAGAGCGCGCCATCATCGCCTACCGACGCACCGAGGCGGAGATGCCGGCACGCCGCGCCGAGCTGCACCATGCGAAAGCCGAGGGCGTCGAGGTCATGCCGCTCATGGCGCCGCTCGAGTTCTTGGCCGGCGAGGACGGCAGCGTCTGTGCGACTCGCGTCCAGAGGATGGAGCTCGGAGAGCCCGATGACTCCGGTCGGCGTCGCCCCATACCCATAGAGGGCGCCATCGAGGAGATACCCTGCGATGTCGCCATCTCGGCCATCGGCACGAATGCCAACCCCTTTGCCAAGCTCATCGGAGGCATGAAGCTCAATAAGTGGGGCTACATCGACGCCGATGAGGATGGACGGACGAGCAATCCCAAGATCTGGGCGGGGGGCGACATCGTCACCGGCGCCGCGACGGTCATTCTGGCAATGGGTGCCGGCAAGAAGGCCGCAGCGAGCATGACCGAGGCGCTGGTCGGCTGAGGTAGGGTCCCGGCACTTCCTTAGTCCACTGGGCGCAGACCCGGACCGCCGCCAGCCCCGAGAGCCTGCGCCCAGCTGCCGAAATACCTGGGTCGCCGCTTGCGTGCGGCGGCCACGTGGCATGAGGCCCTCACCCATCCCACGGGAGGCGGGGACGTGCGCCGCACGCGACGTCGCGGGTGGCAGCGGGCGCGCGACAGTCGTCAGGCCCGCGGGGGGGCGCTAGGGTCACGAAGGAGGACCGCGTATACCTGGGACGGGTCGTGGACAGGGCGCGCGGGGTATACCGGAGCCGGGAGCGGGGGATGTTCCCCTGCGACCTGGCGACGGGCGAGTTCGGGCCCGCGCCGCAGGGCGCCGGGGGGGCCGAGGAGGCGCAACGCCCGCGCCACAGGCACGGCGCTCGCCGTGTCGTTCGGCGACGTGTTCCTGCTGGACTCGTTCCTGAGATCGGGCGGGCTGATGGCCTGCGCCGACGCGTGCGGCCACGCCGAGCCCGACACGGCGCGGGCGAGGCCGGCGTTCTACGTGCCCGCCGGCCTCGCCGACCGCCACGCCGGGGACTGGCGGCGCCCACCTACGCGAGGCTCCCCTGCCCCAGGGCCAGGATGGCCTCCCAGGAGGTCAGCGAGCATGTGGAACACGTTGATGACCCTCACCTGACGGCACACCGTACACTGCCACTCGACGTCGAGCGTGCTGGGCAGCGCACCGTACACTGCCACTCGGTGGTGAACGTACGGGACGGCACGTTCAGGGTCGAGTGGCAGTGCCGCCCTCACTGCCACTCGGTGGTGAGCGTACCGCATTGGTACGATCAGGGCCGAGTGGCAGTGCGTCCGGTACGTTCGTGGTCGAGTGGCAGTGCGTCTCACACTGCCACTCGGTAGTGAGCGTGCTGAGCGGCGCGCCGTACACTGCCACTCGGCATCGAGCGTGCCGCATCGGTACGTTCAGGGGCGAGTGGCAGTGCGTCTGGTACGATCAGGGTCGAGTGGCAGTGCGTCTCACACTGCCACTCGGTGGTGAACGTACGTGGCGGCACGTTCAGGGTCGAGTGGCAGTGCTTGCTGGCCGGGACGGACTCCGAACCCGCAGCCGTTACGCCGATTGGAGAGTGGCCCAACTGGGCAAATGCGCTCGGGCAACCGCCTGCCAAGCCGCAGGGGCGGTCGCGCCGAGGCCTGCGGGCCTCGGCCTGGGGCCTGACCGCACGGAAAGGCGCAGTCTGAGCAGAGGACCTCGCTGATGGTGCGCCCTAGGCAGGCCAGGCCGAGGCACCATCAGGCTGCCAGTTGTAGGCTCAGGAGGTGCCGGGAACTCAGGCTAAGGCAGGGTCCCGGAGTCTGAGGTTGGAGTTTGCCCTGCGTCACTTTCGCCACAGACTCTGGGACCCGTGTGGCAGCACTACCTTCCCGTCGCACTCGGAGGGCTCCCGCTCTTGGGGTACCGCAGAGCCATCCCAAGATGATTCTTTGGAGCGGGAGGGCTGTCGTTTGCTTACATTTCTACGTTGGTGGGTCGTCGGCTCGATCTGGGAAGCCGACTTCTATGATATGTCCCTCGCCCACCATGCCAGATTTGTAGCTTCGCACTCGGTGGCATCGAGTGGCGCGAGCATCGTGCACCCGATGACGTCGAGTGGTGCGAAGAGCTACAAATGCGCAGGTAACGAGAGATTCTGCGCCACTCGGTAACGTCGAGTGGTACGAGCATCGTGCACTCGGTGACATCGAGTGGCACTCAGAGCGAGACGCGGACTCCTGCGCCTTGGTATGGCGTCTTGATGATGTGGTATAGCATTTGGACGATGTAGCGTGGCGTCTGGCCGATGCCACGCCGTCGTGTTACCAAATCTTGGCAGGAGGCGTCTTGGCGCGAGGCTCACGTGGACGTGGGAAGCCTGAAGGCGTGCAGGCGCTTCATCTGGCTGACGATGGTAGACGGCTCCCAGCTTTTCTCGGTGTGGATCTTGGAGTACGGGTCGTGGATGATGAGCTTACCGTCTGCGGTCTTGCCAGTGATGACGATGAAGTGACCCGAGGTCGAGAATTCGCCCGGTCCCATACTGGCGATCATGATGTAGCCTCGGCCCAGATAGTCCTCGAAATCAGCGACAGTGATGCCCAGCTCCCTGTGAGCCAGCCTGTAATGCCTAGCAGCGACATCGACGAAGTTGCCGTAGGTGCCCGAACTGTCATCCGTGTACCCCTTACTTGTCGCAAGCTGCCCCATCACGTAGGGCGTCACATCGGCCTTACCAGTGACCGCCATGTACACCATCGAGAGGGCTGTGGGACAGCAGCCGGTGGCCCCAAAGTCCCTGCCACAGTACTCGGTGTATGCCCAGCGTGCGTCCCACTGATAGAGGACAGGCACCGTCCCGGCCGTCACTGTCTCGTCATAGGCCTCCCCCTTGGCCTGTGGGTACTTGCTGGGAAGACCTTGGATAAAGTCACGGGCAGCCGGCTCCTTGGCCAGAAGCTTAAGGAGGTCGGCCTCGGCCGACTCACCCCCATTGCCGATGTGCGCGTAGGCACCCATGTTATCGAGGATGCCCGCCACCTGTTCGTTCTCGTTACCAAGCCTGTTGAGCTCGTCAGCAAGGGAGGGATCCAGCGATGCGGGGTAGCTCCAGGTCCTCTGCTCAGCACCGCTTGACTCGCCGCCAGACTCAGGGTGGACAGGTTGGTCCTCAGGCTGGTTCTCAGGTTGCTGCTGAGAAACGTGAGCACACGATCGTACACAGGACCCCAAGCCCAGCGCAACCACAATGAGGAAGGCGCTCGCAAGGATCACATACGATCGCGGTTGATGGTCGATCACCCACGAGAGCGCGCGATACGCCCAGAGACGCAGCGATTTGGCGCAACGCCTAAGGTACAAACGAAGGAGGCGTGACAGACGTCCCATCCATACAAGCAGTAGCCTCGCACAGCGCCTAGCAGGGTATACGAGACTGCGCGAGGAGAAACCTGGTTGTCCACGGGTGTCCAAGCGGTGGCGCCTGGGGCCATCGGGTGCGTCGTAGCGTCCCTTACGACGCACCTTGCGCCTCCGCCGCTCGCGTGTCAGCTTGCGTTCGTCTCTCATCAGGTTCTGGTCTCGCCTCACAGCATGGCGTATGAAAATGAAAATGTACGTTCAGCATTCTAGCGGTTCCTGTGGGATTCACACGAACCCTCAGTAGCTTAAGCGTCTGGTAGCCTATCGCTCAGTCTATCGTTCGCATGATGACAGCTCTTAGGACTGAATCCAGCTCTCATCTGAGGGGTTGTCGCGAAAGGCCAGGAGACGGGCCCTGTCGAGGTTCGCGATGTAGCCCTCCTCCACCGCGACGTCCACGAGGATGTCCAGATCGCAGAGGCTGTGATTCTCGACGTCAGCTGCGGCAAGACGGCTCAGGCCCTCTTGCATACCATAGGTGAATATGCTCACGATCCCAAGCACGTCGGCGCCAGCCTCACGAAGCGACTCCACACAGTCGAGTACGCTGCCACCAGTCGAGATGAGATCCTCGATGACAACGACTCTCTCGCCCGCCTCGAGCCGTCCCTCTATCTGATTCTTGCGGCCATGGTCCTTGGCTGAACCGCGTACGTAGCCCATGGGTAGGCCGAGGCGGTCGGCGGCTATGGCGGCATGTGCGATACCCGCAGTCGAGGTGCCCATGAGCGCCTGAACGTCCGGATACAGCCTTTGTACCATCCCGGCAATTGACTCGTCGACGAGCGTACGGACGGCAGGATACGAGAGCGTTAGGCGGTTATCGCAATAGATTGGACTCCGTATGCCGGATGCCCAGGTAAACGGTTCATCAGGACGCAGGAAGACGGCCTGTATACGGAGAAGCTCCCGTGCGATGTCGTGCGTAGATGCCATGTGATCACCCTTGGTCATAGCGTGTTGCCAAAACGTACGGTATGCACAGACTCTCTGCGAAAGGTCCGAGCCTGACCGCCCTGATTGTAGCGCAGCAAGAGCTAGCGCCTAGCCTTGAGTATCGCGAAGAGCTTCCCATTGTGCCGCCTCACGAAGGAGATGAGACGCCCCTCCCGATAGCACATCCTGGCATCCTGCCTCTTGATCGGGGCGAGCATCATCCGCATCATCTTTGAGCGGGGACGTGCAACATCGACGGCAAGCTTAGCCCTCTCGGTCCCGATCATCTGTCGAATCTGGGCGACCTTCTCTGCCCGCGAGAGCTCGCACATGGGGTCGCAGACATTCTCTATGCAGCCCACAAGCCGTTCGATGTAGCGACGTTGGATCATCTCCATGCTCGCGGCATCGCCGTCGAGCCCCCAATAGTGATAGAGGTCGAGCATCCAGCCGTGCTCCTCCTCGCGCTTGGCGTACATATCCGGACGCCACCTGGACGTCTCGGACTCGACACGCTGGCGAATGAAGTGGTAGAAGGCCTCAGACATGACGCCGACGCGCTCGACGTCGCGGATGAAGTCGAGCACGAAGGGAAAGTCATCCCAGAAGGTGGGCATGAAGCGCAGTCCCAGCTCCTCGATCCTCGCACGCAGGAAGAGCTTGTTCCAGGGCGGATACAGCTGGTTGGCGTCAAAGAGCTGCCAGGCAGCCAGCCTAAAGTCACGCTGTGTGCCAAAGACGTTGTCGGCGCAGTGCTTGAGCTCGGAGGTGTGACGGTCGACGCTGCCATAGTGTGTGTCGATATAGAAGCCGGCCACAACAAGCTCGAGCCTGTTCGCCGAGGCGAAGGCATACATCTTGGATAGCATGGCGGGCTCAGCCCAGTCGTCCGCATCGAAGAACATGACGTACTCGCCACGGGCGTGATCGAGGGCAAAGTTACGGGCCGCAGGTGCACCAGCGTTCTTTTGGTGAAAGACGCTCACACGAATGTCGCGAGCGGCGATGGAGTCAAGGATCTGGCCCGTACGGTCACTTGAGCCGTCGTCCACAGCCAAAAGCTCGAAGTCCTCGAAGGTCTGGTGCTGCAGGCTCTCCACCGCACGCCTAATGTAGCGATCGACGTTATATGCCGGTATGATAATCGATACTTTAGGTAGCGTGGGGGTCATAGCCCTCTAGTCTCCATATCACGGGGCCGACTCGGTCGCTTACGATGCGATCCGCCTCTCGGCCAGGGACACCCGTCAATGTGCCCTGTCCGCAGTATTATCAACTAGCACTATTGAGACGCTGTGAACTCCCGGTGCCACAGCGACGAATTCAGCAGATTCACACTGCCCGGAGGTCACTGGCGGTACGTACGGGCCGTCCCTTTGTTGGGTTCACGCAACACGGCAGCCCGTTCGCTCGCACGCAGGGCTTGGGACGCAGTTCCCGAGGCACAACTCCCACAAAGGCTGTTGCTATTCCCAGGGAACGAGAGCGTCTGCCGGATAGTCCACCCCCACAAGAACGAGCCCCAATGCAGGAGCTGTGGGACCAGCAGCCCTACGATCGCGGGCCTCAAGCGCATCGGCGAGCCACTGCGGAGTGCGCCTGCCGCATCCCACCTCGACGAGGCTGCCGACAATGATCCGTACCATGTTATGAAGAAAGGCATTGCCACAGACGTCGATGGCCACAAGTGGCTCAAAGGCCTCCACGACCTGAGCAACCCCGACCCGCTCGAGGAGACGACAGGTCGACCTCCCGTCATCTTCGATGAGCCGGGCGGAATGTGCCTTGCAAAAGCTCTTGAAGTCATGCTCACCCACGAGGCAGGCCGCCGCCCTCCCCATCGCATCTAGGTCAAGCGCAGCTATGGTGCGCAGCCACCAGGCATGCTCCCAAGCCATCACAGGCCTCATGGGCCCGCGGGCGATGTGGTAACGATAGTGTCGCCTCACTGCGTCAAAGCGGGCAGAGAAACCAGGGGCGGCACGAAAAATCCCACAGATGGAGATGTCATCCGGGGTGAGGGCGACGAGTGAGGAGACCAGACGAGAACCTCTTAGGGCGAGCTCCCCAGTCGTGATGGGAACGCTTACGTACTGCCCGAGGGCGTGCACACCGGCATCGGTACGTCCCGCAAGCTCCATCTGCACCGGACGACGCAGCGAGGTCTCTAGGGCGTGGCGCAACTCTGCACCTACCGTACGCTGGCCTGGCTGCTCCGCGATGCCCGAGAAGCCAGCCCCACGGTAGCCGAGCTTGATCACGAGGGTGCCGTCAAGAGGCTGCACTGCGTCTGGCGCCAGTCCCCCTCCCATCAGGCGCTGCCCAGCTCAAGTGTCTTGCCTACACCAGCAGCTGCGAGCGTCTTGGATAACACCGAAGGCGGCTCCCACTCAAAGCTGATGGCTGTCTTCTCGACGTAATGCGCATAGACGCCCACAAGGGCCTGAGCGTCATCGGGCCTCGCGACCCGAAGCACTGGCCTACCCATAGGTTCGCCCCCTCCCGCCTGTACCCACGACAGGACAAGTGTACTGCAGCGCCATGCGTGACGAGTCACCAAACGAGAAGTCTTTACCGACCACCTACCAAAAAAGTCAGATCTGCACAGTCAAGTGTAAGATCTGCACAGTCGGGTGCAATTAGAGCCAGACGGAAAACGCCAGCAGGCCCAAGGAGACCACAAGTGCCACACGGTCACGGGCAGAGAGCCTGGATCTCTCGGCCAAACTCATCTTGCCGGTAAAGCCACGGTCGCACATCGCCCTCCCAAGTTCGTCCCCCCTTTTAAGAAGGGAGACGACCAGCGGAATCATCACTGCCGCATAGGCACCGAGACGCCTGAGGGGACCTCCCCGGTCGAAGCGGGCCCCTCTTGCCCGTTGCGCGAGCGTGATCCTCCCAAACTGCTCCATGATCTCGGGAATAAAGCGAAGCGTCACCGACACGACTATGGCAATGCCGCCGACGGGCACACCCAGCTGTGCAAGCGGACGCAGGATCAAGAGGAGTGCGCGTGAGAGCTGCGGTACCGTCGTCGTCGCGCAGACGAGGGAGACGAGGGAAACGAGCAGCACGATGCGCACGACCGCCCTCACGCCGCGCATGAGGCCCGTGACATTGACGCCCACGGGACCCACGATCTGAACCTCGCAGCTCCCGTCCACCACCAGGCCATTTGCTAGCAGCACGAAGACGAGCATGAGCAACGTTGGCCTGAGCGCACGGACGATGGAGCCCATAGGCACATGACAGCTCACGACACAGGCAAGGACCACGACCCCAAGCGGCAGGAGCCCAAGCGGATCTGAGGCCGCAAACACGGCCATCGACAACAGCACGAGGGCAGCCAGCTTGACGCGGACATCCATCCCATGCAGCCAACTGTGCCTGGCGAGGTAGGCCCCTAAGGGAAGACCCCTAGCGCCGCTCACCGAGCGCCTCCCCCACGCGGACTGCCAGAGGAACCTTAAGCCCCGCCCTACGAAAGGTACCGGGAGACGCCAAAAGTTCTGCGCGGCTGCCCGACCAGACGACCCGACCCTCGCGAAGGAGGCAGCCATCATCTGCGACGCCAAGCCACTCCCCCACCTCGTGCGAGATCACGACCACGGCCGCCCCATCCGTCGCAAGCTCACGGGTCAACGCGATGACCCGCCGTGCAGCCCTACCGTCAAGGCCAGCCGTCGGCTCATCGAGGACGTAGGCAGAGGGCCTCATGGCAACGATTCCCGCAAGCGCGACTCTCCGCGCCTCTCCACCCGAAAGAGCAAGGGGCGAGCGGTCCCACAGTGTTCTCTCGACACCCAGACGCTCGAGTGCCTCCTGGGCTTGGGATCGTGCCGCTTTCGCACCCGCCCCGCGCGCGAGCGCCCCGAAGGCGACATCGTCGAGGACGGTGTTGGCAAAGAGCTGCTCCTCCGGACGCTGAAAGGCGAGGCCGACGTCCGAGGGACGCACGGGCCTGCCAGCCAGCATCGAGGTGCCAAAGTCAGCCTCGATGAGCCCTGCCATCACAAGCGCGGACGTCGTCTTGCCAGAGCCCGAGGGACCGGCAAGCAGCAGAACGCGGCCAAAGGCCACAGCCAGCGAGATGTCCGCAAGCACGCAGGCGGCGCCGACGCCGTAGGCACTCGCGTCCTCGCGATAGAAAAAGACCGAGTCCAGCTCGAGTCCCCCCTGCATACGCTCGGTGGGACTAACAGCCCCAAGACCGGTCCTCTTACAATCAAGGGACCCTTTCAGCGCATCCCATATGGCAACCTTGTCCTTATCGCGCAGGGTTGCGCACGCCGCCCCAAAATCAATGAGTGCAACGCTCAAGTCGACGCCAGCAGCTGCAAGGGAGGCGCAGAGTCGGGCGTCGGGACCCACGAGGCCCGCAAGCCGACAGGCGCCCGAGTTGGCAAAAAGCCCTTGAGGGGTACCCTCCCAGACAGCTCGCCCCGCAGAGAGGACAATGACCTCCTCTGCGCCAATGAGCTCCTCGACGAGATGGGTGACCTCAAGGATGCCGACCCCACGCCTTCGCAGCACGCCGACGACCCCGCGCAGCGCCTCTCGGGCGGCTGAGTCGAGCTGTGAGCACACCTCGTCCAAGACGAGGTAGCGCGGACGCAGCGCCAGCGCTCCCGCCAAGGCAACAAGCTGCCTCTGGCCTCCCGAGAGCTCGTTGACATCCTTGTGGGAAAGACTCAAGATTCCAGCAAGCTCTAGCGCCTCGCGCACTCGCGTCCTGATCGCATCGGCGTCCAGCCCAAGATTACGCGGACCGAACGCCACATCGTCCTCGACAAGGGAGCTCACGAACTGTGACGACGGATCCTGCCGCACCAGCGCAACATCGCAGGAGTCACGCACGTCTCTGTCGTCAGCGGTGACCTGTCCTGACACGGGCGACAACGAGCCGCTGGCAAGTGCCGCAAGCGTAGACTTGCCCGAACCGCTTGGACCCACCACCACGACCCATCCGCCTTGCGAAACGCAGAGGGACAGGTCCTCGACCGCATATGCCAAGCCCGGATACGCGTAGCTCACGTGATCAAGCGACAGCACGCCCCCCGCCCCTTTCAGCAAAAGTAAGCCAAGGGGAGGCCCGCTCCCTGAGCGAACCTCCCCCATACGTCTTACAACTCATGTAGGCGAACTACTCAGACTCCTCCTCGGACGCCTCTGTAGCATCCGCCTCGGACTCCTCTGCGACCTTCTCCTCGATCTTCTCGACCTTCTGGACGGAGGTCTTACCCGAGGTCTCCTCCCTCGTGGCAACGGCCTCAGTCACAAGCTCGATGATAACGACCTCGGCACCATCGCCCTTGCGGCGACCGAGCTTGAGGATTCGGGTGTACCCACCATTGCGGTCTGCCCAAAGCCCCTGCGCTGCCTTCTCGAAGATCTCGCGAACAGTCTCCTTATCGCCGACCTTGGCGATGGCAAGGCGCCGAGCATGCAAATCACCCCTCTTGGCCCAGGTGATAACCCTATCAACGTCGGGACGGATGGCCTTTGCGCGAGACTCAAGGGTCTTGATGCGGTCGTTGACGAGAAGTGAGGCGACGAGGCTCCTCTTCATTGCCCGGGTATGGCTGGCATCTGTCCCGAGCTTCATACCCCTCTTCTTATTATGTCTCATGGTCTAGCTACTCCTCAATGAAACGGAAGACGTGCCCTAGGCCTTGAGGCCAAGGCCCATCTCCTCGAGCTTGTCCTTGACTTCCTCGATGGACTTGACGCCAAAGTTGCGGATGTTGAGCAGGTCGTTCTCGGAGAACTCGACGAGCTGGCGCACCGAATGGATATTGGCGCGCTTGAGGCAGTTGTACGAGCGGACGGACAGGGCGAGGTCCTCGATCTGCTTGTCGAGCTCGGTACTGTCCTCCTCAACGTTGTCCGCAAAGATGGATGCGTCCTCCTCCTGCTCCTCCTCGGCGGTCAGGCTCATGAACGCGCTCATGTGCTGGTTGATGATGTTGGCCGCCTCGACCACCGCCTCTCGCGGAGAGGCAGATCCGTTGGTCTCGACTTCAAGGATGAGACGATCGTAGTCGGTACGCTGGCCGACACGACAGGATTCGACGAGTTTGGCACAACGACGCACCGGAGAATACAGCGAGTCGACGCACACATAACCGATGGGATCGTTCTTGCCCTCGTTCTCGGCCCCAGACACATAGCCACGACCAACGCCTATGTGCATCTGCATGGAGAGGTGGGCCCCCTCACCGAGGGTGCACACGACATGGTCCCCGTTCACGAGCTCAAACTGGGACGGTACCTTAAAGTCAGCGCCCGTCACGGTGCAGGGACCGTCGACGTTGATGGTGGCGGTCGCGTCGGCACCGGTCCCCACACTCTTGAAGACGAGTCCCTTGACGTTGAGAACGATGTCTGTGACGTCCTCGTAGACGCCCTCGATTGTGTCGAACTCCTTTTGCACGCCGTCTATCTTGATAGCCTCGACCGCCGCACCCTCCAAGGAGGAGAGCAGTACGCGACGCAGGGAGTTGCCAAGCGTGTCGCCGTAGCCGCGCTCAAGCGGCTCAGCCGTGATGCGGGCGATGTTGTCGCTGATCTCCTCGACGGAAACTTGCGGTCGAATGAATTCTGACATGGACATGTCCTCCTGCAGTCGTCGCTTACTTGGAGTAGAGCTCGACGATCAGCTGAGCGTCGATCTCAAGGTCGATCTGGTTGCGAACCGGGATCTGCAGAACGCTTCCCTGGAGCTTCTCGATGTCGACCTCGAGCCAAGCAGGTGCGGCCTTGCCGTTGGAGGCGACGATGGCCTCCTTGATGGGGAGCAGGTCCTTGGCCTTGGAAGCCACAGCTACGACGTCACCAGCCTTTACCTGGTAGGAGGGGATGTTCACGCGGCGACCGTTCACCATGATGTGACCATGGCGAACAGTCTGACGAGCCTCCTTGCGGGTGCGGGCGAAGCCAAGGCGGTACACAACGTTATCCAGACGGCACTCAAGCAGGCTCATCAGGTTGTCACCGGTGATACCCTTAGTCTTCATGGCCTTGTCGTAATAGCCACGAAACTGCCTCTCGAGAACGCCGTAGATGAACTTGGCCTTTTGCTTCTCGCGCAGCTGCATGCCATACTCGCTCTCCTGGCGCCGACGACGCTTAGGCTGGCGATGAGATTCCTTGTTGATGCCCATGACAACGGGGTCGATGCCGAGCTGGCGACACCTCTTGAGGACAGGGGTCCTATCGATTGCCATTGCTACTGTCCTTCCTTACTACACGCGACGACGCTTGCACGGACGGCAACCGTTGTGCGGGATGGGGGTCTTGTCCTGGATGCCCGAGACCTCGAGACCGGCGGCCTGCAGGGAGCGAATGGCGGTCTCGCGTCCGGAACCGGGGCCCTTCACGAATACGGCCACCCTGCGAAGTCCATGCTCCATGGCAGCTTTTGCACAAGCCTCAGCCGCGACCTGGGCCGCAAAGGGTGTGGACTTGCGAGAGCCCTTGAAGCCGACGGTACCACCCGACTGCCAGGCAATGACGTTACCCGCCGGATCGGTGATGGAGATGATCGTGTTGTTGAACGTACTCTTGATATGGGCCTGACCCACAGCGATGTTCTTGCGCTCCGCGCGACGGACACGCGTCGTGTGCTGATTCTTCTTTTGTGGCATACTTGTTCCCTAGCCCCTCTTCCTCGCGCCGATCTGACGTTTCTTGCCCTTGCGGGTGCGAGCGTTAGTGTGCGTGCGCTGTCCATGGACAGGGAGGCCCTTGCGATGACGAAGGCCACGGTAACAGCCAATCTCCATCAGGCGGGCGGTATTCTGACGAACCTCACGACGTAGATCACCCTCGGTGGTGAAGTTCGCGTCGATGTAGTCACGGATCCTTGTGACCTCATCTTCGGTCAGGTCCTTAACGCGGGTGTCGGGGTTCACGCCACAGTCGGCGCAGATCCTCTTGGCGCTCGACGCGCCGATGCCATACAGATAGGTAAGACCGACCTCGGTACGCTTGTCGCGCGGGAGGTCGACACCATTGATACGTGCCAACTTCGAGCTCCTCTCTTAGCCCTGACGCTGCTTGTGGCGGGGGTTCTCGCAGATCACGTAAACCTTGCCATGGCGGCGGATGATCTTGCACTTATCGCACATCTTCTTAACCGAAGGACGTACCTTCATTGCGCTTTCCTTCCGGTAGTTCTTTCACAAACCGATACCACACCGGCAGTGCCAGGTGGAGCTGACCTGCCTTATCTTGACGTCCAGCCGCAGACGTGAACATCCCTCGCACATGCATGGCCACGACGCGCGAGGCCCTCGTGCGCATTCCCTCTGGCCATGCAAAACCTGCCTCTTACTTGTAGCGGTAGGTGATACGACCCCTCGTGAGGTCATAGGGGGAGATCTCTACGACGACCCTGTCCCCCGGTAAGATCCGTATGTAGTTCATGCGAATCTTACCCGAGATGGTACAGAGGATTGTCTTGCCGTTTTCGAGCTCCACGTTGAACATCGCGTTGGGGAGAGGTTCCATGACCTTACCCTCAAGCTCGATTCCATCCGTCTTAGCCACCTTACCTACTTTCTCTTGCTAACAGCAGCAACCATATATCATACATAAAAAAGAACAAGGCATCCACTCCACAGGGAACTTCATATTCCCTGCAGAGAGGGTACCTCCTGCGGTCCGCTTGAGAATTCGGCAGAACCTTCGCCGCCTCCCGTCCCTTAGCCTAGCCGGTCTACTGCTCGCCGCCCTGCATGGAACACCAAGGTCCGTTGTCATCCTGCGTGAGTATCACAGGCCCATCCTTGGTTATGGCGACTGTGTTCTCGTAGTGCGCAGCCACCTTCCCGTCATCGGTGACGACCGTCCAACCGTTGCCGAGCGTATGGTTCTCGCGTACTCCGAGGGTGATCATGGGCTCAATGGCGATGACCATGCCGACTTGCAGCTTGACGCCTCGTCCCTTCTTACCATAGTTAGGGACATTGGGATCCTCATGCATCGTGTGGCCCACGCCATGACCCACGTACTCGCGCACGACGCCATAGCCGCTCCCTTCGGCAAGCTGCTGGACCGCATGGCCGATGTCACCCAGGTGGTTCCCTGGGACAGCCTGCTCGATGCCACACCTCAGGCAGTCGCGCGTGACCTCGCAAAGGCCCCTCACCGCATCGGAGGGAGTTCCCACGTAGAAGGTCCAGGCATTGTCACCCACCCAGCCGCCAAACGTCGCTCCAGTGTCGATGGAGATAATATCCCCCTCGTTTAGGAAGACTTCCGGAGAGGGGATGCCATGCACGATCTGCTCATTCACTGAGGCACAAATGCTACCGGGAAAACCACCGTATCCCTTGAAGGTGGGAATGGCGCCATGCAAGCGAATGAAGCTCTCGACCGAGGAGTCAATCTCCTGCGTCGAGACGCCAGGACGCACCATCGTCCCCGCCAAACGCAGAGCCTGCTTGGCGAGCGAACCCGCATGCTTCATCTCCTCGATCTCAGCTGCTGACTTAATGTGAATCATAGGCCAAGCAGAGACCTCACGTCGGCGTACACCTCGTCGACTGGCCTGTCTCCGTCTACCTCCTTAAGGATTTTGCGACCGCAGTAGTACTCGATAAGTGGAGCAGTCTGGTTCTGGTAGGTGTCGAGCCTCCTTGCGATGGTCTCTGGCCTGTCATCATCACGCTGATACATCTCACCACTGCAGCGCGGACAGCTATCGACGCCAATCGCTGCGGTGTAGCCACAGTCGCGACAGGTGCGACGCAGGCTCAGACGATTGATGATGACCTCCGGCTTAACGTCAACGAGCAGGGCGACGTCGAGCTTAATTCCCATAGATTCCAGCTCGGAATCCAGAACCACAGCCTGTTGGGTGTTTCGTGGAAACCCATCCAAGATGAAGCCATTCTTAGCATCATCCTGCTGCAGGCGCTCCTTGACCAAGTTGATGACCAGCTGATCGGGAACGAGCCTGCCTGCGTCCATGTAGCCCTTAGCCTCCATGCCAAGTTTGCTCTGGGCGCTCACTGCCGCGCGCAGCAGGTCACCGGTCGAGATATGGGCAATGCCGACGTCATCGACAAGCTTCTGGGCTTGGGTGCCCTTGCCTGCGCCTGGCGCACCTAGAAGAACGATATTCATGCTTCCCTTCTCTCCATCGTGGTTGCCGCATGAGATACCACTCGATACCCCTAGTCTACCTCCCACAGCATGACACGCGGCAATGCAAACAGCTCATGGCGAGAAAAACACCGTGAGAGGGTCAAGGTAGTCTGACTACACTGACACATTAAGACTTGATGCCGCGCGCATTCACCGCAGTCACACGCCCCAACCCCCTCTTGCAACCCTACTTAAAGAATCCCTCATAGTTATGCATCTTGAGCTGCGACTCCAACTGCGAGATCGTGTCCATCGCAACGCCAACCATAATCAGCACCGAGGTGCCGCCAAATGACTGCAGAAGCGTGTTTCCCGTCAGTGAGAACAGAATCGACGGTATGACCGCCAGCGCTGCCATGAAGAGAGCCCCTGGCAACGTGATGTGATCAAGCACATCCTTGATGTAGGCTGACGTCGCGCTGCCCGGACGGACACCCGGAATGAAGCCACCAGCCTTACGAAGCTGATCGGACGTCTCGTCGGGATTGAACACCATTGACGTGTAGAAGTACGCAAAGAACACGATCAGCAGGACGGAAAGGACCCAGTTGACCGCCCCGCTCGAGAGCGCGCTGGCCATGGTCTGGATCCAGCCGACGTTCGGGAAGAACACGGCGAGCTGAGCAGGCAGGTAGAGGACCGCCGACGCGAAGATGATGGGCACGACGCCGGCTGTGTTGACCTTGATCGGCAAATAGGTGGCATTGGCACCCATAATACGACGACCCACGACACGCTTTGCGTACTGGACGGGGATGCGACGCTGCCCTCGCTCGATAAACACGATCACCGGAATGATTGCCATGATTACCAGAAGTGTGATCACGGTAATGATCGAACCTGTGTCCTGCGTAGTCCACTCTCTCACCAAGGTGGGTCCAAGGCCAGCCATGATATTGACAAAGATGATCAGCGACATACCATTGCCGATACCACGCTGCGTGAGCACCTCGCCCATCCACATGATGAGGATAGCACCCGTGAGAAGTACGAGAACCACGATGATGCTCTCCAGCGTCTCGGATACACCCTGCATCTGAGAGAAGTTGATTCCCTGTGCCCTGAACAGGAAGAGGTAGCCAATGGCGTTGATGAGAGCAAGCGCGATGGTGACGTAGCGCGTGTACTGCGTGATCTTACGCTGTCCTGCCTCTCCTTCCTTGGCCATCTCGGCGAGCGAGGGTATGACTGCCTGCATCATCTGCATGATGATCTGAGCCGTGATGTAGGGCATGATTCCCAGGCTAAAGACCGAGACGCGAGAGAGACCCCCTCCTGAGAACAGGTTAAGCACCGCAATGGCACCGTTGCCTGCGGAGAGCTTCTCGCCAACGTCAATCATGTCCTTGAACGGGATACCAGGCGCGGGCAGATACGCACCCAGCCGGTACAAGAGCAGAATCCCTATGGTAAAGAGGATCTTACCCCTGAGCTCAGGAATGCGAAAAGCGTTTGCGACCCCTTTTAGCACGCCTCCTCAACCTTTCCTCCGGCGGCCTCTATCTTGGACTGAGCAGAGGCGGAGACCCTATCGACCTTGACCGTGAGCCTCTTTGTGAGCTCACCGTCGCCAAGGACCTTAACCGGAATGTAGTCGTGTTTGATGACGCCTGCGGCCACGAGGCTCTCGGCATCGACGGTATCGCCATCGGAGAACAGCTTGTCAAGGCGCGAGACATTCACAGGCGCGTACTCGACGCGATTGCGATTCTTGAAGCCGGGAAGCTTTGGCAAGCGCATGGCCAAGACGGTCTGCCCGCCCTCGAAGCCCGCGCCCTTGCCGCCGCCAGCACGGGAAAGCTGACCCTTGGCACCACGGCCGGCCGTGGTGCCATGGCCTGAGGAGTTTCCGCGCCCGATGCGCTTGCGAGCCTTTCTGGACCCCTCGGCGGGACGAAGATCATTGAGCTGCATAGTGGGTGACTCCTAGTTCTCTTCAACCTCAACAAGGTGCTTGACCTTGAAGATCATTCCGCGGACACTCGGATTGTCAGGAAGTTTAGAGACGTCGCCTATCCTGCGAAGTCCCATGGCGCGACAGGTAAGGGTCTGGTCCTTCTTGACGGAGGCAACGGCGCTGCGCACGAGCCTAACGGTGAGCTTCTTCTCGTCTGTCATGGCTTATGCCTCCTTTCCGTTGAACATCTCGGAAACGCTCAGGCCACGACGCTCGGCAGCCTCCTCGGGACTGGAGAGGGACTTCAGGCCTACAGCGGCCGCCTTGATGATGTTGAGGGCGTTGTCGGTACCAAGAGACTTGGACAACACATTGGTGATACCAGCAAGCTCGAAGAGCGGCCGCACCGGCCCACCTGCGATGACGCCGGTACCCTCGATGGCAGGCTTGATGAGGACGCGGCCGGCGCCATAGTGACCCTCGACGGCGTGGGGGATGGATCCTCCCTCGGTAACAGGGACTTTGAACATGCTCTTCTTAGCGTCATCGACGCCCTTCTGGATCGCCAGGGGCACCTCGGCGGACTTCCCCATACCGATACCGACATTGCCCTTGCCGTCACCAACGACCACGAGGGCCAGCAGGCTCATGCGACGCCCGCCCTTGACAGTCTTTGACACACGGTGGATGTAGACGACGCGCTCCTGAAGGTCGGAGTCATTCTGGCGCTTACGATCACGTGGCATTCAAATCCTCCTAGAACTTCAGGCCCGCTGCACGGGCACCGTCTGCGAGAGCCTTCACACGACCATGGTAGATACGTCCCCCGCGATCGAACCTGACCTCGGTGACACCCTTCTCAAGAGCCCGCTGACCAATGAGCCTACCGACGAGCTCAGCCGCCTCCTTGTTGGAGCCGAGCTTGCCGGTCTCGCGAAACTCCGAGCTCAGAGTGGAGGCAGAGCAGATGGTCTTGCTGTCTGCATCATCGATCACCTGCGCGTAGATGTGCGCATTGGTGCGGTGAACAGTCAGGCGCGGACGCTCTGCGGTGCCGAAAATCTTGGCGCGGACGCGGCGCTGCCGACGCTTGAGTGCCGCGCGCTTTGCCTTGTGCTTGTTCATTCCTTCTCCTTTACGTCGCCGCCACCTGACAGGGTGACGGACTTTCCTCTGCACAGGCACGAGGCCTGATGGCGGCAAGGCTGGACTACTTACATGACCCAGACGAGGTCAGGACCTCGCCTACTTGGCGGCCTTACCGAGCTTCCTGCGAATGTGCTCACCCTCGTAGTGTATGCCCTTGCCCTTGTACGGCTCGGGTGGCCTCTTGGCGCGCACCTCTGCTGCGACCTGTCCGACCTGCTCCTTAGAGATGCCCTTAACAGTAATGTGGGTATTATCAGGAACATCGAAGGAAATGCCCTCGGGGCAGGTGAACACGACGGGATGTGAGTAACCAAGGGAGAGGTCGAGGTCTTTGCCCTTGAGCTGTGCACGATAGCCGACGCCCGTAAGCTCAAGCTTCTTCTCAAAGCCCTCGGACACGCCAACCACCATATTGTGCACGAGCGTACGGGTAAGACCCTGCTGGGCATTGGACGCCTGGGTATCGTCGTTGCGGGTAACAAGAACCTGCTCGTCCTCCAACGTAACGGTCACAAGATCAGAGAAGCTACGCTGTAGCTCCCCCTTTGGGCCCTTGACGGAGACGCCGGGGCCGTTGATGGTCACAGTAACCCCGGCAGGGACCGTGACAGGCTTCTTACCGATGCGAGACATTGTCTCTCCTCCTTACTTCCTGTCTGGCCTTACCAGATGTAGCACATGACCTCGCCGCCGATGCCAAGCTTGCGAGCATCGCGATCGCACATCATGCCCTTGGACGTCGAGATGACAGCGGTGCCAAGACCACCGAGGACGCGAGGTAGCTTATCTGCGGATGAGTAGATGCGCAGCCCGCACCTTGAAATACGCTTGATACCCCGGATGATGCGTGCATTCTTTTTACCATACTTCAGCTGCACGTGCAGGGTTTTCTGGGGCTTGGTGTCCTCGACCTCATAGCCCTTGATGTAGCCCTCCTCATAGATGACACGGGCTATCTCGACGAGGACCTTGCTCGAGGGCATAGAGACCTCCGTCTTGCCAGCAAAGTTCGCGTTTCTGATGCGCGTCAACATATCCGCGATCGGGTCAGTAACCTTCATTGATTCCTTCTCCTTAGTTCATGATGAAACTGTGCGTACGGTTCGCGCCCACCCATAGCAAGAGCGCCTGTACGCCAGAGCTTTGGCCTACCAGCTTGCCTTACGGATGCCAGGAAGCTCGCCCTTGCTCGCAAGCTCGCGGAAGCACACGCGGCAGAGGCCAAACTTGCGATAGACGGAGTGGGGACGCCCACAGCGCTGGCAGCGGCTCTGCTTGCGCGTCGAGTACTTCGGCTCGCGCGAAGCCTTGACGATCATCGATGTCTTTGCCACAGATCCTCCTTCTTAAAAATGCCCGACCCACGTCAGGGCAACGTGCTTTCTGTTCCTAGTTCCTCTTGAACGGGAAGTGGAAGGACTCGAGAAGCGCCCTGCCCTCCTCGTCGGTCTTGGCAGTGGTGACGATGGTGATGTCCATGCCACGCGTGCGGTCGATCTTGTCATAGTTAATCTCGGGGAAGATTAGCTGCTCGGTCACGCCCATCGAGAAGTTGCCATGGCCGTCGAAGGACTTTGGACTGATTCCGCGAAAGTCACGGACGCGCGGGATGGCGATGGAGATAAGGCGGTCGAGAAACTCCCACATGCGGTTTCCGCGAAGCGTCACCTTAGCGCCGATAGGCATGCCCGCACGCAGGTGGAAGGTCGCGATGGACTTGCGAGCGTGGGTGACAATGGGCTGTTGGCCAGTGATGGTGCGCAGGTCAGCTACGGCTCCGTCGATAGCCTTCGAATCGGTGGCAGCCTCGCCGACACCCATGTTGACAACTATCTTCTCGAATTTGGGAATTTGGTTGACATTCTTATAGTCGAACTTCTTTCGAAGCTCGTCGCGCACGACGGAGAAGTACCTCTCCTTGAGTCGCGGCACGTACGTGGATCCATCTGCCATACGCTCTCCTTAGCTGTGGTGGTGTTTAGCGCGGGGTTGGCCTGACGCCACGACGTAATGCGTACCGCAACTCGTTACGACACGCAGCCTGATCATGACCTGCGGTTAGCCTCGCGCCCCCTGGACCGTGGCATCTCAGGCCAGGAGCCATTGCGAGCGTGCGGCCTCCAAAAGGCAAAAGCCAGAACACCATAACTCTGGGCAGCATCCCGCCCATCTCGCCATAAACAGAAGTCACACGCAGAAATACATGGTAGGGCTTTGTGGCAAGTGGACTGGCTGAAAGAAAAAAGCCAGAGCATATTCATAATCCTTCCGACCCGCGAGCCTTTCTTCTGAGACCGCGTTACAAGGAACCATCTGGCAGTGAAGGGATGGGGCCTGGGTACGCTCAGCGGCGAGTGGCAGTGCGGGCGAGACTGCCACTCGGGCGTGAACGTGCCGGGACGGTACGCTCGGGGCCGAGTGGCAGTGCGTAACCGGAGCCTGGGTACGCTCAGCGGCGAGTGGCAGTGCGACCCACACTGCCACTCGGGCGTGAACGTACCGGAACAGTACGCTCGGGGGCGAGTGGCAGTGTTACATTCATCGGAGTTATTGGTTCTCTAGCCCCAGCACCTCCTGCCTCAAGAATGCGCGCTTCCTTTTGAAGTTTAGTGTCTCCGCGCGGATTTTCTTTCCAAGGGCATTCGCTATAGCCCTGATGACTGCGTCAAAGCTCTGACAGTTGTATACCTGCGCACTCACAAGGGGAAATGCCTTCCATCCTGAAGCACTCAAGGCCGATATGCGCATCTCGTCCCGCTTGCGTCGTCTCTCAAGCTTACGAAGGGTCTCTTGCATCTGCATGGGACCGTTGCTGGACTCGTCAAGGTACAGGCCATGTTCTGCCGTACTGTTGTACTCTATAGCCACATGCGCACTTGTCCATACCAAATCGACCGCGATGGCATTCATACCCATAATCCGTTCTCCCTCCTTCGAAAGCTCAATAGTCTGGTTGAACTTGGGAATCGCCAACCCATAGCCTCCATAGCGTCGTGGGAGACAAGCCAACATTGCTACGTTTGTCTCCATAGGAGAAGCGGAGCCTGCCGTTAGATATGGCAGGGTACGCTCGATCAGTTTGATGCCATGCGCACCTGGCAGCTCATCGATTAGGGATCCTATACGTGATGGTGTTGTAAGTGGAGTACGCCTTGTGAGCAATTTTGATTCGCTCCCATTTGCCTTGCTATAAAACCCACAAAACTCAAGAGACAGTGAAGTCGAACAGACGAGTGTTGAGCCATACGCAAGCTGCAGAAGCGTGAACTCTGGACCACTGAGAAGCACGTTTTTGCTCATACGATAAAGCGCACACCTAGGTAACCTCTCACACCAGCTGTGACTTCTAACACCAGGCACTACAATCCTTTTCCTGTGCAAGGGAAAAAGCAAATGAACGTGTCCATCCACGAGCGCAGGCTCTAACCATGGGCCAAGTTGCCTTAGGGCAGATCGAACCTCACTCACTGAAACCGCCAAGTGTAACTGGGAGAGATCCATTGCGCGCAGGGGTTTGAAGGGAATAGCTGGTTCCCAACTATGATGGGACGTGAAGCCGATGCCGCCTTGACTTGTCGCCGTCGCATCTTCCTCGCATTCTCTTACCGTAGCTCGCCAGATCCCAAGCGCGCTTCTGTGACTGAGAATAATCATGTCTCCCCTCCCACCCGTTGTGACTAGAGGTACCTACCATACATGGTTGGAAGGTCAAAAAGATACTAAAATAGTGAATAGTATAGGGATCAATAGCTGAAAATATGAGAGATACGTATAAGCTTATTGGCGTACTGAACATACCGCAAATATAGGCGAACGTACGTGGCCCCAACAACAAAATCCCTGCGGCATACAGGGCTCGATTTTCTGGTATACCTTAGTTAACAATCTAGTCATCGGCGTGCTCAAAGACCCCTAGCATGCAACGTCTATGCTTAATCTGCTATCTCTATCTTAGGATACAGCCTGGCGAGCCTGTCCCTGGCATCGCCGACCGCGAGCTTCTAGCCAGCCGTGCGGGCGCGTGCGTTGCGGTCCGCCTCCCAGGCGGCCGTGAGGCGTCCCATCTCGTCGAAACTCCCGACGCGCGCCGGAAGGCCGTGCCGCATGAGGCAGCCGACCCCGGTCTCCGCCATGTCCAGCCAGCTCCCGTGCCTGGGCGTGTGACGGGCCTCGGGGCGGGAGGCCAGGCGCTCGGCCTCCCCCGGCGGGAACGCCTCGCAGGGCGACCCCATGGAGTGCGTGTCCGGGTCGTCCCAGACCAAGACGATCCCCTCCGCCCCGGGGAACAGGTCGTCCGACACCCACCGCAGCGTCTCGGCCAGGCCCACGCGGGTCCTCGTCCTGGTCAGGCGCGCATGCCGCTCGCACTCCAGCGGCGCGAACGCCACGAGCACGTCGGCGACCCCGTTGCGCACGTACCCGTGGTCCCATCTCTCGACCGACCCCGGCCTCGCGGGCAGCGCCCCGCGCGAGTGGGCGACGAGCTGGCGGCTCGACTCGCCTGGGCAGACGAGCGGGTGGCGCGGGTCGCGAGGGCGCTCGCAGGCCCGCAGCACGTCCCCCGTCGCCGCTACGAGCTCCCCGGAGTGCTCCGGGACGCACCATTCCTCGCGTGGCCATGGGCGAAGCTCGTTTTTCTTGGCATGTTGCCGACGGCGACGTGCGACATGGACTCGACGTAGCCGAGCTCCACGCTCCTCTCGGCGACGGGCCGAAGCGTCCGCCTGGCGTGACCCTCTGGCGGATCCGTGCAGGTCAGGGCGACGATCCTCGCCTCGGCCTCGCCGTCTGTCTTGACGTTTCCCGGCCCCCTGCGCGCCTTGCGCGCGAGCACGCCGTCGAACCCCTCCTCGACCAGCCTCCTCTTGAGGTCGTGGACCGTCTTGACCGTCGATCGATAGGCCATGGCGGCCTCCTTGTCGGTCGTCCGCAGGTCGGCGAACCCGCCCTGGTCGACCGCCGGCAGCAGGTTCGCCCGCTTGATCTCCGCGGCCCTGCCGCTTCCCCGGTTCACTCGCGCGAGTAGCTCCTCGCGCTCGCCCTGCGTCAGCCCGACCCCGTGCTTGGTCATAAGATGTCCCTCCTCGCGGTTGCGATTACAGGATATCATATAACCTTGAACAAATAAATTAGTGCTTAACTAACCACTAGACGACCCCTAGGCCACGAGAACTACCGAAGGCTCGAATATCATCACTTTGTCCTGTCGGGTCAGGCAAGCCCCAATTATTATCGAAGGCTCTGCCAATGAACGGACAGCCAACATCACACCCCATTGAAGTTGCAATATCCGGGGCAGGGATTTTCTCGTAAGTCTTGCCATACTGCGTCTGCTCCATATCAATGCCGTAAAGCTGTTTCATCAGCCGCACCGCATCTTGATTGATTTGGGGTTTGGTTTCTGTTCCGGCAGAGTAAAAATCAAAATCGTTTCCTCTCAGATGCTTTCCTAATGCTTCGGCAATTTGGCTTCGGCAGGAGTTGTGGACACAGATAAATGCGATTTTCTTCTTCACCATATCAGAACCCCAACTTGTGGAGCATTTGTTCTATCTCATTCGCTTTCAAGACCTTACCCATTGCTACCACATTCTCGTTGATCACAAGAGAGGGCATACTCATAACGCCATATTCCATGACCTTTGCCATATCGGTAATGTATTCCACCTCAACGGACAGCCCCATGTTTTCTACAGCTGTTTTTGTGTTTTCGTAAAGCTGGTGGCAAGACGCACATCCCGAACCCAGCACTTTGATACAGCAGATACCATCTACTGCTTCACCGCAGCAGGAATGTGTCATACTTTCCGCTTCGCTTGCAGGACACCCACCATTACAAGCACAAGCAGGTGTTTTCTGTTCCTCTTTTTTCTTTCCAAAGTTAAACAATGCCATAATCATATCCTCCTGATTTTTACAAAATAAATGGTGCTATGAAGTTAAAGAAATATCCCACAAGGATAATTCCCAATGTACAAACGCCGACAAAAATGCCCAGCAGGTTCGGTTTTACGGCTTTCCGCAGCATAATCATTGACGGCAGGGACAGGGTTGTTACACTCACCATAAAAGACAGGACAACACCAAGCAACGCTCCCTTTGCAAGCAAAGCTTCGGCAATCGGGATTGTGCCGAAAATGTCAGCATACATCGGTACACCTGCTACTGTAGCAATGATAACGCCAAATGGATTATTGTCCCCAAGTAGCTTTACAATGAAATCCTCTGGAATCCAGTTGTGAATCCATGCACCAATGCCAACACCAACCAACACATAAGGAAATACCTTTTTCGCTGTTGCGACCACTTGTTCCCATGCGAATTTCATACGGTCTTTGTAATGAAGCTGTTCTTGCGGAATATCAATCGTTTTTCCGTTTCGGATATATTCCTCAACTTGACTTTCAAGATGTAGCTTTTCAATCAGAGTACCGCCAGCAACAGCAATGACCAAACCGAGGAGAACATACAAAATAGCAATTTTCCACCCGAATATGCTCATAAGCAATACCAAACTGCCGAGGTCTACCATCGGAGAGGAAATTAGAAACGAAAAAGTAACCCCCAACGGTAAGTCAGCACTTGTAAAGCCAATGAACAGGGGAATGGATGAGCAGGAGCAAAACGGCGTTACTGTTCCGAGCAGTGCCGCAATGATGTTTGCACCGATACCATGAAACCGACCAAGTATCTTTTTGGTTCGTTCTGGTGGGAAATAGCTCTGAATGTAGGAAATCATCATAATCAATACACCCAGAAGTGCCATGATTTTCAGAACATCATAGATAAAGAATTGAACACTACCGCCAATTCTGCTTGCCGGGTCTAATCCGCAAGCTTCAACGATGTTGCCTATTAGCCTGTTGAGCCATTTCATTCCGAGAATTTCATTTTGAAAGAAATCCCAGACTGTTTGAATTGTTTGCATATTGTAACCTCCCATTCTTATTAAATCTAAAAATTTCGATTTGAAGTTTCTGTAAAAAGCCATCGCCCTATGGGGATGACTTCTTACTTACCGCATTTGTCACAAGACTCAGCAGAAACCTGTGCGGTTGTGATTTCCTTTAGCAAGTCAATCGCTCGCTGACTTCCGGAGCTGCATATTTTGTAATGCGTCCATTTTCCTTCTTCACGCCCAACAACAATGCCGGACTCACACAAGATTTTCATGTGATAAGAAAGAGAGGATTGCGGCATATCCATTTGTTCTGTCAGCACACAGGCACACTTCTCGCCGCTTTTCAGCAAATCGAGAATACGCAGCCTCCGTTCATCACACAAAGCCTTGAACACTTTTGCTGTCTGTACATAATCTCTTTCCATGCTCTCACCTCAAATCAAGATTTCTTGATATAAGTATCAACCTCAAATCCAAAAAAGTCGATATATTCTCGAAAAGCTACAGTCTATTCACAATTAAAGCCGCCCGAACATCTTCAGTCCGGGCGGTCTCGGTATCAATCATAAACTAACTCAAACTTCACGATAGCTTCTGCCTGTGCCTTGCAAGCGTTCATCTGCCGCACCCATTCCATTTGATTTTCGGCTTTTAGTTGCTCGGTTACGCCATACTGCTTTGCCAGTTGCGGCACGATCAGCTCCATGCGGTTTTGTGCCACTTCGTTGATTTCGGCACAATGCTCATAGAGCTTGTCGGACAAAATCAGCTCGTTAAAGAGAATGGGACGGTGCGCTTGCAGATAGGCTTTGCGAAGTCTGCCGTAGTGTCCGATAGGCTTTGTCTTTCGGACAACGATGTTGGGGATTAGATAATCTCCGTTCTGCGTGTAAGTGATGTTCATGCGGTCTGCACTCCTTTCTGTGGCTCTCGTGTGGGTAGCTGGCTAACAGGAACGAACACACCCCTTGCTATATCTTCGGCTCGGAGAGCGTTCTTCTTTGCGTCCATTTCAGCCTTTTTCTTTTCCTTGATCTAACAGTCTAGATAACGGGTGATACCCGGGCGGGGTTCCGGCGGTCCCGTGATACCATCGTCTCGCCAGCAAAGAAATTGCCTAGGCGCCCACCTGGTTTCTTTGTTTGGTGACAATTCCCGATCGGGTGGGCGCTTGGGCGGACGGGAATCGCCACGCCCAAGAAGAACGCCTGCGCGGCGCGCGTGGCCGCCATGGCTGACGACGAGTCCACCGAGCTCGCCGCGGCGGTGGACGAGCGGCGCTGCCGCGACGAGTACGGATTCGGCACCTACGCCGAGGCCGCCGCACTCTACCGACCGGACCCCGCGTGCCCGAGCTGCGGCGCGGCAGAGCCGTTCAGGGACGGCTGGAGCGAGTCAGGGCTGCAGAGGTACCGGGGCCCCGCCGACACGACGATCGCGTCGCCCTCGATCGCCGCGCCCCCCCGCGACGGTCCTCGCAAGCGCGAGGACATACCGTAGAGCCTTCGCCATGCGTCCGCCTCCCGTTGCCCCGGATGCCTTTGGCGAGGTGGAATCCTACGGGAGAGGGGCGCCGAGCGGCCCCTTACGGGGCCGCTCCTGTCAATCCTACCTGTCTTCCACACGTGAGCTGGGCAAAGCGGTCGGTGGTCACCCACACAAACTACCGAAGAGCCCGTTTTCGTCCGTTTTCGTCAGTCGCCGTACGTATTCGCAAAAGACCTGCTCAGACATCCTTTTGTATACGTCAGTTGTCCTTAGTTTTCGTGCCCTGGTATCCCTCTCAAGGCGGAGATCACCAGTTCGAATC
>ERZ772764.150-NODE-150-length-49672-cov-19.561743_pt1 | contig 49672 bp, 77 predicted proteins | sample MGYA00512163_ERZ772764 | MGnify/ENA primary metagenome ERZ772764 (study PRJEB29015, sample SAMEA2737903) | human oral metagenome | biome: human oral; feature: human-associated habitat; material: dental | place: China | collected 2094 ... | reverse complement strand
GTGTGTGTGTGTGTGTGTGTGTGTGTGTGTGTGTGTGTGTGTGTGTGTGTGTGTGGAGGGTCATTCTCAGCATGCGGACATGGGTTGTGATGTTGCTCATGAACGTGTCCGCATGGTGGACAGTGGTTGCGTGGGAGGGTAGGAGTGTGGTATCGGGGGCCGGTTGTTGGTCGTTGGAGGGGGATTGGAGGGTGGGGTTAGGGGCTGACACCGCCGTTAAGGGGGTAAGAAGGGGGGTAGGAGGGGCTGGGAGGGGGGGGGCAGTGTGGTGGGCTAGGGAGGGGGCTGGAAGGGGCTCAGAAGGCCGTAGCGGAAATGACAGGACAATTCAGGAAGGGATTCGAGGGGTGGGTTACTGAAAAACTGTGTGAGTACCTTCCTTAACACACGCCTAGGTACGTCTTAATGATTGTATTTGTAGTATATATATATGTGTATATAGTGTAGTAAAGATGTGTATATTTAGGGATGTTGTTGTTATAAGCACATTGCATTAGAGATGATATCTACGTAAAGACAAAAATTGTGTTTGTAGCAAGGAAAGACATGTGTTTGTAGCAAGGACAAAGTATTTGTAGCAACAACATTTCGGGGGTTTTCGTGAGGATTTTTTCGCCGGCCTGGTTTGTATTTGTGGCAACAACATTTTGCGGACTTCGAAGGTGAAATTAGTTGAATCTTCAATTTGATTTGTGGCGTGTTGCACAGCTTCGATTTCTGAATGTCAAAAGATACGAAAGAGTCTTGCATAAGTTTTAGGGCGTGTCTCACAAACCAGGTGGAATGATAACCGGTCGGTATGAGAGTTGTTGAGTGATGGGAGTCACGTTCTAGGTGGGATGGGATTGGGTACGGATGGGAACCGTCCGGTATGGGAATTATGGCGGGTCGGGCGGTTGGAGGGGGGATGCAATGTGATGTTGCACACAGTCGATTTGACAACTAGAAAATCATATGCTATTGGAGGTCGAGGTTGGGAGGGGGTGTCATACCCCCTTGCGCGTTTGTCCCATCTTCCACATACCCCCTTGCGCGTTCCCGCGTACCCCTGATGTGTCGCCGCAATCACACTCCACCCATTGACACTCCTAAACAAGGTGTATTAGTATTAATCCATCGCCCAACAGAGAGGAGGAACAATGACCACCATCCCCAACGCCCACACACCGGACGCGCCCGACTACCGCCTATTCAGCGCTGAGGCGGAGTGGGAGCCCCCCATACGCACCCCCGCGCGAGTAGCGGAGCTGTTCCTGTGGCTGGCCGGACCCGTCCACCGATGCCAACAAGAACGAGGACGCCACCGCCCGTGTCGAAGCTGAACTGGTGCGCCAGCTCACAGAGAAGGAGCTGCAAGACGACAAGTACGTGATCGAACTGCCCGACGCGGGCATGGTCCTGCGCTGGTCGCTGCGGGGCTGCGAGGCCATGGTAGTGACCGCCCTGCGTGTCGAGGCGTGGCCGTCGCGCCACCACGAGCCCTGGGACCCAATGCTTAGGGGCGTCCGCGTTAATCACTGATGAACCAACAACCAACAACCACAAGGAGGAATGATGACTGACCAGTACCTGGTCGATTACGAGGAGATCATGGACATGATGTTCGAGTTGGCGAACACCGACTTCCCAGCTGTCGAAGCCGAGGTGCTAAACACATCGCACCAGGGTGTCGAGCCCACATCCGAACAGAAACACTTCACGAAATCGGCCCAGTTCGAACAGAGCACCCCTGTCGGAGCTGTCGTCGTCCTGTCCGACAACAGCTATCAGAAGACCGCCTGCAACAGGTGGCGGCTCCTACAGCCCGGGCAGAGCGGCCGCACCCGCTACCTCATGACGCTCGACCTCGTCGCGGTGCTGCTTCGCTCCGGTCAGCGCGCCATCGTGATCGTGCTCCCTGCCACAACCAACTGACTTGACACTTACCAACAAGGAGCATTAATATTAATGCACCACACGACAGAAAGTAGTAACGGCGATGAGAGTGACGAGGGACAAGAACTGCTGGTGCCATACGTGTGGCAGGGCGTTCCACTACCTGGGTATCTCGAACCACAGGCTGGTGCACCGCAACCGGCGCGAGGACTGCACGATCACGTTCACCTACGGGGACACACATACTTACGAGTACAGCTAGTGGGATGAGCGCGGTTGGTTGCCAACCGATCAACCAACGAGGAGCAACCGAGCATGACAGCGAGTAAACCCGTATTCACCGCCTGCGTCGAACTGGACGACCTTGTCGCAGCGGGCAGGGCCCGGAAGGAGCCCTGGCTATTCCTGGCCGCGATGGCGGCGCCATTCGCGGGAGAGGACAACGCGCTGGGGGAGGCGCTGTTCAGGCACTTCGACAACGGGGCCGCCCGCCTGGAGGACGACTGCTTCATCGTGATCGCGGGGCGCTGGGCTTACGACTACTTCGTGGCCGTCTCCAGTAGGCGCGTGACAGTCGTACTCCATAGGACCAACAGCTAACCAACAAGGAGGAACAACATGAACAGCGAACGAGGACTGGCCGTGATCACCCTGACTGTCGCAGCCGCACTGGCCATGGCCCTGTCGGCTTGCTCCGCCGCGGATGTCGCATCGAGCAACATCAGCCAGGACAGCGACAACTTCCGCGTCCACAGGCGGGTGGTGTTCGTCAATGGGATCACGGACGAGTACCTGCTGGAGATCGAGGGGCTGTGCTCGATCAAGGACTCTGCTGACGACAACTCGAAGGGGCAGCTGGAGGTGACGTGCAAGGTCGGCGACGACCAGTACAAGAAGCACTTCCTCGGGCTCAGCGACAACGTGACCTATGTCGTCGAGCAGCTGGAGCCGTCCACTGAGGACGTTCACCACTACAAGGTGGTCTTCCGGCCTGAGACGATCCTTCCAGACATCAGTGTTGAATGACCAATGACCAATGACCAATGACCAATGACCAATAAGGAGGGAACAATGGCAATACCTGATTTCGATGAGTTCGGCGATGTCATGGCCCGTGTCGAGGAGGCCCTGCCCGTCCCTGATGAGAATGGGAACTACTCGGTGACGGCCGGGAAGATCGAAGAGGTCAAGGGCATAATCGACGGGCTCTTCCAGCCCCTCTTCGACAGATTCATCAAGGGGGTGGCTGTCGAACTGGACGGAGAGCACCGCCTTTTCGACGAGGAAGAATTGGACGCCCTGCCCATCGGCACAGTGGTCCGCTACGGCGACTGGCTATTCGTGAGGGGGCCGCGTCTCTGGCGGGAACTGCCCACCGGCTGCGACCACAAGAACGGGCACGTCTTCTACCTGTTGACGGAGGACAACATTGAGGACCATGAGATCACGGTGACGACGCCCCGTTGAGAACAAACATCAACCAACAAACAAGAAGGAGAATAACATGAGCACTATCACCTACAATGGCACATTCGGAATCTACACGATCCTAGACGAGGAGGTGCTGCTCGACCTCTTCGAGGCCAAGATCATCGACAAGGTGCTGGGGCTGCGCGAGCCCAGTCCTGAGCCGATCAGCTTCACCCTCGCCTTAGAGCTGGTGGCGTCCTACATCCTGTCCTACAACCGCGTCCACAAGGCTGGGTGCCAGACGATCAGGGATGTCGCCGAGTTCGAGCTCATGCGCATCCGCGCGGGAGCGGAGTACAGCCTTGATGACTGACGCCCGCAACAACCGCCCCCAACAACAGCACAGTGACGACGCGGGCTGCGACCTGAGGTCGGTGCGCGCCGAGGAAATCCCGACGGGGTGGACCGTGCTCGCGGGAACGGATTACCACCCCAGGCCCGGCGACATCCCCCCGCACTCCGTTGGGCTCGTGTTCGCGAGGTCGTCATTGCACAAGGAGGGGCTGTCGCTGGCCAACGGCGTCGGCGTGATCGACTCCGGGTACAGGGGCGAGGTGCGGCTCGCACTGCGCAACGACACGGATGCGCCGGTAGTCATAGCCAAGGGCCAGAGGATCGCGCAGATCGTCGTCATCCCCTTGGACATGTCGTCGGCCCTGTACGCCGCCGACAGCTACAGAAACACACAAGACCGCAATCCGCACAACAACGCACAACAGCAGCAACCCAGGGGCCAGAAGGGCTTCGGATCAACAGGAAGGGACTGACAACATGAACATCACCGTCTACTCGAAGCCGCGATGCCAGCAATGCACGGTCACCAAGCGCAAGCTCGATGCTTTCGGAGTCGTCTACACACCTGTCGACATCACCGAGGACATCGCCGCCCTGGACTACATCAGGGGGCTCGGATACCAACAGGCGCCGGTCGTCGTTGTCCGTGACGGGGACGGGGCCATGCTCGACCACTGGTCCGGGTTCCGGCCCGACCGTATCAAGAAGGCGGTGGGACGATGAGCCCGATCACCGACCCTGTGAAGCTGGAGGAGGCACGCGCACGCATGGCCCGTGCGCGGGCAGCCAGGGTGAACGCCATCGAGGACCCGACTATCGAGCGCAGGCTGGGCACTGTGCGCGCCCTGGTGCTCCAGCAGTTCAAGGACGCGGCCCTGTCGCCGCGCGAGGACGGCGATAAGCTGGGGTTCTCATCGCCCGCGTACCTCTACAACAAGCTCCGCAAGGGCAATTTGAATCTGTGGGATATGATCGTGCTGGGCGACTACCTGCCCATCGACTGGACGGCTGTGTTCAAGGCGGTGCGCCAGCCGAAGGAGGTCCTGCGTCCCGTGGACACCACGCCCCAGCCCGTTCGAATCACGCCTGAGCCCCAGCCCGGTCCCCAGACCATCAGCGCTGACCCGTTCGCGTCGTACTTCACGGAGGTGGACTGATGCTCATGGAAGACCGGGAGAGGACCTTGGTGGCTGTCTGCGAAGTCCTCGCTGTGCTGGACCGGTTCTGGGAGGTGTCAGCAGTAGGAGATGGCGACGATCCGGAACTCGACCGCGTGATCGCGGGGCCGGTCCTGGCGGCGGAACATCACCTGTGGGATGCACGGTTCCAGCTTAAGCACCTCATCAACGAGGAGCAGGAGGAGTCGTGATCCCCGCACTGTCCACGGTGTTCACGGTCGTGTCAGCCGCAGCGGTCGGCTGGGGGCTGGGCACGGGTAATCCCGTTGTCCTGGCCCCCGGCCTCGTCGGCCTGGTGTGCGCGCTACCGTTGCAGAGTCTGTCGTATCAGGTCTTCATAGAGGGCCGCGCGGTGCCGGAGTTGAAGCCCCTGCTCATACCCGAGGAGGTCCTGTGGAACAACCCGTACATCAACGATTGGAAGGAGACAAGATGATCGAGAAGGCAAGGGCCTGGCTGTCGAGGCCGGAGGCGCAGATCGGCACAGGGGGCCGCAAGGAGATCGCGCGGCTCGTCGAGGAGGAGCTACGGTTCCTGATCCCCGACTACGGGCGGATCGTCGCCCTGTGCGCCAGGAGGGCACTGCGTGAGGACGAGGAGTTGTCCGGACCCACCCGCGTTGAGCTGTCTGATAGGGGCTGTAAGGGCGCGCTGACGGTGAAGACCGCTGACGTTTTGAGCCTCAAGGCGTACTACACCGACCAACTGTTCGCGATGGCGGAGGAGGGGACGGCTGATGATAGACTCTACGACAAGGTGTCGGAGTTCTTCGAGAGGCCAACAGCCACGAACCTGGCGGATGTGATCGCGCTGGCTCTTGCGCTGTGCGTCTGAGGAGGGAGGAAGAATGACGGAGCTCTATGAATGCCGGGGCGCTGACAGAACGCTTCTCACCACGAACCGCCAATGGTCCAGGTTGGATTGCTGGCAGCAGATTGTCGAGCACGATGTCGAGCCCACGATCCGGCTTCTCACCGACAAGGACGACCTTGACGCATTGTCTGACGCAGTGGGAACTGGGTACGACTTCGTTGAAGAGGACACACCGTTCGTGCTCGCCTGGCTGGCCAAGGAACGGCCCAAGGCCGCGTCCGCCCTTGCGATGGACCGCTGCGACTACCACGACATGATGGCCCGACTCTGGTACGGCGTCCACGTGGATTCCAAGGAGTCGAAGTGAAGGTCTATCTATGTGAGGACAAGCGGGGTAGGTTCATCACTGCTGATCGGCAGCTCATACACTGGGATCACGTGCTCTTGGTGTCGTATGAGTACGATGACCCAGGTGAGCTGGAAGCCATCGAGTGGGTTTACTACGTGCTAGAAGACATGGGCGTGGAGATGTCGTGGATTCCATTGCGCATGGCACTGATGTGGCTCGTGGACAACTACCCCGAGGCAGCCAGGCAGCCGTTCAGGGAAATCCGTAGGAAGTTCTACGAGCCCATCCTCAAGTGCGAGGCGGCGTTGAGCAAGTCCGCTGCTGATAGAATTGACCAAGGAGGTATTTGAATGGATTGGCATAATCTGACCGCTGACTACGATCTGTGGACAGACAACTACGACAGAGGGCGCACAACACTCGACCGCATCATCATCCACCACAATGCCGGTGTCGGCATGTCGCACGGCGCCGTCTATTCGGCGTTCTCGGCTAATGGCACGAGCGCCCACTACAACGTGGACGTGTACGGCACCATTTGCCAGTACGTGCATGACGCCGACACCGCGTGGCACTGCCCTGGAGTGAACTCCAGGTCGATTGGGATCGAGCACGCGAACGACGGCGGGGCGGATTCCGGATGGAACGTGGGTGAGGCGACTATCGACGCGGGCGCCCATCTGACCGCCGCGCTGTGCCGTGCCTACGGGCTCGGGCGCCCCGAGTGGCGTGTGAACGTGTTCCCCCACTCCGACTTCTACTCCACCGCGTGCCCCGCTTCCCTGCGCGACACTTACGCCGGAGAGTACATCGACAAGGCCCAGCAGTACTACGACGACCTGGACCTGTCCATCCTCAACAAGGAGGGCTGGGTCGCCCAGGACGGCGGCTGGTGGTACCGGTACGCCGACGGGTCATGGGCCACCGGCTGGTTCGTCGTCGACGAGCGGTGGTACTACGCCGGCTCTAAAGGTTGGCTCCTGGCGGGGTGGCAGCGCATCGACGGGAACTGGTACTTCCTGCACGATGAGCATGACTCGCGCTATGGGCAGATGGAGACCGGCTGGGTCGAGGTCGGCGGGAAGTGGTTCTACCTGGACGACAAGGGCCGGATGCAGATCGGATGGCTGCCGTACAAGAGCAAGTGGTACTACCTGGAGGATAACGGTGCCATGCGCACCGGCTGGCTGTCGTACAAGGGCGATGACTACTTCCTGGCCGAGTCCGGCGCCATGTCTGTCGGTGTCGTCCAGACCCGCCTCGACGGGGCCTGCTCGGCGTTCGGCGAGGATGGTAAGCTGCTGATCGGCAAGCTCACCATCGAGCAGAACACGGACGGTGTTCTCAAGCTTGTCTCTTTCGAGAAGGAGGACTGATGGAGGACCGCACAGCGGACGGGTACTGGGGCACCAGGACGACTTGGATGCTCCAGGGCATCCTTGGGGCCATGATGGGCGACGGCGGCAGGACCGTGTCGCAGCCCGTGTCGAACCGGAAGTTCTTGGGCGCCTGCACGTCGGGCTGGGAGTTCGTGGACGACGACAAGGCAATCGGGTCGTATGTGATCGCCATGATGCAGAACCGCCTCGGCGTTTTCGACGATGGGATCATGGGGCCTGTGACCATCAAGGCGCTGGAGGAGTGGTACGGTGTCGACGGGGGTGGGAAACTCGACGCCCCGTCCCCGGTTGTCGAAGCCATGCAACGAGCACTACAACGAGGAGAGTTCTGATGTCCGAGTCCAAGCCCAAGCACGCTCTCACCACCGACCGCACCAAGTGGTCCGCGCTCACCCCGGAGCGCCGAAAGGCGGTTTACGGGGTTATGACGGCGCTCCTCACGCTGGGATTCGCTTATGGCGCGTGGTCCGCTGAGACCGCCGAACAGTGGGCCAAGGTCGTTGATGAGCTGCTCGGGGCCATCGCGATGTTCCTGGCGACGATCCACACGGGCGGGACCTACGAGGCGCCCGTCTACGGCGACAAGGACGAGTGACAACAGGCGGCCCCCTTCCCTGGAGACAGGCGGAGGGGGCCGTTCGTATATACTGGCGCTATGAAGAAGCTGTTCAAGACTATGCGGGAACCACGTTCCGTGACCGCCGTGATGGTCGTGGTTTACACACTTATCGCTGTGTCCGGCGCCCTGTTCCTCCTCAATGCAGGGAACCTTCCCTGGGTCGTAGTAGCCGCCGGGGCCCTGATGCTGGTGTCGGGGGTGCTGGGGGCGCCGTCGGCGTGGCTCGGCAGCTGGTGGCTGGAGGGACCCGCAGCCCTGTTCGCGGTGGTGGGCATGCTGTTGATCTCCTGCGACGAGCTGTTCCTCGCGACAGGGCACGTCAACTGGCCCGTCCATGTTATCCTTTTGTCGGTAATCATCGGGCTGTTCTTCCTGGGTAGAGCACTGCGGGTGTGGCCCTACTCGTACAGGCCGGGCGTGCTGCCCAAGACCGAGCTGGAGAAGGCCCAGGAGAAGTTCGCCAAGACCCGCAGGGAGTACTTGGCGGCGATCAACGACTAGGAGCACAGGTGGACACGGCTATTGTGGGTTTGGTGTGCTCGATCGCCACACTCGTCATCAAGGCGCTTGTCGATCTGTGCGTCGAGAGGTATAGGGCCGCGAAGGCCGAGCGGAACGCCCGTGAGGACTTGGAAGGCGATCTGAGGGCGCAGGCGTTCCTGTGGAAGGAGCACGCCTACGCGGTGAGGATCGCCGCTATCAGCGCTGGTGTCGATGTCGGAAACCTGCCCCCGTTGCCCAAGGAGGAATGACAATGGAGAGTGTGCTCGTATTCTTGTTCGGATTGGCCGTAGGCGCCGCTTCGGTGTACTTCTGGATGGATTACAAGTTCTCGAAGGCTATCGAGGGGGTGCTCGATGTCATCGCTGAACAGCGCGAAGGAGCTCTTGACGAGTGACGACCCGGGCATCAAGGGCAGGCGCGAGGCGGCCCTGTCGATGCTCAAGCGCGGGGTGGACCGAGAGCGCATCATCGACAAGGTGCGGTTCACCTCCGAAGAGCTGTTCCTGATCGAGCAGGCGTACTACGACGACCGCCAGGAGCTGTCGCCCCGCAACATGCGGATCAAACAGATCGACCGGCTGGACTCGCTGGTCGATCTCGCGTACTCGCAGATCGAGTCGTTCGGCCTGGCCGACGCGAAGGGGAACTGGGGGCAGAACCTCCAGGCGCTCCTCGCGGTCCTCAAGGAGATCAGCGAGGTCGCCAACCTCAAGCGCCAGACGATGGTGCACGAGGTGCGCGTCATCGAGGAGAAGCAAGTCAGCGTAATGGTGTCGTACACCAACCAAGTGCTTGAGGAGTTCACGGCGCTGCTCTACCCGCACTTGGCGCCGAAGGCGAAGAGAATGCTTGAGACGAACAAAGCGGATTGGTTCGCCAGGGCTGTGTCGAAGCCAGCTGCACTGCTGGAGGCGACTATCGAGACCGAAGGGGATGACTGATGCTGCCCTTCGGTGCCCTCGCCAAGAGGTTCACGGACGCCCAGCGCCTTGAGATGTGGCGCAACAACCCCGCGAAGTGGGCTGAGGAACATGGCCTGTTCATGTGGTCGAAACAGCGCGAGGTCTCACAGTCGGTCGTCGAGAATCAGAAGACTCTCGTTGTCACGGGCAATGGGGTCGGAAAAGCGACGCGTGTCACAGAAAAGCTGCCCACACCCACCGGCTGGACGACGATGGGGGATGTCGCAGTCGGTGACTATGTTCTCGACGAGCAGAGTCTTCCCACGCAGGTAACTGGGAAGTCCCCCGTCTGGGACTTGCCGCTCTACAGGGTTGTGTTCGACGACGGCGCGGTTGTCGAGTGCCCGGCCCAGCACGAGTGGGCGACGCTCACCCGTGCGCACAAGCGCGCTTCCGAGGCTGCGGGCGGCGACGTGTGGGACTTCGCGAACGTCTATGAAACATCACAGATCATGAGGGACCTTGACAGGGGCATCGAGCACTGGGTGCCGTGCTGTGGTCCAATTGGTTTCGTCTGGGATGATGTGGCGGCTGTCGTCGAGGAGAAGGGCCGGACTACTGCGAGCGGCCTGTCACATATGGAGTTCCTGGACGCCGATGACGCCTCGGAGTTCGAGCAAATGGCTGTGCGGGCCGGGCTCAAGCCCAAGTCGGCTTTCATCGAGGGCTGGTGGCACGTCGCTTTCGAGCTCACTCCTGAATACAAGCCGATGCGCCGCATCGCGCGCATCGAGCCTTGCGAGCACGGCGAGGTGCAGTGCATCGAGGTCTCGTCCCCCAGGCACCTGTACCTCGTCGGCGAGCACTACATCCCGACCCACAACAGCCGCTTGTCGGCGACACTCGTCAACTGGTGGGTGGACACGCACCCCGTGGACGACACGACCGTGGTCACGACTGCCACGAACTGGAAACAGGTCAGGAACGTCCTGTGGAAGGAGATTCCGCGCGTCAAGGCTGATGCTGGTGTCGGCGGCAAGGTGAATGCGGACGCGACGTGGAAGATCGGCGATCGCCAGGACCCCATCGCGTTTGGCATGAAGCCCGACGACAAGGACGAGTCCGGTTTCCAGGGCGTCCACGACCAGTACGTACTCGTCATCATGGACGAGGCGGGGGGCATCTCGAAGGAGATTTTCACCGCCGCGGACGCGATAACGACGAACAAGTACGCCCGTATCCTGGCCATCGCGAACCCGAACGACCCGTCGTGCTACATGGCGGAAGTCTACAACCGGGAGATCAAGCTCAAGCCGGAGGAGCGGTCGTGGAACATCATCCAGTTCGGTGCTTATGACACCCCGAACTTCACGGGCGAGGTCGTGCCCGTCGAGGTGGCTACTCGGCTCGTGCAGAAGGACTGGGTCGAGGCCCGCAAGCGCGAGTGGGGCGAGGACGACCCCCGTTTCGTGGCGCGCGTGCTCGGCGAGTTCCCCGACGTGTCGGACGATGGCCTGTTCAATATGGGTCGCGTCATGCAATCGATGGAGGCGTACTCGACCTCAGAGCCCGACGAGGGTATGCCCGTCACCATCGGCGTGGACGTGGCCCGGTACGGCTCCGACAGCTCTGTGGTGGTGTCGAACCAAGGCGGGTACATTAAGATTCTCGGGCGATACCAGGGGATGAACGGTCCTGAACTGGCCCGCAAGGTCGGCGAGCTGGCGACCGGTGTCGGGGCGTCTGAGGTGCGTATCGACGGCATCGGTGTCGGTGTGTCTGTGCTTGACCACATCGAGAACCATCTTCCGCCGGATGTCGCGGTCATTGCCATCCACGGGAACTCGAAGTCGGCGGACAGCACGCAGTGGTACAACTACCGCGCGGCCATGTACTGCCAGTTCGCCAAGGCCGTCGCTGATGGCCGTGTGCACTTGCCCGACGACGACGAGCTCCACAACGAGATCGCCTCGATCAAGTACGAGTACCGGGGCAGTGCCATCCTGATCGAGTCGAAGGAGAACATGCGCAAGCGCAAGGTGAAGTCGCCTGACACACTCGACGCGGTGATCTACGCTTACCAGGACATCAACGCCCTGACCAATGGTGTCGAGGACGGCGCGTACTTGAGCCCGGATGACCTGTTGTCCGTCGACGACGAGGATGATCTTCTATTCGAGGCTGAGTTGTCGGTTTTCCTCGCGTGATAGGATTTTCTTATGAGGTACAAGGCTAAACTGCAAGAGGCCGTGGGGGTGTTCTCGGCTTCTCTGGCGCGTTTGCGGCGCGAGGACATCGGGTGGTCGCCGCTGTCCGCCCTCGGTGTCGATGACAACGCGCTGACGCTCGACGCTATCCGGGACCACGCGGCCAGAGCGCGGAGGCTGGCGACGCTGAATCCGATTGTGAAGCGCGGTCTCGTCGTGCGCAACGCCTACATGTGGGCGGACCCGGTTGTGTACAAGGGCGAGACCACGGCTGTTCGCCGTGTGATCGACGAGAACGCGAAGTCCTGTTTCAGCGTGCAGGCACGGGTGCGCGACGAGCAGGCGTTCAACACGGACGGGTGCGTGATCTACCTCGTCGACAAGGCGACGAAGACGGCAACGCCTGTTCCGTTGAAGCGGCTCGGGGGCGTGGCCACGGACGACACGACCGGGGATGTCGTAGCCCTGCTGGTCAATCCGTTCACCAATGGGGACCCTGAGTGGGTGATGCTGTGGGACCGCGCTGGCGTGAAGATCGACAACACGGACTACAAGGTTAGCAAACGCCTGACTGCCGTGTACGCGACGGTGAACCGGCTGATGTCGGAGCAGTACGGGAAGCCCGATCTGATCGGCGCCATCCATTACGCTCAGGTGTACAAGGAGCACCTGGAGGTCGCCCACCTTATGGAGAAGTCCCTGGCGCGTCTCGCCTTCAAGGCGACGAGCGTCAACGCGCGCCAGCAGGAGGCAGTGCAGCAGCGGATGCGCGGCATGGGTGTCGGTGGCACGGCGAACATCGGCGCCGGGCAAGACATTCAGGCTATCAACAAGGCGGGCGCTGGGATCGACTTCTCGGCTGGCACTCCGCTCGCGGCGATGGTGTCGGCCGCCCTCGACATCCCCTTGTCGGTGCTACTGACGGACGGCTCTGCTGGCGGGCGCCAGGGCGCGGAGACGGCATTGGAGGACCCAACGTTCAAGGCCCTGGAGCTGCGGCGCCAGCTGCATATCGACATGTTGAATGAGGTGGCGGCCGCCCTTGGTATCAAGGTGGAAATAGAGTATGGTTCGATCAATAACGATCAGACGCATCGCCGGATTCAGTCGCTTGCGCTGGCGTTCCAGTCCGGCGCCCTCCATCAAGTGGAGATGCGTTCCGGGGTGCTCCAGCTTCTCAAGATCGCTGGCTCGCTGCCTCTCGACGATCTTCCTGAACTGCCTTCTGAGGAAGACAAAGAGGACAAGGAAGATGGCCGGGAGACGGGTGTCGGCCCAATGAGTGACGGCACGAACGACAATAGGGATAGGAGCACTGATGCCTAAGAACAAGCTGTACAAGCTGCACGAATCGACCAGCGGTGAGGGCACTGAATCCCTCGGTGAGGGCAAGTACCGCATTCGCATCATCTCGCCCGGCAAGGGATCGAGCGGTATCTACCTGGCTGAGAACCTGGCCGAGTCCGCGTACCTGTTCAAGGCGGGCACGGAAATGTTCATCGACCACCCCACGGAGTCTGAGGAGTTCGAGCGCCCTGAGCGGTCGATCCGCGACTACGCGGGGGTGTTCCTGGAGGATGCTACTGTCGGAGAGGACGGCGCGCTGTACACGGTGTGCAAGGTGTTCTCCGGTGTCAACAGCATTATCAAGGACAAGTGGGAGCATATCGGCGTCTCGATCAATGCCTGGTGCGATGAGCCCATTAGTGAAACCGGTGTCGTACCAGTATTCGCGGGTGTCCGCAGCGTCGATTTCGTGACCGCGCCTGGTGCTGGGGGCGGCATTGTCGATCTGCTAGAATCGAACCGTAATGGAACTCTACAAAAAGAGGAGGAGAGCATGGATATCGAGTCCAAGCTTTCTGCCCTTGAGGACAAGCTCGGCTCTGTCCTTGAGGCGATCGGCAAGGTGGTCGAGGCGACGACCGTCCAGGAAGCTGAGGAGGAGGCCGCACCGACTGTCGATGTCGATGCTGTCCTGGAAGCCGGTAAGAAGCTGGCCGAGTCGGGTCTTCCCGTGGCTGCTGCCAAGCGCGTGCGCGAGTCCATGAAGGCTGGCAAGGACATCGACGAGGCTATCGAGGTCGAGCGCGCGTACATCAAGGAAGCGACCGCGAAGTCCGCTTCGCCCCATGTCGAGGAAGACTCCGGTGCTTCTCTGAAAGAATCCTACAAGAAGATCGGATGGGCCTGATATGGCGATCAACGAGTTCAAGGTTCCGGTTGTTAGCGATAACCAGATTTTCGAGTACAGCGACACCCTGTCGCTGGCGATCAACGACAACCAGGCCCACCTTAACCCCGGTGATCCTGTCGTTGTCAACAAGGCCAATGGCATCGCTGGCATCCTCCAGTCGAAGGTGGCGCCCAAGACCGCGCAGGCATACGACGGACTGAATGCCGTTGTCCAGAAGCCGACTTATGGCCTCAACGGCCCGGGTCACGCTTCCGTGCGAGTGAAGGGCGGCGTGTTCGAGCTGGCCGTCAACATCAAGCAGGCCGAGGACGGGCATGTCGGTGATCCTGTCTACCTCAAGGCCGCTACAGGTTATGGCGTGAAGCCCGAGCTGTCGCTTGACAAGACCGGCGCGGATGTCGTGATCGGCTGGCTCAAGGAGCCCGCTGGAAGCACCAACCCCACTGGCGAGAACATCAAGTGCCAGGTGGTTCTGGCCCCTGCCAAGATCGCCTGATAGGAGAGACACATGCGATTCAAGAACCAGGAAGAGTTCAACGTCTGCCTCAAGGAGGCACTGGCGGGCAACCGCATCGACCAGGCCCGGCTCAAGGAGGCGATCACCTCCGACCAGCTGGCGCCGATGTTCGTCTCGGCCGCGAATGTGCGGTTCGAGGAGGTCTACGAGGGGTCCGAGGCGATCTGGAGCAAGATCGCCCAGAAGGAGCTCCTGAACGATTTCCGCCCGGCGGCCTACCTGTCCCTGGAGTCGGACATCGCCAACGCCCCTCGTGACAACGGTGGCTTCAAGCCGGTCGAGGGCACGCTGCCCCGCGTGCCCGAGCTGACGCCGTACCCGACGATGAAGTACACGGCCAATGGCCGCTTCGTCGAAACTGGCAAGCACGGCGCCCGTGTGCAATTCTCGTTCGAAGCGTTCGTGAACGATGACTGGGGTGTTATCGAACGCTTCCCCGCTGATGCGGGCGAGCTGGCCGCCCGTACGGAGGACCTGCTGGTCCTGCTCCAGCTGTTCAACCCGGCTGCGAAGGGCCTGCGCACCGACGTGTTCTCCTCGGAGAATGGGACCCTGCTCGACCTGTCGGGTGTTCCCGCTGAGATCAAGGGCGAGGCGACCGGTGCCGCCGGTGCCGTGCCCCTGTCGCTGGGCGCCATCGCGGCGGCCCGCTACCAGGCGCTGAATACTGTCCACAATGGACGGTACGTGACAGTGCCGAATGGCTTCGTCCTTCTCGCGGCCCCCGGCCTGGCCGAGGTGGCGAAAGACTTCACGCGCATCACCGAGGTGCGGCGCACGGTCGGCAAGGAGACGTACATCACGGCTAACCCGATCAAGGATATCGAGGTCGTCTCGTCCGATCTCGTCGGCCTGGTCGGTGGCGACAAGGCGTGGGTGCTGCTGCCCAAGGGCGGACGCACCAGTGCGAAGACCACGCTCGTCAAGACGGGGCTGCGCGGGCGCGAGACCCCTGAGCTGCGCGTCCACAACGCGACCGGCCAGCTGCTCGGTGGTGGCTCCGTGGACTACCGCGAGGGCAGCTTCGACAACGACGACGCAGAGATTCGCATTCGCCAGATTGCGGGCGCTGGCATCGTCAACTATGATGGGATTGTTGGGTCCAACGGGGCCTGATAAATCTTTCCCGCATCGCGGGGAGCCCACAGCTTGGCTAATCCCCGGGCTGTGGGCTTTCTGCATGCGCTAGAATATGGTCATGATCGATTACACCTCTCCTGTTGGACAAGTCAGGGTGCTCATTCCTGATCTGCGCAAGCTTGAAGACCTGCGGGACCTGCGCAAGGAGGCGCGCTACCTTTTCACCGACGAGGAGATCAGCGCGTTCCTCGCTGTCAACAACGGGAACGTGAAGCTGGCTGCTGCTGATGCCTGTGACGCCATTGGCACAGACAGGGCGTTGCAGCTGCTCGTCCTCAAGACGGACGACAAGCAGACGGACGGGGCAAAGCTGCTGTCGGCGTTCGTGGCTCGTGCTCGTCAGTTGCGCGTCCAGGCGAAGGAAGACGCTGAGACGAACCTCGCGTTCGACGTAGTGTACCCATCGTATGAGCCTCGGGATTGGGCGGTGAACTTCTGATGGGGTTGTCGATCGATCCGAACATCCACCCATTGTTCATGGACGCGGCCTACTACCCGTTGCAGCTGCTGTCGAACTCACGGGTTGCGGTGTACAAGACGCCCGATGCCATTGAGCACGACTGGGACCCTGATGGCGGACTGTCGTCCAAGCCCAATAAGCCGATCTGGCGGGGTTGGGCGAATGTCACGGGGGACATCGACTGGCGTGCCCGAAACCGCGAGTGGGCCGGTGAGGTGACGGGTGTGCATACCTACCGTGTGCAGCTCATGCACATCGACAAGAACGAGATGGTGGCGCAGGACATGTGGGGTGACCCCTCCCTGCGGGTGTCATTCGCGGAGGGGATGCGCGTGCAGATCATTGACATGCCAACCGACCAGAGGGTCGAGGGCTTGAAGCTGGTGGTGCGCAACTCGATGACGGATTCGCTGTTCTGGCAGCCGACGCTGCTGTGCGACATCGAGACGGGGGACACTGATGGCGCGCACTAAGAAGACAGTTCGTTTCGATGGGCGTGTCGCTGGTATCAAAGTCACTGTCGAGTCCGACAGGCACGGCGCCGCCGAGCGGGCGAAGAGGAAGATCATCGACGCCGCGTGGAAGAAGGTGGAGGCGGCGGCCAGGGCTGCTGCTGTAGCTTCGACGGAGTACGGGCGCGCGCTCATCGGGACCGACCCACGCCGTGTCGATACGGGCTACATGCAGGATACGTTCAGTGTCGATACCTCCAAGGGCGGGAAGACTGTACAGATAGGTTGGCACAAGTGGGAGCGTGATAAGCCGTACTATGTGTGGCAGGAGAACGGGACACGCTCGCAGTTCAAGCCCGGGTACTTGCGCTCCGGCCTGCGCAGTAAACAGCACAAGAAGTACGGATTGGGTATCAGGCCAGCGAAGTATCTTCCGCGTGTGACCAAAGTGTTCCGCGAGGAGTTCTACGGGAGGCTCAAATGATGGACAGGACTCTTGAGTTCGACAAGGCGTGTCTTGCTGTTCTCAGATCGATCAGGGATGTCGAGGTCTTCGAGTCGTTCGCGCGTGACGTGAAGAAGCCCTTGTACATCGTGTACCACGGGGGCGCTGAGATCAGCCGCTCACTGCCCAGGTACAGGTCGATGTGCGGTAGGCGCGGCGACGTGTACGAGCACCCGTTCCACATCGGCGTCTACGCCGACAACAAGATGATGCTCGACAAGCTGGTGTCGGTGGTGAAGGACAAGCTCATCGGCGTGGTGCTCGTCGAGGGCGCCGGCGACATCAACATCTTCGCGTCGGAGGGCTCTACTGTGGACTTCGACTCGACATTGCGTCCAACCATCTACCAGAGGCTCATGAGTTTCTACGTCTACCTTGATAGGGGTGATTGATTTGCGAGTGCGCAATATCCACACTGGCATCGTGTGCGACAAGTCGGAGGACGAGCTGTCGGTGCTGCCTCCGATGTACGAGCCGGTGGATTCCAGCACCCCGCTCACACAGCCGAAGTGCTGTGGTGCGGATGATACCATTGAGAACGAAGACAATCACGACTTCCTGGAGGAGAAAGACAATGCCTAAGATGATCCCCCCAAACGTGGCGGTCTACTGGGTGCCCATCGACGCTGTCGCGACTACCGACGACCTGTTCAAGTCCACCACGTACACCGGTGGTAGTGCGAAGGCGGTCAACATTTCGTGTGCCATCGTCACTGGCATGACGCTCGGTGCCACGGAGTCTGACACGGACGATTCGCGTTCCATCTGCGACTCGGGGAATGCGAAGACCCCCACCATCGCCAACTACGAGGCGAGCCTGACGTTCTTCCGCGAGGCCATCGCCTCCGGGCAGAAGGCCGCTGGCAACACCTCGGTGTACGACAAGGCGTTCCAGCTCTTCAAGAAGGGCACCCAGGCGGGACTTGTCGAAGGCTACCTCGTTATGCGGGTCGGCTTCCGACAGGAAGTGGCGATGGAGAAGGACATGGAGATTTCCGTGTTCAAGGTCGTCGCCGACAACCCGAAGGACGAAATCGGCGATGGAAACTCCCCCATTCAGTTCACCGTTCCCTTCCTGCCCCAGGGGACGATGATCCTCAACAGTGCCGTCACCGTGTGACGGTCCTCTGATAGAATGCCCTCGTGCCTCCGGTGCGGGGGCATTCGCCTATCTGAGAGGAGAACACAATGGCTTTCAACCTGTCGCAGATCATCTCTGACATCCGAGTGGCCACCAAGAAGGTGGACATCCCCCTCAACATGGAGAACGCCTCGCGCTTCTTGGAGCTCGTCGAGGCTGCCAAGACCGCGACGATGGCCGAGGCCGATACGGTCAGGTCGATCACCGACACGGCGCCGGGCGCGGAGTTCATGGAGGAGCTGGAGCTCCTGCGGAAGGAAACCCTGACGTTCTGTCTCCGGGCACTGTCGAGCAAGGAGCTGTCGGTGCTGCGACGCAAAGTGTTCACCGACCCCGCTTTCACGATGAAGAACCTGTCGCAGGATGAGAAGCAGGTCCGCGAGGTCGAACGCGAGGACAGGCTCATGGAGTACGTGATCGCACAGGCCGCTGTCGAGGTCACCGACAACTCGACTGGCGAGTCGAAGAAGGGTCTGTCGTTCGACGAGGCCGTCGAGCTGCGCGGCGGACTGCCAGAGTTCCTGTGGCAGAAGCTCTGCGACACGTGGAGCGAGGCCCAGGGTCTCGGAAACGTGGTGTCGGAGGCGATCTCCGATCCTACGTTTCGTCGGGACGGAGCTGTCGAAACAGGAGAACCAGTGGATGCTGCTCCTGTTGAAGACGGCGAGAGCGGAGAGTAAGCCACCGACGCTGTTCATCGGCGCCCACGGCATGTTCGCCCGCTCGAACCGGGAGTGCGTCGAAGGCGAGTGGTTCGACGATCCGATCCCGCAGACCGAGTACACGGTGCTAGACCTGGCCCTGTCGGCTGGTTACCAGTACTACCTCGACAGCCTGTGCGCCAAGTGCGGCACCCCCCTGTGGTACGGGCGCAGTGAGCATTCTGCAATCGAGTTCAAGGTCGAGACATCCACCTGCTACTCGTGCGCCGAGCTCGACGCCCACCGAGAGAGGCAGGATGGGCCGAAACCCGGTGAGAGCACGTACACGGTGATGGATACTGTCGAGTACTCGGACGGCACGAAGGAACGGATGCCGACCCCGATGGAAGCGCTCGAACAAGTCAAGTGAGGCAGCGTCCCTGGTACTATTGGCTTAGTACCGGGGACGTTCTCTATTAGGGGTTGAAGTGGGAGACGAATCGATCAAGATCGACATAGACGTCAATGCTGCTGGTGCGGATAGGGCCGCCCAGAGCATCGGCGCCCTGGAGCGTCAGATCGGTTCACTGCAGTCTGCTGTCGCCTCGTTGAAGGCACCGTCCGGCAAGGGCGGCTCGGTCCTCGACTCCTTGCAGCTGGACAGCTCCAAGGTCAAGAACATGAAGGAGACGGCCCAGGCGCTCAAGTCCGTGGCCGACGCGCTCGGCGCCGTCCAGAAGGCTGCTGACGGAGCGGGCAAGGCCGACCTGGCGGCTGGCGTCGATAGCGCTGTGAGCGCGTACAAGCGTTTCATCAAAGAAACACGCGCGATGAACAGCCTCAGCAGCCAGCACATCTCGAAGCTCAAGGACACTGCCTCCGCGATGCGGGAGGTCGCGGCAGCGTCGAACGCGATGGCGGATGCCGAGACGAAGGCGAAGAAGGCCCAGGCGTCGCTCAACCAGTCCCAGGCCCGCAAGACCGAGGCCCAGGCGGAGAAGCTGCGCGCCCAGGCGGCGGTGAAGCACGAGGACAACGCGATCCCACTGCAACGCCAGAAGGGGCGTGACGAACGCGGCCTGGTGAAGGCGAAGGGCGCCGAGGCGGCCCGTGTCGCTGAGATTCAGGCGCTCTCCGCGCTGGAGCAGGCGGAGATCAAAGCCGCTGCGACGACAGCGGCCGCCGAGTCGAAGAGGGCAGCCGCTGCTGAGGCCGCGTCCGCGCGGATCACCGCCAACCGGGAGTCCGAGGCGGCCCGCACCGAACGCGCGGTCATCAAGGAGCAGGGCGCCCTCGACCGTCAGATGCTCCGCAGCAGCGCCAGCGCCGAGCGGGCGAAGCTGCGCGCCAACGAGCAGGCCATCGAGAAGGTGCGTTACGCCGCGCGCGACACGGCTGTGTACTACGGCGCTATCTCGGCGGCGTTGGGGCGTGTCGTATTCGCCGCTACTGAGGCTGGTACGGCCCAGGAGCGGGCGTTCGCAGACGTGCAGCGCACCGCGCAGGGCTCTTCCAAGGCACTGGCCGACCTGCGCACGGCGTACACAGACCTGTCCACCAAGACGACGGCCTCTTTCGGCGAGTTGTCGAAGATCGGCACGCTCGGCGCCCAGATGAACATCCCGACCAAGCAGCTTGAGGACTTCACGGCTGCTGTCGCCAAGTTCTCGACGGTGACGGGTATGGAGGTCGAGTCCGTGACGACCGCGTTCGGGCGGTTCGGGCAGATGCTCGGCGGCTTGCAGGAGTCCGCCAAGGGCAAGGGCGACGGGTACGCGGTCCTGGCCAACCAGATCGCGGACCTCGGCGCCAAGTCCGTGGCGACGGAGCCGGAGATTGCGAACATGGCGGTGTCCATCGCCGCGCAGGGCAAGTCGGCTGGCCTGACGCAGAACGAGATTCTGGCCCTGTCGTCCACGCTGGCGTCGCTGGCGATCCCCAAGGAGTGGGCTCGTGGATCGCTCCAGCGCATCTTCAACACGATCAACAACGCCGCTGCCGAGGGCAGCGAGGCGATGAAGACGTACTCAGCGGCTATGGGCGTCACGGACAGCGAGTTCCAGCGCCTCTGGCGGGACAACCCGAACCAGGTGCTGATGGGCGTGCTCCAGTCGGTCGCCGACATCGGGGACAAGGTTCAGCGCGCCCAGGCCATCAAGGACCTGGGCTTCAAGAACGTGCGTGATGTCGAGTTGATCTCGCGCATGAGCCAGAACCTCGGCTTGTACGTGGACCAGCTCAAGGAGGCCCAGGAGGCGTCGAAGGGCACGTCGTTCATCGACGATTCTATGGGCATCATCATGGACACGCTCGCCGCCAAGGTGCAGGCGTTCCAGAACGCCCTCCAGAACGCGGGCGCGGCCATGAACCGCAGCTTCATGATCCCGTTCAAGGCGATCATCACCATCGCCACTGGTGTCGTGAACGCCTTCTCGAAGCTGCCCGCCCCGATCCAGGCGTTCGTCGGCGCCCTGGCCGCTGTCGGAATCGCTCGTGCTGGGATGATGGCGACGAAGGCCGCTGTCGTGTCCATGTCGGCCTCGTACTTGCAGATGACGAGCCGCATTCAGCAGGCGACGGGCCAGTCGCGTCTGTCATGGGGCGTGGTGTTCCAGGCTGTGCGCCAGGCGCAGAACGCGACGAACGCCTATGACTCGACACTGGCCGCCAACACAGGGACGGCGAACGCCGCCGCTGCTGCCAACATGAAGCTGGCCGCCGCTGACGACGCCGTGGCCGCTGCTGCTGGCCGGGCCGCTGCTGCGAAGGGCGCCCAGAACGCCGCGCAGGGCGTGGGCTCCGCCGTGGGGGCCGGTGCTGCGGCTGTCGCCACTGGCGCGAAGGTCGCATCCGGCGCCGCACAAGCGACCGGCGCCCTGTCGAAGCTGTCAGCTGTCGGCTCCGGGCTGATGTCGATGTTCGGCGGCCCCTGGGGCCTGGCGATCAGCGGCGCCATCGCTGCTGTGTCGGTGGGTGCGTCGTACCTCGGCGACTCGTTCCAAACGGCGTCTCAGAAAGCGGAGGACTTCAAGGAAGCCGCTGGCGGGTCTGGAGCGATCCTGAACGCCCTGGCACAGGACACGAAGGAGGTCGGCAACGGCACGCAGACCAGCTTCGCGGAGCTGAACGCGACCATCGAGCAGAACGGCCAGACGCTCCAGTCGAACGGCGAGGCGCTGGGCTACTATCTCGACAAGACCGGGCAGGTCGTGCAGGCCACGCAATCGCAGGCCGACGCCTTCGGCTACTCGACGTTGAAGATCGGCGAGCACACGCAGGCGCTCGTACTCGATGCGATCCGAGGCTCGGACTCGTTCAAGAACATGTCGCAGCAGACAAAGCAGGCGCTCGCCGACATGGGATTCTCCTACGCGGAGTACGTGCGCATCGCCACGACTTCGGAGTCGCAGGGCGGCGGCAAGGCCGCTGCTGACGCCTATATCGATGGGTACATTCAGCAAATCCGGTCGCGCTCCAATGATGCCGCCCAGGCCGCGATGGAAACGGCCTCCGCTGGTGGTGGTGACCCGTCCGCCGCGATCACAGTGGCGACCGCGAAGTACGACGAGCAGGAGGCCGCCCTCAACCAGCTCAAGTCCTCGACGGAGGGCGTCGGCGGCGCCATGCGCGGTGCCTTGACGGACGCGCAGCTGTTCAGCCAGGGCATGAACGAGGCCGGGGACGCGACTGAGGGCGCTGGTAACAAGGCCGACGACGCCGATGACAAGTTCACGGACATGGCGTCGGCGATCCGTGGGATGCTCGACGAGATGTTCTCCTCGACGGACGCCGCTGCGGCGCTGGACAGCGCGTTGCAGCAGGTGTACGAGTCGATGCAGGAGAACGGGACCTCGATGGACCCGAACTCCGCTGAGGGCCAGGCGAACATTGCCGCGATCTCGAACTACTTCGAGAAGATGGGCAATGCCGCTGCTGCGGGCATTGAGGAAATGGGCCTGACTGGTGACGAGGCGTATCAATACGCCCAGCAGTCGATCCAGGACACTATCGACTACTTGTCGGCACAGGGCTTCGACATGTCGCAGTTCGAGTCGCAGCGTGACGCGATGGCGGCTATCATCGCGCAGCCGTACCAGTCCGGCGAAGTGGACCACACAGCGACCGACAACTCGCTGAACCAGATGGTGAACAACGCGGCGCAGGCTGTGTCGCAGGCCCAGGGCTTCCTCGGCAAGGTGCAGGCGATCTGGAACGCGATCACGGGCTACCAGTCGCAGATCGGGAACACGAAATCGAAGACGGGCAAGGGCACGTTCACGCTCGGCAAGAAGCCGACGCTGCGCACGCCCACGTTCTCGAACCGCAATGCTGGCAAGTCGGCGTTCAGCGGCGCCAACTTCCGTGAGAAGCCGCAGCGCTCCTCGCGCGGTGGAGGCGGGGGCCGTGGATCGCACGGTGGCGGCGACAGGTCATCGTCGTCGCGCGCCCGCAAGGAGGCGAAGACCGCTGAGGAGATTTTCGAGGACTTCATCAACCGGTTGAAGTCGGCGCTCGACAAGGCGCTGACGAAATGGTGGCAGTCCACGACCGCGCAGGACAACTACCGCAAGTCCTTGAACAGCCTGCGCAAGGACGTGGAGAACACGACCAAGAAGATCGAGGACCTGCGCAAGGAGAACGAGCGGCTGAACTCGGACCTCAAGAAGAACGAGCAAGAGTTGCACGACGCGGAGTTCTTCAACGCCGTGGCCCGCAAGTACGGGGACCAGGAGCGCATCAGGTCCACGCAGACCGACATCGACACGGCCAAACAGGACATCGCGGAGAAGCGCAACAAGATCAGCGACAACGCGAACGAGATGTCAAAGTTGCAGGCCGGGCAGTTCGCGCTCCAGGGCTACACGGAGGCGGCCATCGCCAACCGCGAGGCATTGCGCTCGTTGCAGCAGCAGATGATCGGGCTGATCGAGGCCTACGCTGCTGCGGGGCACTCGACACAGGAGGTCGAGGCGTACACGCAGTCGTTGAAACAGCAGTTCATCGATCAGGTGACGCAGCTGGGCTTCAACCGTTCCGACGTGACGTACTTGGCCGGTGCGTTCGACGGCCTGACGACCACAATCGGCAAGGTTCCCCGCGACGTGCGGGAGAACGTGACGGACGAGGGCACTGTCGGCTCGACACAGGCCGCTATCGATGACATCCACGGCCATGATGTGACAGTGCCTGTGAACGCTGATGGCTCCAGACTGCCAAGCCAGATTCAAGCCGCGATCAACCAAGACACATACAAAGTGGCCGTTGATATGGTCTACCAGACCGGCAAGGGCACGACAATCCGTTCGACATCAGGGCGGAATATGGGGACCTTATGGACTGGTGGCCCTGTTCCCGGCTACGCGGGGGGTGGGCTTCTGCCCGGTCAGCCGCCGTCGAATCCCCGGATCGACAACCTGATGGGATCGAACGGTAAGAGCCTTATCGCCTTGCGCAGTGGTGAGTTCGTGATCTCCCAGCCCGCTGTGGACATGTACGGGCAGGGTTTCATGCAGGCCCTGAACACCGGGCAGGTGCCGGTGGTGAACGTGTCGTCCGCGCAGCCGGGCGCCGGGGTCGTGACGCTCAATCCACAGCAGTTCAACGCCTTGGTGCGGGCCGTGAGCACCACTGTCGCCCTCGACGGGCGGGCTATCTCGAACAATCTCAACCGACAGAATGTGGGGGCAAGCAATCGTGGCGTCTACTAGCAGGAAGAAGCTGTTCTGGGGCATCGGAGACTCGACATGGGCGTGGTTCCCGGCCCCCGACAGCCCGCAGACGGCGACGAACGTCCAGTGGGGCGCTTCGGCGCAGCTGACGAACGGGTTCAACGCGATGGCGGGCTCGGCTTACGGCGCCCGGCACTACGAGCTCACGTGGTCGTTCCTCCTGGAGGACGACGCGGAGGCGTTCAGGCGCCTGTTCATGGACCGCAGGGACGAGCTCGTGTGGTACCAAGACCCGTTCGCCGCCGAGAACCTGGTGTCGCCGCTCATGGGGCTCCCGTATATGCACACGGAGGTGTACACGCCCTTGTTCATGGACGACGACGGCACGACGTGCATGGAGCTGGTGCCCGCGACCGACAGGAGGGCCGATAGGCCGGGCGCCATGCTCACCAGCGCCCCTGTCGAGCGGACCTGGAGGGGCGCACTGCCTCTGGTCAAGTCATCTCGGTATGCGGAACGGCTCTGGGTGCCGCCGAACGAGCCCTTGTACGTGTACGTGTCTGGCGTAACAGCGGCTTCGGATGACACCGTTGTCGAATGGTGGGTCGGCGGCACTATGAAGAAGCAGTTGAAGACGAATACACTCGAACTGGTGCAGCCCCCGTCCTCGACTCCGGTTTGCGGGGACCTCACGTTCACGAACAAGGGCAAGGGCTCGCGTGTGTACAACGTGCAGGCGCAATTCCGCCAGTTCAGCACCGAGCCTGGGTACTGGCGCCATCCAAGGGGTGGGGGCAACATGCGGATCGTGCCGAACACCACTGAGCTGACGACAGTGAACGCCGCGAAGGGCTTCTACGCCGCTTCGCTGACTCTTGAGGAGGTCTGGGCATGGGCATGAGAATGCTGAACTTCCCCGCAGCCGCCTACACGGAGTGGTCGGTTGCGGAGGACGCTGTTTCCTACGACAGGGCGAGCACCGAGGGGGGCTTCGCCCAGTTCTCCGCCTCCGGTGCTGGTCATATCGTCGCTGACGAGGTGCTGGACACTACCTTGAAGGTGGACTCCAGCGAGTACGGGCGTATCAATGGCTTCGTGCGGTCGCTGACGCAGACTGCCTCGTCGTGGAGCATGAGTGCGGACGCTCCGTTCTGGGAACTGAACGTGGAGCTGACAATGAATCCGTATTCGCAGAAGCTCGACGTGCTGGTGAAGTACTTCTTCGGCTGCGTGTGGAACAAATGGCCGGGTAAGGACTTCAAGGTCTTCGTCGACAAGTCCATCAAGGACCTCTACTACTACTTCGGGGGCGGCAAGGGCAACGTGTGGGCGATGCTCAAGCAATTCCTCTCCGCGAACGACCTGTCGATCTCGTGGGTGTTCGACACCATCCTCGTGTACCCGAACAGGAGCACGACGGTGCGGACGATGGGGCTCGGCCAGGACTTCACAGTCCAGTACGAGGACTCCGGTGAGAAGACGAAGAGCGTCGAGTGCTATGTGTACTCCTACGAGTACATCCAGGACTGGAAGCCGCCCCTCCAGACGCCCCCGCTCAATGGGCGCTTCGGCGTTACCGAGTTCGTGGGGCCGATCCACCCGTTGAACGAGCAGATCACGCCGACGGACAAGGCATCGGACGACAACCCGATCATCTCGGTCAACGCGGGTGAGACCGCTGAGGTGGAGATTCAGTTGAACGTCTCGGTGATGCGGCTGGAGCAGCCGCAGCACATCTACCAGATGCCATCCAAGGACCCGGACATGTCGAAGTACCCACTGGGGTGCTACTGCGTCGTCGGCAAGGACAACAAGCCGATCACGGTCGCGCAGTGGAAAGCTGAGGGCGGGAGCGTTCGTGTCGAGCCCACTGATGACCCGACTCGTGTCAAGGTGATCGTGCGGGGCATGGACAACGAGCGCCTGTCACCGTACCGGATCGCGGAGTCGGACGGGTCTAACGACTACCCGGCGCTGCGCCTCGTCGGGGGCGGGTACAGGATTCAGTACTCCAAGCTGTCGTTGTACACGGGCTCCGACAGCGGCGGCGACCCGGTGGTCATCGACAACCCGCAGATCGACACGCCGCAGAAGGCGTACGAGGCGATGGCCTACGCGGCTATCGGCGCCGGGGCGAAGACGATCACGCTCGAATGGACGGGCTCCAGCCCAATGCGACAGACGTTCACGGACTTCTCCCTGGGTTTCAGCCCGAAGCCGTACACGCTTGGCGATGTCCAGGCGTTCACGGGCGTGCCGTTGCCGGAGAAGGCGACTGAGAAGTGGCCGAAGGGCACGACGATGGAGAAGATCAACTCCGACATGAAGGCGTACAAGGCTCAGGAGCTGGTGAACGACAGGCCCCAGACCTTCGGGCGCCTGGCCGGGTCGCGCACGTTCTTCGCAGGGCGCTGGTGGCACATCACGAACGCGCAGTACGGCGAGGGCTCGGTGAAGCTCCAGGCCGAGGGCGACATGCGCCTTGGCGATATCATGTCCTTGTACGGAAAGCGCGTCTCGCAGTTCCCGCTCAAAGCGGGGATCAAGCTCGGGGCGCTCAACTTGAAGGAGAAGGTGTGAGGTCGAATCTACCGGCGCCGTCGCAGGCGTGGGGCAACGACATCGAGCGGAGACTAGCGGCGCTTGAGTCCCAGCAGCTCCTGCTGTCGAACAACTTCAACACCACTCGTGGCCAGGTCGAGGGGTTGACTTCGGCGCGCTCGGTCGCTGGTGTCGCCATCCCCTGGTTCGCGTCGCAGACGGTCCCCCAGCCGAACGATGGCAGGAACATCGGCGAGCGCACGAGGGTCGCGATGCAGTTCCTCGATTGGAAGGACCGGGGGAACCTAATGGCTGTGACCGCGATGTTCACGGCTGTCATCCCCTCGCGGCCTGACAAGAACTTCGACTGGACGAAGTTCGAGACGCCCTACGCCTACCTGGGTGTCGAGCCATCGGATGGTGGCCTGACGTACCGCCGCGAGTTCCTGTACGTGCTCCAGGGTACCATGATAAAGACGAAGCAGCACTGGGTCGTGTCGGCGACATTCGCGTCAGTCCTCGACTACGACACGTACAGGAACGCCTACGTGTACGCCGACTTGCGCGGAACGCCCGATGAGCCTGAGTTCCTGTACACCCGTGACAGTTCGTCGTATGCGACACTGGCCGTATCGGCCACGATCTACTAGGAGGAAGAATGGCACTCGATCCGAATGGGGTCTATCAATATACACTCAATGATGTCGTCCAGGACTGGGCGTCTTTCATGAACCTGGGCACGTCGAGCGTATCGAACGTGCTGCGCGACATGAAGGGCAATATGGTCGTCACGGCGACCTCGCTGTCGGACATGACGAAGAAGAAGGACGCCCTGGTGACTGCGGGCGTGTCGTTCAGCGCTTCGAACCTCGGCCTGTTCTGGCGCACCGATGAGAAGAAGATGTACGGCTGGAATGGGACCCGGTTCGATGTGATACTGGGTGGCACGTTCACCGACCAGTACGTCGAGGTCGCATCAACGAGTACCTGGAGCCGGTTCTCGACGGAGCTACAGCAGACCATTGGGCCGTTCAACTTGCAGTTGCCCTCTGCTGGTGTGTGGCTCGTCAGTGGGTCGTTGACGCTCAAGCCGGAGGAGGACGGATCGAACACCGCCGACTTCACGGTCTCGATGTCGTTCGACGGGGGCGGACGCCGCACGTCGGCCTACTTCAACTCGTATGGCTACAAGTACCCTGTGTCGATCACGCTCGCTCCTCGCGCGGTCACGCTGGATGCGCCGAAGACGGTTGCCGTTCGACTGACTCTCGACATCTCGAAGCGGGTTAATCACGGCTGGGGCGGCCCGGTCATCACCGCGACACGTGTCGGATGATTGTGGTACACTGTAGTCACGCCCTTGTGGTTGGGGTTGTTGGGTGAATAGGGAAAACCCCCGTAGCTAGTCTCCTTTCCTAGCTACGGGGGTTTCTCATCACCTAGGCCACCCTCCGTCGAGTGTCCACTTGTTCTTGTCCTCGTGCACGAGGTAGTACACGAGGTGGCGGAAGGCGTCGCGAACGTCGTTAGCGTCCTTGTAGTTCACATCCTTGCCGGTGAGCCACCAGCCGAGGTTCTTGAGTGCCTGGTCCTTGACCAGGCCCTTCGCCTGTGCTGGTGTTTGGTAGGTGATGCGGCCGGGATACTTGTAGTCGAGGATCGCGTTCACCTTCACGGGTGTGAGGTCGGCGTTGAACTTGTTGCCTGGCCGCAGGTCGAACTTCTCCGACACAATATGGGCGCCGGGATGCTGGTCGATCAGCATGATAAGGATTTCGGCGGTGCCGATATGTGAGTCGCAGATGAACTGGTCGAAGTGCAGGATTTCCACTTCACTGGTGGGATTGACCCGTGCTACGACGACACCTGTCGAGACGCCGGGGTCAATCGAGATCACTTTCGAACAAATCAAGATTCTTCCTCCTTGTTTTTGTCAACTTGTTCCTGTCTTTCGGTGTTGTGCCGCCCCACACCCCTGTCCTGTACCCATACTCCTCTTCGTCGGAGAGACATTTGCTAAGACATTCTTCTACCAGGGGGCACCCAGAGCAGTATTCTTCGATCACGTAGTCGTAGTACTTCGGATCGAAGAACACGTCCGTGTAGGCGGTCGAGCAGGGCGGTGTCATACTTCGTCCCAATTGTCACCAACCTCTGCCTCTGCGACGAACGGCACACGGTTGAAGATGGTCTTCGCGGCCTCTGACATCTCATACTCCACCATCTTCGAGCACTCCTCGACGTTCTCCTCGGGGCATTCGACGTAGATAGCGTCGTGGACGAGGCCGACGATCTTGGCGCCGTATTGCCGGCACTTCTCGTTGACCTTGATGGCTGCGTGCAGACATATGTCATTGGCTGTCGATTGGGGGACAAACGCCAGGGCCTCGTTCTTGGTCGAGGCGTAGTTCTTGTCGGCGACGTACAGGGGGTTGTAGGTCATGCCGAACTTCGTGCGCCTCTCGGCGTCCTCCTCCTTCCTTCCGACACTATGGCGCACCCTCTGCTGCCAGTCGCGCAGGCCGGGGTACGCGCCGAGGTACTGATCGACGACGTATTGGGCTTGTTCGATGGGCTGTTCTAGCGCAGTAGCAATAGCTCGCACTCCACGTCCGTAGTTCAAGCCATACACTACACTCTTTACCAGTGCGCGTCTGTTCTTGGCAGTCTTTGGATGTTCATGTTTGAAGTTCTGGTATGCTTCAATCGTTGGGAACTCCTCAGACCAAACTTTCGTCATTAGATCATCGAAGAAATCAGGGGCGCCCGGCTGGAACGCCGCGATCATCGCCTCGTCATCCGCCAGCTCGGCGGCGGTTCGGAGCTCCGCCTGGGAGTAATCGCAGCTGATGATCTTGCATCCCGGCGCCGCGATGAGTGCCCGCTTGATGCCGCTGTCCCGACCCATCGTCTGAATCGCCGGGTTCTTCGCCGACAGGCGTCCGGTCTTCGCACCGTGAGGCAGGTAGTTCGGGTGGACTCGACCGTCTGTTCCGACCTTCTTGCGGACGTTGGCGATGTACGATCCGATCACCTTGGCAGCGTAGCGGTACTCCAGCAGGGTGTCGATGAACTCGCGCTCGTCGCACTCGCCACGCAGCTTCTTGAGGTGGTCGGAGTCGAATGACGGGGATGACACGCCCTTCGAGGCGAAGTACTCCTTGATCTGCTTGGGCGACTGCGGGTTGAAGTCCTCACCAGCCAGTGAACGCAGTACTGACAGGGCCTCATCGCACTGCTGCTGGTACTCCTTCTCCAGCTCGTCGAGAGCGTCGAGGGACACAGCCACACCGTTCATCTGCACATCATGCAGAACCTTCGACACACGAATTCTGTAGCGGTAGTACTCGTATTTGCCGCTGCGCTTCAACATGGGCAGGAAGTATTCGGCCAACTTGTGCGTGTAGACCACGTCGTTCAGGTTATACTGATAAAGCTCATCACGGGGAATGTTCTCGAAGTGGGCGCCGCCCTTGAGGTGCTTCTTAGCGGCGGAATCCCAGTCGGGGGCGCGCAGCCAGCGGCGTGCCAGCGGCTTCAGACCATGTTCTTTGGCCAGGTTGTCGAGCACGAAGTGCATCAGGAGTGTGTCCTCGTGGTGGTACACGTCGATGTCCAGGCGCTTCGACAGGTAGGGCATGTCGAAGGTGCCATTGTGGCAGACCACGACACAGGTGTCGCAGAGTCGTTGAATAACCTCAGCCGCTTCGGACGTCTCGCACAGCTCCTCGGGGATCACAATGCCGTACTCACCATTCCACAGGGCAATCGACAGCAACCGCCCCTCGGCGAACGTGTCCTCCTCGATGTCGCCCGCCGTCTCGATGTCGAGGGCGATCATGGAGCCGGGGGTGAACTCAATGTCCTGACCTTCCCAGATGTCCCAGTCCTCGCCTACCACCAAGCTCGGGTCGTCAGGGCCGAGGTAGGCGTACTGGAACGCCTGGGCTAGGAACAGGTGCGCCTGCGGGTGCTTGGCGATCTCATTGGGGGACAGTGACTTGAACGCGCTGCCCTTGTACCCCTTCACCGTGCCCAGCGTGATGTCGATGCCACCCTCCTTAGGATCGTCGGTGACCTCGACAACATCTGGGACGCCCGACATGGTGTGCGAGCGCTTGAGCGTCGCAGACACCAGCGGGCTGATCGACTCGATACTGGGAACAAGGACTTTCATACTCGACCTCCTGTGTACTTGATGAACCTTTCATTATTCGATTTGCCCTTGATGACCTCCTGGATCATACCCCGGGCCTGGGCGTAGGAAATGATCTCCTTCAGCTCACGCATCCCCGAGATGCTGCTCTGGAACTTGAGCATGAGCTTGGGGATCGACACAATGCTGTTGTTCGACTTGGCGACGTAGTTGATAAGGCTGTCCACCTTATGGCTGAAGTTGCTGTTCTTCACATGGTGGATGAAGACTTCGTTCGACGCCATCCATATCGGCGCCAACGCGATGGCCTTGAGCATGTGGCGCATCGACACCCGCACGGCGCCATCCCTGCCCGGCCCCTGGTACATGGCCAGCAGCGCCGCGATCCTCAGCACGGAGAACGTGAGTCGTTCAGTGCCGGGGAACAACTCGCGGCTGTTGAGCCCGTGCTGTGCGGCAAGGACCTTGGCCTCCTCGGAGAACGTGATCCATCGGTCGAACACGCCCGACTCGAACATGACTGGTATGCGCGCCTCCTCGCCCTCAAGGGTCCTGGCCCGTCGTGCTGTGTGCGCGGTGTCGAACTCGCGCACGGCCTTGGCCAAGTTGGTGAGGATGTAGGTGCGCATCTTGTCCTCTACTTCACCTGTCGAGGCGTTGACTGGCACCAGTTTCACGTCCTGGGAAGAGGTGATGTAGTGGTCGCGGTCATCCACAGTGACCAGGCAACGGGGTGTGAATCCCGACTCGACACGCTCAGAGGTCAAGTGCTTAGCCGCCTGGTCGAGGATGCCCGTCCCGTAGAACGTCAGGTAGTAGGGGACCTGACTCTGGTACGCGACCTTCCCACCCTTGTCCTTCCTGGCCAGTGCGGGAATGAAGCCGTCGTAAGACTTCGTGAGGAACGGCATCATGGAGGTCATGTAGCTGCCCTTCTGCGAGGCGTGCGCGAAGAAGTCCTGGACCTCGTCGATGGCGAACAGACCGGACTCGCCGTGCTTCGTGCGGAGGTAGGCTGCCAGTGCCTCGCCTGTCGAGTCCTCAGGGGCGATATAGGCGTCGAGCCCCTTGCCGATGCCAACTGCCACATCGCGCATGTACGACTCTGCAAGGCGCAGCGACGTGGACTTGCGCGACTGGGTGGTGCGGCCGAGCACGAGGAAGTACAAGTTGAGTGGCATCTTCTGCACGTTGATCGGCAGGTAGGCGTACTTGGCGAACATCGACGACAGGATGGCCAGGGCGCCCGCGTAGTGGAACTGGCGCGGCGCCATGGCGGATTTCGTCGCCGCCCACAGCGCGAACTGGTCCACGAACGTTCCGTCGGGCTCGATCTCGCCCTCGTGCAGGAAGCTGAGCTCCTGCCACTCCAGCTCGCGGGCCTCGCTCATAAGGTAGGAGGAGCCGAGCCTTGTCGAGGACTCCAGCTCTCCCTCCGTAGGTCCGTTGTGCTCCTGTTCCCAACGTGCCCTGTCGCGGTTGATCTGCTTCCACAGGTACGTGTCTCCACGCCCGTCGAGGGCGAACTTGTTGAACGCGGTCTCGCGGACGACGGCGAACGCCTCGACGACGGAGCAGCCCTCTTCCCACAACGCGCATTGCAGGTGGTACATCTTCGCGCTGCGGTCGTCCTCGTCGGTGAACATGTCGTCGGTGGCCAGGTCGGTGATGAACGACCTGTTGACTGTGCCGAGCACGTCGAACATGGAGGGGATGTCGGTGGGCATGTCCTCCTCGACAGTGTCCTTGCGCTCAACTGGCGCGTACTCGGCGGCGAACTCGGCGGCGGTCAGCGGCTCGTCGTTGACGACGAGGGTGATGTCCCATGTCTCAGTCCGTTTCAGGTTCGCTGTGAACGGCACCCTGAGTTTCTTCGACAACGGCCAGCCACGGTCCATGCCGTCGTCGGCGTGCGCCTCGTACAGCCCGCGTGACAGGGCCTCAAGCGTCTCGTTATCGTAGTCCTCTCTGTCGGTGAACAGCCAGTACCCCTGCCAGTGGTCCTTGCTGGTGCGCACAGTGATGGTGGGCTTGATGCGCAGCTTGTCGAGCGGGCAGTCGTCGCCGTCGGCCCACACGCACGCGGCTCGGATGACGTTGGCCTTGGCGGCGTGGCGCGTGTTGTTCCGTGCTGGCGGCTGTGTGTACAGGAACGGTGAGTAGTACACGTCCAGGTCGGCGTGCTGCTGGACGTAGGCAGCCATCTTGTCGAGTTCCCCGGGCAGCTGGAACCACCGGAAGTTGGTGAGGCCTCCCATAGGGCCCTTGAGGATGACCGGCGTCCACCCGTCGCCGGTGGGCAGGACTGCCTGGAAGAACTCCTTGAGGTCCACTACCTCTCCTTTCTCTCGTTCGTATGGTACGGCGGGCCCCGCCTTCCGGCAAGGGCCCGCCGCCGTGCTCGTGTTAGAGTTTGATCTTGGAAGCCTTCTTCTTCTTCTTGGGCTTCGCTTTGTCCCACTCGATCTTCTTGACCTGGTTGTCTGTGCGCTTCTCGCCGTTGTACTCCGACTCACGGATTACGACGGTGATGGTCGCGGTTCGACCGACCAGCTTCTCGGCAACAGTCTCGAAGTAGGAAGGGGTACGGCCCTCGGGCTCAGGGAAGTCCTCGCCGGTGGCGGCCTCGCAGAATGCGGGCAGCAGCCAGTGCAGTCGGTCTTTCAGCGCGAGCATCTGCCAGTACCGCAGGGACCGACCCTCGTGTTCACCACTGTTGACGATGAAGTCAACAGTGTACATGGGATTCCCTGCCTTCGAGTTCCCTAGCTCGCAGTCGTCAACGGTCACAGTGTACTCGCCCACAGGCAGCGGCTCGAAGCTCAGCGGAGCTGCGACCTCAAGGTTCATCAGGTCTGCAAGGCTGATTGTCATGTTCAGTTCTCCTTCTTCTTGTTGTTGTTGGTGTCGGTGTTGATGTCGGACAGGTACCGCTCGATGACCTCTTCGGACCATCCGGGTGTTCTCTTGGTTCCAGTATTGATTATGACATCAGGTGCTGGAAAAGCACCCCGGTCGATGCGCTGCCTCACAGCGTTGTCTGTGATGCCGAGGCGTTCAGCGATCTTATTGACTCCTTGGTACTGCTCAGCCATCCTCTTCCTCTGTCTCCTTCCCTTGCTGCTCGCAGTGCTCGTGGACCCAGCCCACGATCTTCGCCATCGTCGGATTCCCCGACATGGAGGGTATCGGGTCGAACCTCGCCTTGACCAGCAACTCGGATGCCGCTCGCACCGTCATGACGGTGACCAGTTCCTCGTTGTCGTCGTCTCCGACATCCTCCCAGGTCATTCTGGCGATGATGTCGAAGATTCCAGGGAGCTTCTTGAGGGACTGTTTGCCCTCGAACGACGGCCCGATCAGCGAAAGCCGCGACACATCGTTCACATCCCTCGACTCGTGTGTGATACAGATGATGTTGAGTCCGAGGTCGAAGCTGATCTTGTTGACCAGATCGATGACCTTCTCATACGTTGCGTCCCACATCGCGAAGCTGTCGTTGGGCTTCGTGCTCTTCCAGTGGAACTTGATGAGCTCCTGGAGCCGGTCCACCGTGTCGATGACGATTGTCTGGAAGGGCATGTCCTTGGACTTGCTGATCTTGACCAGCAGCTCAGCGAACTGCTGGTAGCTTGCAGGCTGGACGACCAACATGTTGTCCAAGTCGCCGTACTTGGCGGCTGGCGCAGTGCCGCGCTCCAGGTCCACGTAGAGCACGGGACCGAGCTCTTCTACCTTGGACGCTGAAACTGCGAGGGATGTCTTGCCGGTGCCCGACATCCCGTACAACAGCATCTTGATCTTGGGTGTCGTCACGCGTGGGTCAGCCACTTCGATGTTGAAGTTGCCGAGGAACTTGTCAAATCTTCCCATGTGTTCTCCTCTCTATCGTTTGAAGGCGCAGTAGTAGCAGCCCTCGTATGATTCCAGCTCGTCGAGCTGGTCCTTGTTGTCGGTGGCCCAGTCGAAGATGTGCTGTGCCCGGTTGATGACGGCGAGCGCCGCGTCACGATTGTACTTGAAGCACAGCTCATGACTCGCCTCGTTGACAGATTCTACTGTACAGTCTCTAGGGAACATTATCAGTGTGGCGTGTTGCACAACGTAGCCGTGGTTCTCCATGCCGAGCCCGTAGAGTTGCATTTGATAGTAGTACTTCTTCAACTGATCCTCCGTCATGGAGTCAGCGAAGAACTCGGGGTTTCGATCCTCGTCGAGAAATGTCGCGGAAGAGAACTTCTTGATCTTCTTCTTCGACAGGACCTTGTAATCGACGACACAACCGGTCTCGGTGTCGAAGCCATCAGCCGTCCCGGTGATCCTGCCGTAGCCCTTGATCTCTCCGACCTCGACACGGGTCTCCTTGAGGTAGCCCTCCAGGCCGACGACGTTCTCAAGATACGCGTGGAACGCGGTGCCGATCATCGGGGCCAGCGGGTGCGAACGCTCCTCGTCGTGAACACCGAGCAGCTTCTCCGCGAGGCAGCGCTCACAAAGGTCGCCGAGCTCGGACGGTCCGACCTTGCGCTGCTTGTCGCGAGCCGACGGCTTCGACAGCTCCCGTATGATCTTGTCGTAGACCTCACTCACGGCTGGCCCACTCCATGTACTCGTCCTTGGTGAGCACATGGAGGTTCCATGCGTAGTGGTGCAGCTCGTCGAGGACGGACTCGACGAAGACGACCATCTGCCCTTCACTCACCTTCCGCTGGGGCTCTCTGGTCCCGAAGATAGGAACAGGGTCCCTCCTACGGACCAGCTTGTCACCCATAACACCCCATCCGGCGCTGTGGATCGCCATGAGCTCCAGGTCTGTGAAGGCGCAGTCCGGTGGGACCTCAAGCACCAGTTTCCGTTTCGACACGTCTCACTCCTTCCGGTAGGTCTTGCAAGAGATCAGCAGCCAGCTGACTGTTGTTGTAATCGTGCAGGTACACGACCTCGATTATAGGTGTGGAAAAGTTGATGGCAGCCGCGCACCCCGGGCACGGGTAGTGCGTCGTGTAGAGCACGCACTCGCCCGGGTACTCATCCACAGCCTCGGCCAGCTTGATGAGCGCGCCTAGCTCTGCGTGTGTTGTGTTCTTGCAGTGCCCATCGACCATTACATGGCCGCCTGTGTCGCATGGCTCGTTTCCGCTCAGCGTCTCGTTGAACGCCCTCGACACGATCTTGCCGGTCGCCAGACTCACGATCACGGCGCCGACATGAGCGCGGTCGCAGCGGGACTTCCCGGCCTCCTCAATCGCCGCTCTCATATATTCGTTCACTGATAACCCGCCAATCCGAGCACTCTGGTCTGGATAGCCTGCGCAAGTTCGTTGGCGAACAAGCACGCCTTGTGCGGGTTGTTCGCCACCTCGGAGAAACAGCCTCCAGGGAACAGCTTGCGCCCCGCGTAAGACCAGGCGGACACACCGGGCAATGGCTCCAGGAGAACTGGGATCGAAGGGGCAATCAAGTCATTCATCATCGTTCCCATCCTGTCTTCGCCGCCGAGTGAGTGGACAAGGCTCGGGGACAGCAAGAACACAACCACCTTGGCGAAGATAACCCGGCCATTGTCGATGGTATCTCTGTCTTCAACCGCTGTCTTCTTCACCATGAAGGTACCCCACTTAAGAATCCCCAGCCTCGGAACCAGCAGTTCCGACAGCTGATCGGCCAAGCCGAATGGGCTATTCTTCGAGTACACGATATTCGTGTAGATCAGTGGGTGTCTGATTCCCTGTCCTGTGTCCCGCATAGCACCTCCTTCGCCTCGGGGCTCAAACTCCTAATCCAATGGGCCATCGTCTGGCCGAACTTCGACAGCAGGCCGTGCTTGGTGACCAAACTGGGCCAGCCCTTGGCTTTGCTGAGAGGCATCGTGGTGCTCTCTCCATTGACGAAGCGCAAGTACTTCGCAAGGTACGAGTGCGGACTGATAACAAGGTCTCCCGTTTCGTCCTCCTCCTGCAAGTCCAACAGCCATGCGCCAGTGAGCCTGCGCACCATGCGCGGCGCGTCGAGGTCGATGTCGCCGCCTTCGAAGCCGACCTCTCCTACTGTCCCGTCGACCCACAGCTGCCCCAGGTCAATGGGCGCTAGATCGTAGTCGCCCAGGTTCTCCTTCACGAGCTCCATCGCATTGCAATGAAGGTCTGTGTAGCTAGGCACCACATACAATCTCTTGCTGAATGGATCAACGACGACCATTTCTGTCTTGCTCATCCACCACTGGCACACAGTTCTGCCCCGGTGGTTGAGGAAGTTCCGAACACCGCCGTCCTCGAACAGGAGGGCGCGCCCGCTATCGCCTCCCGGCGTGGTGAACATCCCATTCTCATCGACATCGAGGTACACCCTCTTGACGAACTTCTCTGGCAGGTTCCTCCACAGGTTCCAGAGCAACGGGCTGTATATCTCAGCGAGACTCGCTGCCATATCTTCTTCTCCTTTCAGATCAGGCCGGACGCTGATAGGCGGTCGTACCGCTCACGCAGGCGCCCGAGCACCTTGTCGTCAATAGTACCCTTCGCTTGGATCAGGAACCGGTTCACCGGTCTTGTCTGGCCTTGTCGATTGAGGCGTCCGGTGGCCTGCTCATTGATGACCAGCGAATTGGACTGGCTCAGCCAGAACTCAGTCGCACACACGCGCTGCAAGCCGTCCACGCCCTCGCTCATGGCCTCGTGCTGGGCGACAATGCAACGGACCTTGCCGTCGATCAGGTCACGGTAGTCGCCCCGCGACCGGCCCGACACCTCGATGGCATCGACACCCGCCCTCCGGAGCCTGTGCAGGACGGCCTTGATGAACTTCTGTGAGTGGACCCAGACGATGAACGGCTCATCGTCGGGCAGGTCCGCCACGGCATCGACAAGGGCGTCGAGCTTCGAGGACTTGCAGTCCTCTTTGAAGTCCACAATCCCGTCCTCGTTGAACGTCGGGACGCCCAGCGTGATCTGCCGTAGCCGCAGATCGAGCTCCATCGGGATCGACAGGGCCAGGGGGTTGCTGTCGAGGAACGTCAGCGACTTCTCCTCAAGGTCCCTGTACACTTTCCGCTGCGCGCGGGTGAGTTCGACCGGGATGCGGTGGACGATGACGCCGGGCAGCTCGGGGTTAGCCTCCTCCTGGGATACCTCCTGGTAGGAGGGCGCGCCGCGCCGCACCATGCCGGGATGCTTCTCGCCAGTGAACGCCTTCCCATAGGCGGTGTACGGATTGTGCTCGACTTTGAAGAACCGTTCGGCGAAGTCCCAGTAGCCCCCGTACTTAGTGGGCCACAAGAACTTCAAAGCCGCCCAGATGTCGCAGGGCTTGTTCCCCGCAGGTGTCGCGCTGAGCGCCAGGCGGTGGTCGGCCTTGATCCTCGACACAACCTGGAAGTTCAACGACGAGTGGTTGCAGGCGCGGTGCCACTCGTCGCAGATCAACATGTCGAAGCCGATGCCCTTGAAGGGCTTCGGAACGGCCTTCATGACCAGCTTCTTCTTGCGGCCGTCGAAGCGCTTCTCCTTGTTGCGCGTGCGCATGAGCTCCCAGCTGATGAAGTACACTCCGGGTTCACCAGCGTACAGGGCCTCCCATGATGCTATAGCAGCCTTGCTGCCCTTGCCGCTCAGCGTCCTCATACCGATACCAGCGATGTTCTCCCAGTGGTCCCGCCAGCCGTGCTCGGTGCGAACGGGTCCGACGACGAGGACGCGCTTGCCATCCCAGAAACCATCGAACGCGGCGAGAGTGTTCCACACGGCCATCGCGGTCTTGCCCGTGCCGAGCCCGGCGCCCACCAAGCCCGTGTACGGGGTCTTGCTGGAGGACAAACTCGCCAGCACGCGGGCCTGGTAAGCCCTCGGCTCGATTGTCATATGATCATCTCCTTCCAGATCAGGCCTCGATAAGGGGGAACTCGATGTAGCACCCCTCGTAAGCGTCGCGGTTGATGTCCACCATGGCATTGACAAGTGTAATGGTACCAAGAGCGTCAAGCCCGACCTCCAATTCATGGAAGAACGCTGCCTCTTCGGCTGTCTCCGGTTGCCAATGGAAGTCAGTATCGAGCCCGATGTTGACACAGCCCTCGTCAAGCACCATAACGCACGTACAGCCCTGTGCTGACAGGTGTTCGGCTACCTCAGGGAAAGCATCCACAGCTCTCTGAATAGCCTCACGAACCTCCGTCCCACATGCTTCTAGGTACCTGGCTTCCCATTCATCGAGCGTCATGTGATCCTCCTAATCGTTTTGAAGTCGTACTTGGACAAAATGCTCTCAAGTGCCTTGGCGTTGCCCGATAGTGGAAACCAAATCTCGCCATCCTCAACGCGCTTGACCATGACGCCGATCCAACGCACAGTCCATTTCAGTGAGCAGAACTGCGTTTTGAGTGCTTCAAGGAAGCCTATACCATCTCCAGTATCGGGTTGCCAAGCCTCAATAGATGCTTCAGTCCTACGCACCAAGAATACATCGCACGGGTTGGGATCAGTGTAGAACCGGACCTGATAACCCTCCTCGGAGAGGGTCGCGGCGACATCGGGGTATGAGTCCATAGCGTTTTGTATGGCCTTGTGGACTAGAGCACGACAAATCGCGAAGTAAGCATCTTCCAATTCATCTAACGTCATACGATCACCTTCGTAGCTGTCTTGCACAGGTAGAACAGGCCGTCACGCACGACACCGGTGGCGAACTCGATGTCGTCGATCTCCAGCCTGTTGAACGACAACGTAGCATCAGGGACCGCTTCACTACCGGGACACACCATGAGCAGGTCGAACTCGCGAATCCACACGAATCGTCCTCGCGCGTGACCGTCCGACGCTCTGTAGCCGGCATCCTCAAGCCGTTCGCGTAGGGTCTGTTCGAACAGACTGTCCCAGTTCCACACGTATCGCGCGTTCTCGTAATCTCTATCTGGGTCCCGCGACCAACTGTAATCGAACGTGCAATCCTGATAGGCTGTCGCGAACAAGTCCTCCTCAAGCTCCTTGAGGTCGAACGCCCCGTTCTCAATGTGCTCCTCAAGCATTGTGTTCTCCTTCCATGTCGATGTACTGGAGCACCGCTTCGGCGGGCGATCCAGCCTGAATGGTAGTCCATTCGTCCGAGCCGTCCTCGGCAACGCGCCACTCGAAGGCGGTACTACCATGCTTCACAGTGCAGACGATGGGGATACCTCTGACTTTGTACTCCGTGTCACAGCCGGGACGGTCCAGACTATCGATGGGAGTGCCATCGCAATACAGTGTCATGGGCCTGCACACAGCACCCTGCCCGCGCTCAAGGTAGTTCCTGAGCGCCTCCTCTGGGGTGGCGCCGTCAACATTGTGCTCGACTTGGCCATCATAGATGTTGATGATCGTGTACAGGTGCTCCCAACCACAAAGGTCCCACTGTGCGACCGCGTAATCCTCACCGTTGTCCACGTCGGTGAACATCTGCGACACAGCGCCGGTCCCAATGAGTTCGATGTTCATTTCAGTCCCTCCTTGACATAGATTTGAATACCCCCAACGACACGCACAGCATCATCATGGATGTACACCACGCACTGGTGTCCGGCTATGACGAAGACTTCATCGTAGGCGTGGACACAGACCTGATCCAAGGCGGTGACTTCCGTGCGCCCCTGGGCGATCACCGTGACCTGACCCGTCGCCTCCACGTAAGCATCACCGGCGGCGATGATATGCGCGTCCTCGGTGGCAACGACATGACCCTCGTCGTCGACGTGCAGGACAGTGCGCCCCTTGGCGAAGGCTGTTGAACGACCACACAGCACACCTGTCGAAGTGTCCTGGAAGTAGCCCTTGGCGTTGCTCATAAGACGGGCTTTCGTCCCATTCATGCACACCACTTCCGACCAGTCCCCGGCCTCGACACGGCAGTTCTCCGCGAGGAGGTAGGTGCGGCCCTCCAATGTCAGGCAAAGCCCCTTCGCGTAACCACGAGTCCTACCCACTACATAGATGTCGTCGTTGGGGCCGCCTTGTATTCTCACATGCGATCCGCAGTCGTAAACCAGCTCCATCTCAGTTCCTCCCGAGTGCGAGGTCGGCGAACGCCTTGAGGGACGCCAGAGAGCCGTGCTCAAGGTACTTCTCAAGGGCTTCGCGCGGAGTACCGGCGTAGATGTCACTGATGACGACGCCTTGGGATGTATCAGTGAGCTGCCAGACCTGGCACTCTTCCCACATGAGCTGGTACTGCGCCCACTGTTCAGCAGTGCCCAGCTTCTTCGACACGCACCACACCTGGTAGTCCTCGATCATCCAGTCGAAGCCCTTCCATATGGCGGACTTGAACGCGCGGCACAGCTCGCCCCTGAACATGGCAGGCAGGTCCTCCGTGGTCAGGTCCCAGCCGTGCGCCTCGACGTAAGCCAGTGCGGTGTCGAAGGGCTCGGGGCCCTCGTCCCCGTACACTTCGCAGCCACCGAAAATGAAAGCCTTGTGATCGCCCACAAGGCTTTCAGGGTCCTTCGCCTCTCGCATGTATGTAACCGTGTAAACGGTCCCGGCGTCATCCTTGAACACCGACATTGTAGGGGTGTCCGTAATTGTCTCAATGTCCATTCTTCTTGCTCCCTTCTTTGCTGTTCACAGGTGCAGCGACAGCCCGGTGGGCAGGTCCAGGCTCCCGCCCGTGCCCATGTGCTTGTCGATTATCTCCAGCGCCCGCATTTGTCGAGCGCACTCGAACCACTCCGTAGCGGCCTCTTGCAGGTCCGCGTTCTCCAAAGCCTGGGCGGTTTGTTCCACCTGCTGACGGGTGAAGAACTCACCGCCCAGGCTGTATGTCCACCACTTGTTCATCGGAAGGTCACGTAAACGTCCGACACCTTGGTAGCAGGTGCCAAGTCGATCAGCTCCAGCGCCGCGACCTTCTTGGTGTTGAGCTTCGGCTTGTCGTAGCATGACTCCCTCACTGCCTTCGGCAGTTTCTTGAACGCCGCCATCTTCTCGACAGCCGCAGCATTGATTGTGTGGCGCACGGAGAACGACACGCGTGTGTCCCCGTGGTGCAGCACCTCTCCCACTTCGTGGGAGGCGCACAGTTGTGCCCTCAGTTCGTCGCGCGCCTCGGTGAGCGCGGCGATCTCCTCGTTCAGTTTGATGATCCTCTCAATCAGCTTCTCGTCATTCATTCCATTTCTCCCTTCTTCTCTGTAACACGCATCAGGATACCTTTGTTGATGCAGCTGGTGATCCACTTGTCGAAGTCCGACATGATCCTGTCGGGCATCTTCTCCAGCGCTTTCACGATTACGTCTTTCCCGACAGAGAACGCGATCCGTTCTAGATATTCGGCGCACAAGCCACCACGTGACCATGCGGTACCGTCCTTGTCGATGTACTCGGCCCACACCGGGGTGCAGAACAAGCCACGGTCCGACGTAGTTACGCCGTTCAACCAGGCACGCAACATGATGCGCCGTGAACTGGGCAGCCACTTCTCAACAAGGAGCTTGCCATCGTTCGGTTCAATGTCCTTGCAATCGTTCATCACGGTTCCTTCCTCCTCACGACGCGGACATACCCGTCCGCTGTCGGCTCGATAGTGTCTCCTGGCACTGCCACGTCGTAGGACCAGCGTGTGGTCTTGAAAATCAACGCGCGCCCGTTCCTCAATTGGATTACTCGGGCTCCCAACTTCGACGCCACGGCATTCAGATTGCGACTCGTCAACGTCCACACAACGGCTCACCGTACTCATTGACTTCCCGCAGTACATGCAGACGCGGGGCCTTGCACTTGTCGGTGTCGAGGGGCCGCAATTCCCCAACGGGGCAGGTGACCTCGAAGAACTTCACACCTGTGAGTCTCTTACAGTACGTCCTCGCCATCTCGGGAGTCGGGCTGGCGTGCAGTCCATGCCCGCATTCCCTGTCGTCCACCCAGTTATCTGTGTCGTCAATGGTTTGGCCGACGACGTACACCCCTCCGTGCTCAGAAACACCATTATCGTCTGTCACCTTGTACAGGTGCGCCATGCCGTCGGAGTCCACCTCGATGAGGTTGAAGGCGCACCACTTATCGGGTGCCATCGCCTTGGCTGGCTCGCACAGGATTTGCACACCGCCGTTCACTTCGGCGTCCTCACTGGCGATGTAGACACTGACAAGGTCTCCCGCTTTCACCCGTGCCTGGTTGTATGCATTGACATGCGACGACATGCGCGCAGTGATTTTCGACCAATCGAACGCCCACACACTGGCGAAGTCGTATGCGTTGACTACTGACCACCCAATAGCCGTGACTGTAGCCTGATCGTGGGCGTTGGCAGACGCGTACTGGTATGTAGTGACAGCCACGTTATCGTAAGCATCGACAAAGACATCATCGAAGGCTATGACCCTTGACCAACCCCTGGCTTCGACCCCCGCTTCCCCATGCGCCTTGATGAAGACGTAGTCCCAAGCGCGGATAGTGGGACTTCCCCAGTGCACTTCGACGAATGTGTGGTCCCGGGCTTCCACAGTCCCCGAGAAATCGGCAGCCTTGAGACGCGTATAGTCGAAGAGTTTGATGTACTTGTCCGCGTTCTTCAAATGCTCGGGAACCCAGTACTCACCCGATCCGCTGAGGGTGATTGTGTAGATGTTGGGGTTTGCCAAAGCCTGTTCGAATTGTTCCTGTGTGACGATATCACCCATCACATTCTCCTCCCTATTAGCAGTCTTCCAACCACGAGATGATACGGCGGTCTTCGGGCCATACAACTGATGCCCTTTTCATCATCTTTTCGTGCGTGATGATCTCACCATGTATGTCCACCCAATGGAGTCCATCGCCATCCCTGATGCACATCCACTGCATCCACTCAAAATGGATGACAGTCCCCGCCTTCCAGAATACTGGGTCCTCATTACCGACCATCCTAAGCGTCTGCCCGTAGTCAGTATTCACAACCCATAGTATGGCTTCCTCATTCTCCGGCTGTTCCTGGAGCCTTGTCTCCAGCTCACGTGAGAACACTTGGGCGGATGCTGCTCGCGTTACGTCTAGTCCTGACATTGACATCCCTCCTTGGTTGTTGGTTGGTTGTTTCCGCTCCCGCGCCCGGACTCGAACCGGCACAACGCCCACCGATCAGGCGCGCGGGATACCATCGTCAGATCGCCAGCCCCTTGCAGCCGATGTTGACTTTCACTGATTCAGTAGACATAGTTCTTCTTTCTGTTGTGATGTGTTCAGATGGTTTTCAACCAAATGGGGCTAGCGTCCCAACGCAGGCACAAGACGTACTCGCCGTTCTTCAACCCGTGCCCCCGGTATGGAATCCCACTCTCTTTCACCGCACTAACCGCTCCCACCAAGGACCATGCCTTCCACACGGGTAGTTCCTGCACGTAGTCTCCGGAGACCGCGTATGATTCTTGCGAGGGGACAGGCGCCATCCCAGCATCAGTAACATGGATATGGGCTAGTACATCTTCGTCCGACAGGTGCACTTCCGCCAACGTCCGGGGGCCAGTGACCATGTAGACGCCTGGTACGACATCCGGGGCGTCGCAGACCAGCGTGACATTGTCGCTGATGGTCCGCAAATCCCCGCACACGCCTTCGGGCGTGTCCCAACCCACAAGGACAGAGGATGGGACCCAGTACTCCGTTGCTCCAAGCTCCCAAGTGGGATCGGCCAGCTCAGACGCCCACGCAACAACGGACATGGCCTTGAGTGCGCCGGAGCAACTCGTGACTCGAACGATCTTATTCATCATAGTTCCCTCCCTCGCTCCGACAGGGGCGGCACCAAGTAGCCCGACTGGGTTTCCAGACCGAACAGGTGGCCGGCGTCGGTGAACCAACCCTCTTGCCCTTCGCACTTCTCGCATGGAACGGCCTCCCAGCCGCCGTCTTCCACCAACGCGATGACAAGGGTGACAAGGGCGTCAGCGACACGGTCAGCGACAGCGCTGACGCGCGCCTTGGCGGTCTGTTCCCGCCTGTATCCCGGCCCCCAGGCGTTGTAATCGCATGGGAGGTACTGGCCGTAATCGGGCCTTCCCGCGCGGTCCCAAGCCTGGTAGACCTTGTACGGCGACACATCGGCGCACATGGCCTTCCCCACGTACTCGACGACCTCAGCGTCGATCCAATTCCCGTCCGCTATGTCCGCGATGAACTGCGGATCGGGGTTGTCCCCGAGGAATGCCTCGGCTAGTCCTTGAACGTAATCGTTCATTTCAGTTCCTTCCGTTGTATGGTTGTTTTTCTCCGTGGCGCTGGGGGACTCGAATCCCCGACTCCCTACTCCGCGTAGAGCGTGCCCCCTGTTGCACCAAGCGCCAGGCCGTTTGACTAGGACGGCACTCCAAGCCTTCGCATACACTTTCCGGCAGTCACGCCGTAACCTTGAAACCACTCGGTTTTCAGCCAGTGGAACAGCGGGCGCTTCACGCATTCGTCGGCCAGATCATCGGTGTCAAAGCATGGTGGTCGACACTCCTATTGCCGCTATCACGAGGTAGTCTATGGCCAGACTGAACATGATCGATGGCCCAGGCCACCTCCCTTCAAGCACCTTGTGCGTAATGGCGAAGCCTCCCAGGAAAAAGGCCAGATAAACAAAGATCATAGTACGCATCCCTTCAGTCAGTGCGCGTGTGTATGTGTTCAGCCGAAGTAGGCGTTTTCGAGACACTCACGCAAAGCGTCTTCCGCGCTGTCCGCGAAGACGGGCGCGATAGTGGACTCGACAGGGTCTTCGACGGGCCGCACATAGTAAGCGTTGCCATCCGCCCATCTTGAAAAATCTTCCACCAGGCACTCGGTCAGATCGACAGGGTAATCCGCTTTGGGCAGGGCGACCGCGATAAGACGCTCGCATTCGCCCTGTACCCAGCCGATCCACACATGGTAATCCGGGCACAAGCGTGCCCATTCCTTCGTGGAAGGCAGTCGCTTGTTCTCAGCGTGGAAGCCATTGAGCTTCCACATCGCGTCGCAATCGCTGTTGCCTGGATCATTCAGCTGTTCCCCGCGTGGGGCGACCAGGACGCACAATTCGGCGCCGTTCCACATGTCGACGGGATTCTCCGCGCGCGTGTCGAAGTCTACTTCGTAAGTGTTTCCGTATTCGTCCCGGTACAGCTCGCGTGTTTTCGGCTGTTCGATCTTCGTGATTCTCATTACTCAGTCCTCAGTCCCATACTCGAAAACGCTCATTTCTTGCCGCTTTTCATAAGGTTGTATAGCGACATGTACAGTGACAGCACCGCCGCCGTGCATAGTCCGCCGTCTTCGAAGGAATCGATTGAGTACTCGGTGACCACGTGCCAGCGTACGTAAAGCACAACCACCATGATGATCCCGGGCACGATGATGTTGATCCTGTTGCTCATTGCGACCACCTCACGCCCAGACCCGGGCGCGGTCCCATGCTGCGCGGGTACGGCGCATTCGGCGCCGAATCTGACGGCACGCGTGCGCGTCCCGGAGCTGTTCGAGTTCTTTCTCTGTCATGATAGTCCCCTTCGTTGTGGTTGGGACGCGCCGTTGTCGGTGCGCCTGTTCCCCGTCCCGGGATCGAACCGGGCTTTATTCACCATTGATACGGGGATGTTTCAGGATCACTCAGTGCGATACGCGAACTTGTACACGTACCGCATGTCCGAAGCGGGCGACACACAGGTAACACGGTAAGGCAAGTACCCCTGTTCGAAGTAGGCGTACTCTCTCCGCTCCCTTTGGAATCGGGTACTGAAGAATCTCCTGAGCTGGACGGCGTCGAAGTAGATTTCCTCAACACCGTGCTTGACCTTGGACCAACGCCCCGACGGAGTGCGGTACTCCGTCCAACGCGTGACGTGGGCGTGTGTGCTGTCCCTGATATACATTTCAGCTCTCCTTCCTGAACTCTGTGACATTGATATACCACCCCCGAGTCTGTTCGCACTCCCTGTAGAGTGCGCGCCAGTTGATATCCCCGACCATTGCCGTCAAGAACCGGCGGACATGGCGTGATGTTGTTGTAGAATGCTTGAATGTGTTGGTGTAGACGTATACACCGAAACTGCCGTCCGAGTGCTTGATCGCCCGCGCTACCTCAGTCGCATATGAGTAAATGATATAGCGCGGCGCGCCTTCGGTGCACCTGCATCCGTGCCATATGATGGTGAAGTTCCTAGCGACCGGCAGAATGGCCCGCATACGGCCGTCCTTGATAGCCTGAGCCGCTCTATCGATATCCTCAAGGATTGTCATGATTCGTCTACTCTCTGTGTATTCAGTTGTGGCGGGCCAGCTCAAGCCAAACCGGTACCAGGCTGTCCAGGCGGTATAGGACAACGTAGTCCCCCTGACTCAGGTGTTCGACAAGGGCGTCATTGTACGGCCTGTCCATGCTACCAGCGGCCGTGGCGGCTCCCATTAGCCATTGCGAGTGGTCACGTCCGATGCTGGCGACACGTGATCCCGTGAGCTCGAAGGGTCTTCCGTCCTTGTCCATGTCCATCCGCTGAATGCCCTCAGCGGTGACCCTGACGCGCATGACAACGCTGCGGGGCGACAAGCGCACTGGGACCATGGTGCCGCGCCCCGTCGCGCGGTACAGGACGACAGGGGCATCGATCCCGGCCCTGACCCAGTAGTCCCACGTATCGTCCGTGTCCAAAGTGCGCAGGTCGAATCCCTCAATGGGGCCGCCCGGCGTGTCACACCCCGTAGTCCGTTCCACGTGGTGCACGTAGACCGTCTGCCCGTTCTCCGCGTCCTCCCAGCGGGCTATAAGTCCGGGCGCCCATTCGGGTGTGCTCAGGGACCTACCGCCTAACGAATCGCTCCCAACATAGATGATGTTACCCATCACATTTTCCTCTCATGCTAGGGCTCCCTGTCGGAGTAGGGAGCCCGGTCCCCGGGGCGGGATTCGAACCTGCGCTACGCCGCCCACCATCGGCGGCCCGGGGCAGCCCCTCACTGGGGCTGCGACAGACGATGCACTAGCGACCGCTCATAGGCGATGTACTTGGCGTAGCGGCGCTGGGCGATCCAGCGGTCGCCCGCCTGGATGGCCCGCCACGGTGACCGCCCCGTGCGCACGCGGTACGCCCGACAATAACGGGGATCATAGCGGAACCACATCCTCGACGGGGCGTCCACAACAGCGGCCTGGTATTTCTTGCGCAGGGCGGCCAGCCACGCGCGGGACGCGCTCAGGTCGGCGCGGTACGTCTGGTGGTCACGCCAGTGCGAGGCATTGAGCGCGCGCATGGCGCGACGGTTGAGGGTGCTCATGGTTATTCCTTCGGTTGTTGGGCTGATCAGAGTCCGTAGGCGGATTCGCGCAGTACGCGGGGGATATCCACGTCGGGCCGGTAGCACCACACGCGCGTGGTGCCATCGTCGACAAGCACAAACAGGCTGCGCGCCAACCGCCACGTGTCGATCTCAGCGGGACCGCGCCCCGAAGCGGCGACAAGGGCGCGGCAGACAGTGCCCACGTCGGCCAACGTAGTCAGGCGCAGCGAACCGCGCTTGTACTCGGGGCAGTCTTCGAGTGAGCGGCAGATTTTCATAGTGTTTCCTTGTGTCGAATGTGGAGAAGGATGGGAAGTGCGGCCCCCGCCCCGCAAGGCGGGGGCCGTTGGTGGTCAGGCGGCGGTGAGGTCGGTCAGGGCGTAGCCCGCCGTGACCAACCGCACCAAGGCGGTTTCGTCCTTGAAGATGGCCGCCTGGAGCACGCGCCCCGCCCAGCGCAGCGACAAGTCCGCGTCGAATCCGGGCGTCTGGGAGAACCAAGCGACCAGGTCGCCGACCGTGGTCTCGGGGGTGACGCGGATGCTGTTGCGGTTGACGGCGGTGTCGGTGAGGGTGAAAGCGAACATTTTTTTTTTGCCTCCTGAGGCGTTTCGTTTGGTTGTGCTTTCAGCACACGCTTTGGACTTCGGAGTGTCAAGCGGGGATTGTGTGGGCTTGGTCACGGAATCGGAACGAGTTCGAATCCGTAGGCTTCGAGCGCGTACAGGTCCGGGCTGGGGCCCGTGATCGCGTCGACCACGCGCCATGCCATGCGCTCGGCGTGGTTATCGGGGCATCCTAGCACGCGGGCGAAGAAATTTTTGATCCTTCGCACGCTTGTGCCCTTGGTCACAATCAGCTCGTCGGACATGTCGAAGTCGCGGAGCACGTAGTGGGACATGATGGTTCCTTCCGTAATGCTGGGTGGATGTTTTTCCGTGGCCCGGCCGGGGATCGAACCCAGCGCGCTTGCGCCCTTCGCCCTTGGTGCGGGCTAGTGGCGCCTTGGGCGCCCTTCCAGGGCGGGCCCGTGGCCAGCGCGACAGACCGGCCCATGCCGACGGGCCGCAAGGCGTGCAAGCGCCTTGGTCGCGCACGATTCAATTCACAATGCCCGATGGGGCTTGAGCATTCGGATTCAAGGGTACTGGCCCCGCTTCTCAGCGGTCCGGTCGTTGTGGCCGTGAGGGCCGGGACCGGGCTCCGTGGGGCTTTCCGCCTTGCCGATGGCTCCAGTCTAGGGGAAGCCGCTTCGGAGTGTCAACATGAAACTATGTGTTCTAGGTCACGCTGACTTTCCGTTGGGATTCCGGGCCTACGGCTTCGACACGGTGGTCTGGAGTGTGTGTGTGTGTGTGTGTGTGTGTGTGTGTACCTGTGTGACACATGCTTGTATAAGTCAAAATCA